>ERZ795059.6889-NODE-6889-length-9945-cov-6.997776_pt1 | contig 9945 bp, 7 predicted proteins | sample MGYA00375143_ERZ795059 | MGnify/ENA primary metagenome ERZ795059 (study PRJEB30188, sample SAMN05720168) | activated sludge metagenome | isolation source: Anaerobic digester | place: USA | collected 2015-01-07 ... | reverse complement strand
TGCGTCGGCCGGATCGCGGTGCCGGGCGCAACAGTTTCCAGGCCAGCCAGGCGATCCCGCCAAGCGCCGCAGCGACGATCACGATCAGCGGGATGCGCATCACCAGCGGCAAGGCCTGCAGGCGCTCGTGGAACTCGAGCAGGCCATTGATCATGCCGATTGCCAGCCAGACGACGATGACCACGGCGATCGCCAGCAATCCAAGCAGGATGAGACGCAGGGGCAGGCGTGATTTGGGCATGCGCCGGATTCTAGGGCAACGCTGATCCGCTCGCGCATCCGTCCATCGACTGTTCGGCGATCTGCCGCACCGTGCGCCCGGCTCCATCGCGTGGCACCATCGCGGCGAACCTGGGAAGGGATGCGTCATGGGACGATTCGGGATCTTCGTTGCGGCCTGCGTGCTGCCGGCATTCGTGCTCGCCGGGCCGCCGCCGGCGGAGCCGTGGTTCGAGCTGCTGCGGGTCGCCGACGGCCTGCCTTCGAGCGATGTCTACGCCCTGCGCCAGGATCGCGATGGCTTCATCTGGATCGGCACCCGCGATGGCCTCGCGCGCTACGACGGCGTCGATTTCCGGGTCTGGCGACACGATCCGGACGATGCCTCCTCGCTGGCCAGCAACGACGTATCCGCGCTGCTGATCGATCGCAAGGGACGGGTCTGGTGTGGCGGTGAGGCGGGCGGCCTCAACGAACAGCTTGCCGATGGACGCTTCCGGCGCTATCGCCACGATCCGGACGATCCGCACAGCCTGAGCAGCAACGACCTGTTCGCGATCGCCGAAGACAGCGCTGGAACGATCTGGCTCGGCACCTATCTCGGTGGCCTCAATCGCCTGAATGCCGATGGCAGCTTCGAGCGCTTCGAGCACGACGTGGAGAATCCCGACAGCCTGCGCTCGACCACGGTCGTGGCACTGGCCGGGGATACGTCGGGCCGCCTCTGGATCGGCACCGACAATGGCCTCGATGTGCGCGGTGTGGATGGCCACATCACGCACGTCGCCTTGCCGCCGCTCGAAGCAAGGTCCGAGGCCGTATCGGTCAGCAGCCTGGGCGCGCAGGACGATGGCAGCATGCTGGTCGGCACGGACCACGGGGTGGCGCGGGTCGGCGCCGATCTGCGTTTCAAGGAGTTGCTGCTCGACTTGCCCTCGCGCGTGGCGACGATGGCCATGATCAACGGATTGGGCGGAAGTTACTGGTTCGGAACCACGGATGGTTTGCTGCATGTCAGCGCCGGCGAGCAGCGTCGCTATGGCGGCGGCGACGCCCTGCCTGGCGATCTGCCTTCGAAGCGGGTGATGGATGTCCTGCGCGATCGCGAAGGCGGTTTGTGGATGGGCATGTTCGATGCCGGTGTCGCGCGCCTGCCGGCACGCTGGCAGAATTTTTCGGTCTGGCGGCATCGCGCCGGTCAGGAGGAAAGCCTCCTGCACATGCACACCGAAGGCGTCAGTGTCGATGAGCGCGGCGGGATCTGGGTCAGCAGTGGCCGCGACGGACTCGACCACATCGATGGCGTGACCGGCAAGGTGGTGCGTCACGGCGCGCGTCTCGGTGCGGAGGGCAGTGCCCTGCGCTCACTGCTGCAAGTCGGCGACCAGTTGTGGGTCGGTTATCAACGCGGCATTCGCCGCTATGCGCTCGATGGCACGCGCATGCTCGATCTGCCGGTCGCAGCGGACTCGGCAGCGGCCCTGCCGCGAGGCTACGTCAATCGCCTGCTGCGTGCGCCCGATTCGATGCTCTGGGCGAGCCTGCGTGGCGGCGGCATTGCCCGCATCGATCCACAGACCCTGGCCATCCGCAGTTGGTCGGTGGCACTCGGCACGCTCGGTGACGGCGACGTCACCGATCTGGTCCTGGATGCGCAGGGCCAGCCGTGGATTTCCTCGGCCGGCGGCGTGGAGCGCTACAACGCACAGCGTGATCGCTTCGAACGTGTTGCCGGCTCGCCGCAGCAAGCCGTTCATGCGATCGCGTTCGATGGCGCCGATTCCCTCTGGTTGCATCGGCTCGGCGTGCTGGAGCGATATCAACTGCGCGACGGGTCGCTGCATCTCGCCGACAGCTATGGCGGTGCCCGGGGCTGGCCGGCGATGCAGATCAGTGCGCTGCATGTCGCCGCCGATCACAGCGTGTGGGTGGCGAGCCAGCGCGGACTCTGGCGCGTCGACAGCACCACGCAAAGCGTCCGCCAGTTCAGCGAGCGTGATGGCTTGCCGAGCGCGGAGTTGATCGGCGCTTTTGCGGTCGCTCGCGATGGCGCGGTCTATGTCAGCTCGCAGGCTGGCGTGATCGCCTTCGATCCGGCCGCGATATCACTCGATTCGCCGGCCCCGCCGCTGCGGGTGACGCGCCTGTCGATCCGCCGCGATGGCGCGGTTCACGAGCTCGATCCCGACCGCCCGATCGTTTTGTCGCACGCTGATCACGATCTGACCGTCGAAGCACGTGCCCTCTCGTTCCTCAATCCCGAAGGTAACGACTACCGTTTCAAGCTCGACGGTTTCGACAAGGACTGGGTCGATGCCGGGGCGCGCGGCGAGCGCGTCTTTTCGCAGCTTCCAGCCGGAACCTACACCTTGCAGGTACGTGCGGCGAACGCCGATGGCGTGTGGAGCCCGACCACGGCAAGCATCCCGATCGAAGTCGCTGCGGCGCCGTGGCTGACTCCATGGGCCTATCTCGGTTATGGCGTGATGGCGGTCCTGCTTGTCGGGCTGGTTTTCCGTGGTTGGCGCCAGCGCGTCGACCAGCGTCATTCAATGGCCCTGGTTGACCAGCAGCGCCGCGCCGCCGAGGAGCTGGCGGTCGCAAAATCCGCGTTCCTCGCCAACATGAGCCACGAGATCCGCACGCCGATGACGGGTGTCCTCGGCATGGCCGAGCTGCTGCGCGGCACGGCGCTGGACGACAAGCAGCGTGGCTATGCCGAGGCGATCAGCCGATCCGGTGACCTGATGCTGCGCCTGGTCAATGACAGTCTCGATCTTGCCCGCATCGAAGCCGGCAAGCTCCAGCTCGATCGACACCCGCTGCAACCTGCCGAACTGTTGCGCGAGGTCGTCGAACTCGAGGAGCCGCTGGCGCGCAAGAAGAACCTCGGGCTGCGCATGCAATTTTCAGGATCGCAGCCGGATTGGGTTTTCGGCGATGGGCTGCGCATCAAGCAGGTGTTGTTCAACCTGGTCAACAATGCGATCAAGTTCACCGAGCGCGGCCAGATCACGTTGGCATTGGCGCTCACGGAGGAGGGCAGGGTCGAGTTCAAGGTCATCGATACCGGCCCCGGCATGAATGCCGACATGCGCGAACGCCTGTTCGGTCGTTTCGAGCAATCCCTGGGCGTGACCCCGCGCTTTGGCGGAAGCGGGCTGGGGCTTGCGATCTGCCACGAGCTCGTCGAGCTGATGGAAGGAACCATCACTGTCGAGAGTACGCTCGGAACCGGCAGTTGCTTCACGGTCAGCCTGCCGCTCGAAGCGGCGGCGGTCGATCCGGTCGAACGGCCCGGACATGCGCGCAATGGCCTGCACAACCGCTCGCCGGGCGCAGTCAGTATTGAAAAGCGCAGTGTGGAGAAATTCCATGTTCTCGTGGTCGAGGATGATCCGACGATCGCTGCGGTCGTCTGCGGCATGCTGGAGGCCGGCGGTCACCGGGTGACACATGCAGCGCACGGTCTCGCTGCATTGGCTGCGCTGAGCGAGCCGCACATCGACCTTGCCCTTGTCGATCTGGACCTGCCCGGCATCGATGGCCTGCAATTGACGCGGCTGGTGCGCAGCCGCGAACGTGATTCCGCGGTGCATCTGCCGATCATCGCGATCACCGCTCGTGCAACCGGGGACGAGGAAACCCAGGCTCATGCCGCCGGCATGGATGGATTCCTGCGCAAGCCGATCAGGGCGGCCATGCTCGAATCGGCGATCGCGCGGTTTCTGCCGGGGCAGGCGCAGCCGGAAAGCGGAACGGACTGAGGGCGGCGGTCGCTGCGAACGCGGCCGCGCTCAGGGACGCGCGGCTGTCACCTCGATCTCGACGAGGAATCCCGGATCGGCGAGCGCGGCGACCTGCAGGGTCGATCGCGCCGGCAGGTTCGGCTGTTCCGCGGTGCCGAAGAACTGCACGTAGCCCTTCATGAAGCCGGCGAAATCCATGCGTCCCGAATGCGCCGGATCGCCTACCAGGAAAACCTGCATGCGAATGATGTCACCCATGCCGAGACCGAGGCCCTTGAGCTGATCGCGGATCGCACCGAGTACGCCGATGGTCTGGGTTTCGGTATCGCCGTAGCTGGCGACGCCCGAGCTGTCCGTCTTTGCCTTGAGGGGTGGAGGCACCTTGCCGCTCAGGTAGACCAGGGTCTTGCCGGCGGGCACTTCGACCGCGGCGGCGATCGGGAAGCTGCTGTTGTTCGGCAAGGCGTGACGAATGATTTCGCTTGCGCTCGCCGCATGCGCAATGCCGATTGCCATCAAGGAGAATACAACGGTACTTTTCAGATTCATCGGGCAGGTGCCTTGTCGTGCAGCGCCGCAATATCGGCTGCGCTGATCGTGTCGGGATAGTGGTTGCCGAAATGGCTGCGGACGTAGTTGACGACATTGGCGATCTGGCTGTCGCTGAGCCAGGTCGCGGGAAAGAAGAACCGCTGCTCGTGGTGTGCGAACGAAGGCATGTTGCGGCGTCCGTTGAGGAACGTCGCGGCCATGTAGTTCGCCGACGCCAGGGTCGGATTGCCGGCGAGGGCGGGGTAGTAGCCAGCGCCGACCGCGCCGCGTCCGCCGGACATGTGGCAACCCTGGCAGATCTGCGTATAGATCTGTTCGCCGTCGCTGGTGCCGAGCGCGCCGACAGGTTCCGCGCTCGTGTCGGCTTTTGCCGACGCGGCATCATTCGCCGCCGATGCCGGCGCGATCAGGCAGGGCAGCAGGGCGGAGAGGAGGAGCCCGGGGATTCGTGCCTTCATGCCATCGCTCCCTTGCTGGTTGCGCGTCGATGCAGGCGGTCGATCGCATCGTGTGCCGAGAGCACCGCGCCTTCCTGCCAGGCCGGCAGATACGAGGCATGCTCGCCGGCAAGCACGATGCGCCCGTCGAAGCGGCAGAGGTTGTCGTAGTGCTGCGCGCGCAGGGCTTCGGTCCACAGGCCGAAGCAGCCGAGCGTGAACGGAGATCGATGCCAGGCGACCGCGACGCCGTTGTCGAACTCGGCCGGATATTGCGGATGGATCTGTTCGCCCTGGGCAAGTGCCGCGGCGACACGCTGGGCCGGTGTCATCGCGGTGAAGCGCATCGCTTCGGTGCCCCACACGTAGGCACCGAGCAGGACGCCCTTGCCATTGCCGTGGAAGCCGCTGCTCGGATAGCTGATCGTGCTGATCGGAAGATCGGTGTAGCTGATGCCGCCGAAGATCCGGTCGTCCTCTTCCCAGAAGCGGCGCTTGAATTGCAGGCCGATCTTCACCGACGAGGCATAGGGAAGCGCGGCGATCGCATCCGCCATCGGCTGGCCGACGTTGATCGGAATCTGGCCCAGGATCGACAGCGGAATCGTGCAAACGCACCAGTCGGCGCGAGCCTCGTGACGGCTGCCCGGCGCGGCGGTGTCTTCATAGTTGACCCTGACCCCGCTCTCGTCCTGATGGATCTCGACAACCTTGGACTGATAGCGGATCAGGGAGCCGAGCTCGCGTGCAAAGGCTTCACCGATCTTGCCCATGCCGCCGACCGGCTGCATCAATGACTGTTGCATGTCGTAGAGATCGCCGAGCGGGAGTGTCTGCCACAGCCTGGAGTCGAGCAGTTCGCCGAGTTCCAGCGGCTTGGAGAACTCGGGTCTTGCGCTGAGTCCGCCGCCGGGCTCGCGGTCGAAGCCGCGGCGATCGCTGGCCTCGGCGCTCTTGCGGTATCGGTAGTCCTTGTCGAGGGCGCCCCACCACTGCAGCGAGGCGAGCAGCTTCTGCTGGTCCTCCCGGGTGACTTCGGTGTCGAGTTTGCCGGTCGAGGTCGCCTTGGCCAGCAACTCGCCGACGTGACCGTGATAGTCGGCGCGCACGGTCCGATAGCGCTGCGGCTTGCCGCCGAACGCCCGGTGGCTGTGCAGCCAACTGTTGTAGTTGATCTGGATGAACGGTTCGAGGGCGACGCCGAGCTGTTTGCAGTAACCGAGGATGCCGCGGTGATGGTAGGGCAGCCGCCACGGTCCCGGATTGATGTAGAGACCCGGATCAAATGCGCAATGCTGGGTTTCGCCGCCGAGTTCGGTGTAGCTGTCGCCGCCACGCAGGGTCCAGTTGCGACCGCCGGCGCGGGCGTTGTATTCGAGTACCTGCACCGCGTAGCCGGCCTTGCGCAACTCGTAAGCCGCGACCATTCCGGCAATGCCTGCGCCGAGGATCAGCACCGTAGCGCCTTTTGGCGCGGCGCCCAGCGCGGGCATTCCGGTGAAGTTCGATTCGGCAGCCAGTCCGAGGCTGGTCATCGCCTGGTACATCGCGGCACTGCCGGCTGTCATGCCGATCATGCGCAGCAGTTTTCGCCGCGTCATCCCGCCCGTCGCTGTCACGTCGTGCATGCGCTTCCCCTTGCGTCGGCGACCGAGTCTAGACCCAAATCGAAGACAGCGCCGCCCCCTGGCGCAAACATTTTCGGCACATGCCCGAGCGCCGATCGCGGCGCGTGAAAAGCTATTCGGGTGCCTCGACCTGATAGCCGAGCGCACGCAGCCGGGCGAGCAGGCCATCATCACTGAGCAGGTGGCGCAACGGCAGCACGGCAAAGGTGCTGCGATTGCCTCGCAGTGCCTTGCCGACAGCTTCCAGCCAGGTGTCGGCGAGGCGTTTGCGCAGGTCGCCCAGGCCCTGCTGTTCGACCACGCTGGCCTTGAGCATGGCGTCGGCGCAAGCCTGCATCTGGTCGGTGTACGGCATCGATTGCAGCGCTTCGATATCACCGAGTGCCCAGGCATTGGCGCGCAACTTCATCGCCTCGATGTCGGTTTCGAGACGACTCATCGTCTTCGCGAAACAATCGAGATCATCGAGCGCGGTTTTCTTGAACTGCTTGACCGCCGAACCCGGCGACTCGATGCGCAACTCGATGCGCGGCTCGACGACTTCGACCTTGCTGCGCCTGGCCGACTTCCGGATCGCCTTGCCGATACTGTCGTCGAGGCTCAGTGCCGACTGCCTGATGGCTTCGACGTAGAGTTCCTGGGCAGCGAAGATCGGCCTGCGCTGCTCGATGCCGCGGTCTTCGCCGATGTATTTCCGCTTGAGCACGGACCAGCGTGCGTACAACCCGGCAGGCACGACGTCGACGAGCTTTTCGTTGCCGGGATTGTTGCGCGCGCCGATCAGCGAGGGCAGCAGGAACAGGCCGCGCAGCATGCCGCCCTTGATGCTGAAATTCGCGCTGGGCCCGAGGATGACCTGCTGCGATCCGGCAATGGTCGCGTCGATGTCCTTCGACACCCAGCTCATCTTGCGCGGCAGCGGGCCCAGCGTGCCGAGGATCCAGAGCACGTGATCGTCCTTGCTGACCTTCCACAGGCCGGGACCCGGTTGCTCGCCGCTGACGACGATGGTCTCGAGCGTGCTGCTCGGGACGGCCACCGAAGCATCGGCCGGTTCAGTGGCGCGCGTGGCCGAGGCGGTACACAGCATTGCGATGAAGATTGCGACGCGAAACGCTTGCATCGATCAGCGACGCCCGAATTCGTGCACCGCATCGACGAGCACGGCGACATGCTCGGGGTCGATGTCCGGAGTGATGCCGTGGCCGAGATTGAAGACATGCCCGCTGCCTTCGCCGAAACTGTCGAGGGTTGCCTTCACCGCCGCGCGGATTGCCTGCGGGTCCGCTGCAAGCGTGGCCGGATCGAGGTTGCCCTGCAGCGCAACGCGCGAGCCGACGCGTGCGCGCGCTTCGGACAGGCGGATCGTCCAGTCCACGCCCAGGCCGTCGCAACCGCTGTCGGCGAGACCTTCGAGATGACCGTTCGCGCCCTTGGAAAACAGGATCAGCGGAACATCGCGTGTCGACGGGTCGGACTTGAGCGTGTGCACGATCATGGTCAGGTAGCGTTGCGAGAATTCGACGAACTGATCCGGCGCGAGCATGCCGCCCCAGGTATCGAACACCATCAGGGTCTGCGCGCCGGCCGCGACCTGCGCCGCGAGATAGCGGCTGACCGCCTGCGCATTGATGTCGAGCAGGTGGTGCAGCGTTTTCGGATCGTTCCACATGAGCGCTTTTGCGCTGGCGAAATTCGGGGAGCCGCCACCCTCGATCATGTAGCAGGCCAGGGTCCACGGACTGCCCGAGAACCCGATCAGCGGAACCCGATCGGCCAGTTCGCGGCGGATCAGGCGCACGGCATCGGTCACGTAACGCAGTTCCGATTCCGGATCCGGTACGCCGAGTTTCATGATGGCCGCGCGACTGCGCAGTGGATCATGGAACTTCGGACCTTCGCCTTCGATGAAGTGCAGGCCGAGGCCCATCGCGTCGGGGATGGTCAGGATGTCGGAAAACAGGATGGCCGCATCGAGGTCGAAGCGCTGCAGCGGCTGCAAGGTGACTTCGCAGGCCAGCTCGGGAGTTTTCGCGAGCGCCAGGAAGCTGCCTGCGCGCTCGCGCGTGGCCCGGTATTCCGGCAGGTAGCGACCGGCTTGTCGCATGATCCATACCGGCGTGGTATCGACAGGCTCGCGCTTGAGCGCGCGCAGGAAGCGGTGTTCGGTCACGGACAACTCCAGGGATTCAGCGGGCGAGTTCGTTCTGCAGCAAGCCGGTCCGGCGCGGCCAGCCCGACGTGATCGCGGCATCGACCGGCAAGCCGGCACGCGCGGCGCGCGCCGCATCGAGATCGATGAAATCCGACCAGCACAGGCTGTACCACTCGCCGTCCGGCATGTTCAGCCGCAGCAGGTAGAGCTGGCCGGACAGCGCGTCAAGGGCAGGGATCAGCGCATCGAGCTCGGCAGGATTGCGCGCGCTGGCCAGCACGAGGGTGTAGCTGGAGGCCGGAAGTCGCCCGAATGCGTCGGCTCCGGCCGGGCTGCGACGCGCGGTCGGGACGGACGACGCGGCATCCTGCGATGCAGCGTCCGCTTCGACGGCGGGTCGCGCGGGCTGGCCGGGTGCCGGTGCGGAATCCGGCTGCCGCTGCGCCGCGGGAGCCGGTTGCGACGCCGCTACGATCGGTTCCGCGACTTCATCCGCTGCTGCGCGCGATGGCGCGTCGATATCAGGTTGTGGCGCGGGCGCGGGCGCCTTCGCGGCTGGCCGTGATTCGGCCCTGGCCGGTGCATCGAGCGGTGCATCAACCGCGCTGGCTGGCGGGATCTCGCGTGTCGGCGCCGCGGCCTGTACTGGCCGCGCGGGCTCCGCTGCAGCGGTTCCGCTGGCTGGCGGCGTCGTGCCCGGACTTTGCATGAGGTAGTTCGGCAGTCTTGTCGCTGCCGGGCTGGCCGTGGTCGTCGCAGCAGCGCTCGTTGTCGGCGGGTCGACCTCGGCTGCGGCGGCAGTCGCCGTTGCCGGCAGCGGAGCCGTCGGTTCCGACTCGGCAGGCCTCGTCGCCTTGTCCGGATCAGCGCCCTTGTCGCGGCACTCGAAACTCTTTCCGTCAGCCGTTGGCGTGCAGATGCGCTCGCTGCCGGGCTCGAACGCCTGAGCGCTGCCGAGCAACGCAAACCAGAACACGACGTGCAGCGGCCTAGTGCGCATGCGAGCTGTCCAGGCCCTGGCTGAAAACCACGCGGAAGCCGCGCTTTACCTGCGAGTCGCGGGCTTTTTCGAACGCACTCAGCGCACTGTCGCGATCAAGGTAGATCTCGCGCTTCATGCTTGATCTCGCGCCTTGCTGTCCCCATTCGCGAAACAGAGATCGGAAGAGCGTCGTGTAGGGAAAGAGTGTACAATCCAGTGTAGA
>ERZ795059.6887-NODE-6887-length-9946-cov-5.635022_pt1 | contig 9946 bp, 8 predicted proteins | sample MGYA00375143_ERZ795059 | MGnify/ENA primary metagenome ERZ795059 (study PRJEB30188, sample SAMN05720168) | activated sludge metagenome | isolation source: Anaerobic digester | place: USA | collected 2015-01-07 ... | reverse complement strand
GCGCACCAGGATATATCCCGGGAAAAACTTGCGCTTGGATGTCTTCTTCTCTCCGGACACCAATTCCACGATATCTTCCTCGGGAATCAGGATATCGGAAAAAGAACCCTCCATTCCCGCCGCCTGAATCCGCTCCTGCAGCGAAAGCTTCACCCGGTTCTCGAATCCCGAGTAGGTATGTACGACGTACCACTTAAAGGCCATGAATCTATCCCAGTATCACCTTGATCAGTTTTGTGAGACCGAAGTCTACAATCCCAAGAAAAAGCGAAACGATCAAAGAGACCACGATGACGACCGATGTCGAGGCGAGGGTCTGTTTCGGCGTAGGCCATGTCACCTTCCGCAGCTCTGCGAACGCCTCCAGAAGGAACTGGTCCGTCTGGAAGAAGACCTGGGCAAACTTATCGTGCGCCTGGAAAACCCTGATTTCAAACAAAAGGCACCTCAACAAGTGGTGGCAGAGCATGAGCAGCGATGCCAGGAACTTGAGCTTAAAAAAGAAAAGTTACTTAAGAGCTTGTCAGAGTTGAGAGAGCTTTAGTCTCGAGCTAACCGCTAAGAACATAAACCATGGATACCATAAACTTTGGCGAGCTAACTTTTAGATTTTCCAGCCTGGACTCCACTATGAATTTCGGTCGCACACTGGCCAGGCTTGGCTTTCCAGAGGGCACAGCCGTTCTGGCCGATGAACAGACGGCCGGTCGAGGTACTAAAGGCCGCTGGTGGCACTCATCGGCTAAAAAGGGTCTCTATGTATCTTTTCTGCTGCGGCCGCCGGCCGGGCTTTTACATCTTTTGCCGCTGGCGGCCGGGCTGGCGGCAGCCGAGGCTGTTGAGGAGTTGGTCAGAGTAGATATGAGTCTAAAATGGCCTAATGATCTTCTTTTTAGAGGCAAAAAGATCGGCGGGATTTTGTGCGAAGCAGAGACTTCAACCACCGGTCAAGCTGATGTTATTGCCGGCTTTGGCCTAAATCTTAACCATCATCGGGAAGATTTTGCTGAAGAAGTAGCAGACCTGGCTACTTCGCTTCTTATTATCACCGGGCAGACTTACCAACCGGAACAATTATTCCAGCTTCTTGGTAGGAAATTCCAGTTCTGGTATAATAAGCTCAAAGAAGGGCAAGCAAAATTAATTGTCGGCAGATTTGAAGCCAGGCTTTCTTTTTCTCCTGGTCAGACTGTGATTATCAAAGACCGAGAAGGAAAGGTCTCAGGGCAGTTTGGTGGTCTTGCTCAGGATGGAAGCTTAATTCTTCAAATCGGCCAGGAAAACAAAAAATACTATGCTTCAGAAATAGTTAGAGTGTTAAGTTAAAGTGATAAATTGAAACCACGACCAGGAGAAAACGATGATCATGACCTTTGACATTGGCAATACAACCATTGCTCTCGGCCTTTTTAAGGCTAAAAAATTGTTGACCAGCTGGAAAATAAAAAGCGACAGAGAAAAAACAGCCGATGAATATGGCCTGATTCTCTCCGACCTGCTCGGATACCAAAAGCTTTCCTGCCAGGAAATTAAGGGAGCCATTATTTCGTCCGTGGTTCCACCTATCACTCCTGTTATCGAGCAAGCGATGGAGAAATATTTCAAGGTCAAACCATTGCTGGTCGGACCGGGCCTTAAAACCGGCATACCAATTCTTTATGAGAATCCCGCCGAGGTTGGTCCAGACCGGATTGTGGCCGCTTACGCCGCCTATAAAAAGTATGGCGGGCCCTGTCTTGTCGTTGATTTTGGGACAGCCACTACTTTTGATGCTATCTCAGCCGCCGGTGAATATCTGGGGGGATCAATTGCCCCTGGAATTCAAATTTCGGCTGAGGCTCTTTATCTGCGAACAGCTCGCTTACCCCGAATCGAGATTAAAAAGCCCAAAATGGCTATCGGTCGCAATACTGTTTCGAGTATGCAGTCTGGACTTTATTTTGGCTATATAGGACTGGTCAACCAAATTATCAGTGAGATGTCAGCTGAACTCCAGGCCAAACCGATAGTGGTAGCCACCGGCGGTCAGGCCGAGCTTATCGCTACTGATATCAAGGCTATAGATCATTTTGAACCAAATCTGGTCCTGGAAGGTCTGAAGTTGCTCTATGAAAAAAACCGCCCTCGGGAGAAAAAATGACGCAGGATGAGACCGGCCGCCAGCACTACTACCAGGAGATTGCCCGCCGCTTTTTAAGGCATCAGACCAGTATGTTCTTTCTGCCACCGCGCGACCTGCCTCTCATCTCAGATTGGGAAAAACTGGGAATACCGCTTGAGCCAATTCTTGAGGGCATTGACCGGACTTTTTCCAGGCAACTTAAAAGAAAAAAAAAGAGAAATATCTATTCACTCAGTCAATGTGAAAGAGAAATATTAAAAGCTTATGCCAGTTATCAGGAGAGGCTCATCGGTCAGACCTCACCTCCGATTGAACCCGATAAAAAAATAAATAAAGCCAGGGCTGAGATTGAGGCTTTCCTCAAGGGATTGCCGACCGAATTTGAGAAGCTAAACGAATTATATAAAGTAGCTCTGGAGATTCTAAATAAGAGTGAACCAGATGAAAATAAACTCGAAGAACTGGATGAAGAGATTGACCGATTTGTCTTCCAGCTCATACCGGAGGAAGAGAAAAAGGCTGGGTTAAAAGAGATTCGACGGGAATTTCCAGGCAAGCCGGAAGCGGTTCTGACCGAAATTCAGCAGACAAGACTGGTTAAGGAGAAGAGGCAGCTTTATCACCTTCCTTATGTCTCCCTTTTTTATTATTGAAACCATAATGTCAAATTTAATCAAAATTAATGGACTATAAATGAAAGAAAAACCATGGAAAAAGAAATAATTGAATTTTTAGAAAAAAATAGAAAGCCAATCAGTCTGGAAAGACTGGGTCGAATTCTTAAGTTGAATAAAGGAGAAAAACGAAAATTAAAGGGACTGGTCAGATACCTGGAGAAACAGGGACTGCTTAAGCTGAAAGGCGATCTGGTCATGCCTCTGCCCAGAAGTAAAGTCATCAGAGGAACGATCTCTTTAAACAAGCGCGGTTTTGCTTTTGTTACGCCAGAAACAGCAGAAGATGGTGCCGAGGATATTTTTATCCCACCAGGCCAGACAGCAGGAGCTCTAACCGGTGACCTGGTTGAAGTCATAGTCAAAGAAGAAGGACAAAAAGGTAAGGCAGAAGGACGGGTAACCAGGATTTTAAAGAGGGGGCGGACCTCTATTTTCGGTTTGTATCTTGAGATAAATTATCAGCCATTTGTTCTCCCTATGGATACTCTTCATGAAGAGCCATTCCTGGTAAAACTTAAAAACCGCCAACGGCCAAAACCAGGGCAGATTGTAGAAATTGACAGAAGTAGCCTGGAGGTCAGAAAAATCCTTGGCTATCAGGATGAACCTGGTGTGGATTTGAAAGTGGTTATCAATCAGCATAACCTGTTTGAAAAATTTAGCCCGGAGACACTGGCAGAAGCTACCACTCTGCCAGCCGAACCACTGAGCGAAGACTTTATAGGGCGCGTCGATTACAGAAATTGGACAACGGTGACCATCGACGGGGAGAAAGCCCAGGATTTCGACGACGCCCTGAGCATCAGAAAACTGAGCAATGGGCATTATCTTCTAGGAGTCCATATAGCCGATGTCTCCCATTATGTCCGGCCGGGCTCAGCTCTCGACCGCGAGGCCTACCTGCGCGGAACCAGCGTTTATTTTCCCGATCTGACCCTGCCCATGCTGCCCGAAAAATTATCTAACGATCTGTGCAGTTTGAGGCCTCAAGTTCCGCGCCTCACCGTCTCGGCTGTGATGGAAATAGACGAAAAGGGAACTATTCTTCAGAGTGATTTTCACCCCTCGGTTATTCAAACCACGGAGAGAATGACCTATACCTCCGTTTATAAAATCTTCCAGGGAGATCCAGGAGAGCAGAACCGTTACCAGCATCTCCATGCTGATCTTTTTCTTATGAGGCATCTGGCCCGGATTCTTAAGCGAAAACGTCTCCGCCAGGGCAGCCTTGATTTTGATTTGCTTGAACCTGAACTTATTTATCGGGAAGGATTGCTGACGGCAGTTGTTCCTTCAGAGCGAAATGAAGCTCACAGTCTGGTAGAGGAATTTATGCTGGCCGCTAATGTGGCTGTTGCTATTTATCTCAGTGAACATAATTATGGCTGTATTTATCGTGTTCACCCTGCTCCGACTCGTTCCGACCTGGAAAAATTAAAGAGCCTCCTGGTCCACTTCGGGCTGGAATTGCCTCGGGCCAGTCAGATTAAATCGACTGATCTCCAGAAAATTATTGAGAGCTTTAAAGGCCAGCCTGAGGAAAAATTCATAACCATTCAGGTTTTGAGAGCTATGCGCCTGGCCGTTTATTCTGATAAAAACTGTGGTCATTTTGGTCTGGCACTGCCGGTTTATACGCATTTTACCTCACCTATTCGTCGCTATCCTGATCTCGTTGTTCATCGTCTCTTGAAAAGAGCCCTGGCCAAGAAAAAACCGAGGCCTCTGCCCCTGGCTGACATCGCCCTTCACTGTTCCCAGCGAGAAAGACTGGCTGATGAAGCAGAAAGAGCTCTTATACAATGGAGAATTCTGCGCCTCCTGAAAAATAAGCTGGGCGAGGAATTCGTCGGGATGATAACCGACATTAACCGGGCTGGACTGGTGGTCGAACTTGACGATTACTTCATAGATGGCCTGATACCTTATTCCGCTCTGGGCGACGATTACTTTTTAAGAAGAGACGAAAAAACACTGCGCGGACGGCAAAGTGGAGTAACCTTCTCGCTCGGGGAAAGAGTTATAGTCAGGATGGTTAGCTGCAACCCGATCCTTAAAAAGGTCGAATTTGTCCTGGCCGGAAAAATTGATTAGAACAAGTGAGAGCCAAAGATGAACTCTGCTGAGACAGTTTTTTATGCCCTGCCGGCTGGAGAATGGTCAGAGTTAGCCGGAGGAGGACAGCACTCAGGTCAGATTCTGGGCAACCAGGGCCAATTTCAGGCAAAAATCGAGGCAAGCAGGCTGCCCTCAGAAAGATTTAATCTGCCCTATTTAAAGATAAAAACCAGCCAGCCTTTTGAAGTCAGGTGGGGAGACAATTTTCAAATTAAGCTTCCAGGTTTTAACCTGCCCATTCCGGCTCGAGTAATCTATCCCCAGGCCAATCAGCTAACAAAAACAAAAAAAGAAGAAAAGCTCATCCAGTGCCTGGATAGATACGCTGAGGGTGAGAAGGCGATGCTGCTGGCTCTAACCGAAGAAACTGGCCTTCAAGGTTTGAGAGAAAAAGAGCTGGAAGACTTTTGCCGACTGCCTTCCTCCCAGCTCACTCAATTGGCCCTGGAGCTCGAAAAAGAGGGCCAGCTTTTTATTCTGGAATTTTCTCCGCTTTTTCTTCTGAGCAGAAAGAGCTTTGACTTTCTGCTGACCAAAATGATGAGTTACATTGAAGATTATCACCAGCGGCGGCCAGCTGAAACCGGTCCATCGATTAAAAAGATCCAGGAGAGATTCAAGTTGCCGAAGCCTGTCCTGCAACTGGCTTTAAATCGTCTCATAAAGGATGGGCAGGTGGAAATAAGCGGCGAACAGGTCTGGCGGCACGGTTTTGAAATCAGCCTATCAAAAGAAGAAGATGAGATCATGACAGCCATTGAGAAGATGCTTCTGGAACAGAAGTTTTCTGCCTCTTCTTTGGAAGAGCTGGCCAGAAAATTTAAAGTTCACCCTCAGCGCCTGGAAACGATGACCGAGCTCCTTCTCCAGAAAAAGAAGGTAGTCGAAAGTCCGGATGGTTTTATTCTTCATGCCAGCTGGCTGGAAGAAATTAAAAAAAAGCTGGAAGAAAGAAAGAGAAATGGCCAGAGGGAATTAACCGTAGGCGAGTTTAAAAAATTAACTGGCTTATCAAGAAAATACGCTATCCCACTGCTCGAATTTCTGGATGAATTGGGTCTTACCCGCCGGAGCGGCTCGAAAAGGATAATTCTCTAACCGAGTCTGGCCAGAGGTCAGGGTTATTTTTTTTCTTCTTTTCCTTCTTCTTTTTGTTCCGGCTGTTTCTTGGTCAAAGCGGATTTCAACATTTCTGCAAAAAAACCAAATTTAGCTTCCTGCTTGGCTGCTTCCAGCTCTACCTGAATAGTTTTATCTTCTGCTTCGGCTCCTTCTTCTGTTTCTTCCTGCTGGGCCTTGACTGCTTCCAGCGCTTCTATTTCAGATTCTTCCTCAACAATCCTTTCCTCAATCAAACGGCGATCGCTCTTTTTCGATTTAAATTTCTTATCTTCGGTTGGTTCTTTTTTCTTTTTACCAGGTTTTCCTTCTTTCTCTTTTTCTTTGGCTTTCTCTTTCTTAACCGGTTCAAGCGTAACTTTGATTTCAGCTTCCTGGGTCGGAGGCGCAACCGCTTTCGCCTGGATTTCTTCCACTACCTTTTCGACACCGGCACCTTCTTGCTCTTCAGGAACAGCCCTTTCCTGGCTCACGATTGTCTCGGCCTCAGCTCGGCTACCAGCCAGTTGCTCGGCCAGCGATTCGAGAAAAGAGGACGCAGCTTTCTCTTCCTCTGCCGGAATCTCCTTTGGTTCAAGTGATTCTTGATAAATATAAATCCCTTCTTTTTTCTCCGACGCTACAAATTCAGGTGCATTATTAAGGACATATTCAACATCTTCAGCAGTCGTTGCCCGCAGCAGGTCAACCAGATGATAAGCCCGCAAAAAATGCAGCGACCGGTTATTGCCTGTCAGCTCTGGCGTCTTAAAGACCTTAACCAGCAATTGTCTCAAATCCAGACCTTGGCTTTCTTCCTGCCTGGTCAAAAGGTGGGCAACAGTTTCCCGGTCGAGATTGAGGCTTTTATTGGCCATAGCCAGAGTAAAGGCCTCTCCCTGGCTCAGACTAAAGCGTCCGGTAGCAGGATCATATTCCAATCGGTAAGTGGCAGTTTTCTTCTTAGACTTTTTGATCCAGAAGGTAAAAGTATCTTCAGATTTACGGTTAATGGTCAGGCTTGTTCCCTGAGGAATATTATTGGTCTGAAAATATTCAGCCAGTCCAAGGATAAAATTACCCTCAGGGTAATAGTAAACAGTATAGGATTTGCCATCCTCATCATCAACGAACTGATATTCTCTTGAGGCGAATTCACGGGAGAGACTGCGTGGGAGGCGGATGGCGCCGGACAGAATTTCTCGCCAGGTCAGATAAACTTTAAATGGGAAAGAATCAACCCTGGTATATTGCAGGCCTTCCCCCTGCCCAAGATCAGGTACCGGAGCCAGGGGGCTGGAGATGGGCAGGCCTTCAGGTAGCTTATTGAGCACACTCTTCAGGTGCCACTTACCCCAGTTTCTGGTGGAAAGACAGGTAAAATCTTTGCGATATTTCTTCTCGAGCAAAAAATTTAAAGACAGGCAATAGAGTTCAAAGAGATCGCTGGATGGTTCAAGGCCAAAATACTTTTTAACTATCTCTTCGCTTGAGATAGAAGTTTTGCTGGCAGCCAGCTCCTCGGAAATTTCCTTAATTTTTTCTTCCGGGATTTCAATTCTTTTTGAACTGAGCTGCCAGAAATCATTCCAGCTGAAAAAAGCTGCGGAACCAGTCAGGGCTTTCCTTAAGTTTCGCTCTAAGGCCTTTATATCTTTTTCGGTCATGGGCAGTTCGGTCTGCCTCGGATCACGTTCTTCTCCCAGAATCTCAGGTTCTTTTCCCTGCCCCTCAGGGTTGGACGGCAGTAACACCTCAGTTTTGGTCTTTTTCATGTAGTCCAGATAACGGCGGAAAGGGCCTCCCCCGTCGTAATCAACTTCCAGCATTTCATAAGGAAAATTGGGCAGTCTGGTCTTATTAATTACTTTTAGTACCACTCCGCCCTGAAAATGCTCGGTAGCTTTGCTGCCGACCTGTAGATTTTCATCATATTCTTTATAGATAAAATCACCTATTTCGTAGCGGGCATTGGGATCATAAATTTTGACCGTCTGATGCCGTTCGCTGGCCGTCTTGGCAAAAGCCAGTTTTTCTGCCAGTTCAGCAGTGGTCAAAGGCCGATTGGTCCTGCTCAATTCCTGTTCAATTACGGCCAGATCTTCGGCAGTTATGGCCGTAATTTTTAAATTTTCTTTATCCATTGGTTATTTTTTCCCCATTAAATTCATCATGATAACTTTTTGCACATGCAATCTATTTTCAGCCTGATCATAGACTATCGAATTTGGCGAGTCGATAACCTCATCGGTCACCTCTTCACCCCGATGGGCTGGCAGACAGTGCATGAAATAAGCACCTGGTTTTGCCCTGGAAAACAATTCCCGATTAACCTGATAAGGAGAAAAGATCATCTTCCTCATTTCTTTTTCTGCTTCCTGACCCATTGAAGCCCAGACATCTGTATAAACGGCATCAGCTTCTCTAACCGCCTCAACAGGATCATTAGTAATAGTCAGCTCAAAATCCGTTCCCTGTCCGTCTTCTCTGGCCCAGTCTATAATTTCCTTCTTTGGTTCATAACCAGGAGGGGTAGCCACAGCCATTTTCATTCCTGCCTTGGCCGCAGCCAGCATCAGGCTGTGGGCAACATTGTTTCCGTCGCCGACATAAGCCAGTTTCAGACCGGCCAGACTGCCTTTTTTTTCGAGCAGAGTGAAAACATCAGCCATAGCCTGGCAGGGATGGAGGAGATCGGTTAGAGCATTGATAACCGGAATTCTGGTGCTTTCAGCCAGTTCCAGAATAATATGGTGGCCGAAAGTTCGGATCATAATGCCGTTTACCCAGCGCTCCAGATTTTTCCCTATATCTCTCACGCTTTCCCGCGAACCCATCTGGATATCAGAAGGTGCCAGATAAATGGCCTCACCGCCTAGCTGTAGCATCCCGACTTCGAAGGTCATCCTTGTCCGGAGAGAAGGTTTCTGGAAAATCATAGCCAGAATCCTGTCCTTGAGAACTGAGCGATATTTCTCCGGGTTTTTTTTCATCCTGGTGGTTAAATCTAAGATTTCATTAAATTCATAACGGCTCAGCTCATGTATCGTAATGAAGTCTTTTTTCATTGTTCTCCTCCTATTTCTAAATTTGAACTCACTGGAATACTGGCCACAATTCTTGTCCCGGAATGATTAATCAGTGCTGCCTTTAAATGACTGGCCGAAGTAATAAGGACTTCCTTTCCTCCAGCCTCAATATATTCTATGGCTGCCCTGATCTTGGGACCCATTGAACCAGGGGGAAACTCTCCCTGCTCCAGGAATTTTTTAGCTTCTTCCACCGTAATTACAGACAGCGGTTTCTGGTCCGGACGGCCAAAATGATAATAAACCCTGGAGATACCGGTCAGGATAATAAACAGATCGGCTCCTACTTCCCTGGCCAGTAAGCTTGAGGCATAATCTTTATCAATCACGGCTTCCACGCCTTCGTACAGACCCCGGCTGTTGATTATGACTGGTATGCCCCCGCCGCCGGCAGCAATCACCACCCGGCCAGACATAACCAGGTCCCTGATTATCCATTTGGGGACAATATCAATTGGCCGGGGAGAGGGAACCACCCGGCGAAAACCGCGCCCGGCATCTTCCACCATTGCCCATTTTTTTTGCCGGGCCAGCTGCTGGGCCCTGAATTTAGGATAAAAAGGTCCGATTGGCTTGGTCGGCTTCCCAAAAGCCGGGTCATTTTTGTCTACTACGACCTGGGTAATCAGGGTAGCGACATCCTTATCTATCGACTGACGGCGAAGTTCATTGATAATGGCTTTTTCCAGCATGAAACCCATACTGCCTTCCGTCATGGCATCACAGACTTCCAGACTGAAAGGAGGGATCTTGTTGGCAGCTTCTTCCATCTGAATCAATAAATTCCCCACCTGGGGAGATCGGAAGAGCGTCGTGTAGGGAAAGAGTGTACCATCCAGTGT
>ERZ795059.6886-NODE-6886-length-9946-cov-17.582954_pt1 | contig 9946 bp, 8 predicted proteins | sample MGYA00375143_ERZ795059 | MGnify/ENA primary metagenome ERZ795059 (study PRJEB30188, sample SAMN05720168) | activated sludge metagenome | isolation source: Anaerobic digester | place: USA | collected 2015-01-07 ... | reverse complement strand
GTCCCCAGTTCAATCCTGGGGCGGCTCAATAAATAATAGCTTGATATATATAGAAATAGCCGCCACAAAGGGTGGCTATTTTTGTTTATGGGCATGCACTGTGAATCTATTGTGATTTTATTTGGATGATCCTATTGCTATCTTGCTAAATGATAATTGAAAATCTTCTTGACAATTTTTAAATATGTATTATGCTTAAGTTGTGGTAAAAAATAACCACAAAATCCAAGGAGGAAGGATATGTTCGGGAATGAATTGAAGACTCTCAGGTTTTCTGCTGGCCTCACCTTGAGGGATTTTTGTAGACAGAGTGGTGAAGATCCAAGTAATTGGAGCAAGATTGAAAGAGGTTTGTTACCACCGCCAACTGATCATGAAAGACTCACGAAAATTGCCAAATGTCTCAAATTGACGGAGGACAGAATTGAAGAGTTCATTGCAAAAGCCGAAATATCAACAGGAAATATTCCAAAATTCGTGATGACGAATGAAGTACTGCTGGATCAACTCCCTGCGTTCTTAAGGACAATTGACAATGTAAAGCCCTCGGAAGACGATTTTCAAAGACTCATAAAACTGCTACAGACCTCAGAGGATGCCGCCAATGGATGATTTCTGTCCCCCATTTCTCGAAGTATGCGAGATAAAGAAAAAAGTCGAGGATTTCAGGTCAAGATTCTCCAGATGCAATATATTTCCTATAGACATGGAAGCCCTACTTGAGCAGGATCTTCGTATTTCGATCCAGCCAATAAAACGCTTGCGAAGTGCTATTTTAACAGATGCATTCATTTCAAGTGATTTTAGGACATTATATGTCGATGAATACGAATATATGAATGATTATTTCGAGAATAAGCTTAGATTCTCATTTGCCCATGAGATAAGCCATTTGGTGCTCCATGCGGAATTGTATAGGCATCAAGGTTTCAATGATATTGAATCATATATCGCTTTTCAGATGACTAAATCGGAAAAGGCTTATTCGCGGTATGAAAAACAAGCAAATATGTTTGCTGTGAATCTGCTCATACCAACTAATGAATTGATAAAAGTCTTAGCTCAGAAAAAGAATCGCCTCAAATCTAGCAGCGATCCTCTGATTCGAATAAGATCTGAAGAATATCTCAATGATCTGGTGAAAAGAGAGGCGGCTGACTACTTTGGAGTTTCCGATGATCAAACATTATCATATTTCATTGCCAATGAAAAAATCATTTTCTAATCAATAAGAGCAAATTATAATTAGCTCATAAGCCAGCGATAAATTTCGTTTATTCTCTCAAAGATAGCCAGGTGTTTCATCGTCTGGCTTTTTGCTGCTTTTGCATTGAAGTCCTTTCAGCCTGCTGTACTAGCCCTGAAATATGTTTCAGATAGTCTTCGTATTCTATGGGCTAGCGCAGGTTTTAGGCTTTCATCATTCATGCGCCAGCGCCACCAGCTGCTGGTGGTTCCTGGAAAATTCATGCGCGCCTCTGTGCCAAGGCCAAGAAAATCCTGCATTGGAGCGATGGCGAGCATAGCTGGGCTTGCCCATGCTGTGCGCACTATATCCTGGTAGAATGTGCTTGGCTTTGCGTGCATATAAGAAAGTGCGCGCTTTTTTGCGGCAAGAGGTGCATGAGCAAGCCAGCCCATTGCAGTGTCGTTATCGTGTGTGCCTGTGTAGGCAATGCAGTGTTTTGGATAATTATGAGGATAATCCTGATTATCTTCTTCCAGCTCAAAGGCAAACTGTAGAATTCTCATGCCTGGAAATCCCAGACTATCGCGCAGCTCGATTACTTCCGGGGTGATAAAACCTAGATCTTCTGCAATGATAGGCAATTCTCCGAGCGCGTTTTTCAGCGCGTTGAATAGTCTATGCCCAGGGCCTTTCTCCCAGTGCCCATTTTCCGCGGTAGGCTCTCCAAATGGAACGGCCCAGTATGCCTCGAATCCTCGAAAGTGGTCTATTCTAAGGGCATCAACGAGCTTTAGCGAATGTTGCACGCGTGCTATCCACCATGCATAGCCTTCTTGTTCGTGCGCTTGCCAATCATAGAGCGGATTTCCCCAGAGCTGACCGGTTGCTGTAAAATAGTCAGGAGGAACACCTGCTACCCTGATTGGCCTTCCCTTTTCATCGAGCTGGAATAGTTCGCGGTGCGCCCATACATCGGCCGAATCCCAGGCGGCAAAGATGGGAATATCGCCTATCAGCTTCAAGCCCTTGCTATTGGCATATTGCTTGAGCGCCAGCCACTGCTCAAAGAATAAGAATTGGGTAAATTTTAGGCGGCAGATAAGCTCCTTATTGTTTTTTTCAAACTCCTCAAGAGCACTATGCTCCCTAGACTTGAGTCTCTGTGGCCATTCATACCATGGTCGATACTGTTCTTTTTCTTTGATTGCCGTAAAAAGCGCATAATCGTCGAGCCAAGATATATTCGATTTGCAGAATTGGTCGAAGGTAGATTGCTCTTGGTCTACAGAATTCGCTCTGAAGTGTGACCAGGCTGCTTCCATAAGTTTTGCATTGGTGGCAAAAAGGCTCGTATAATCGACATATTCTTGATGATTGGATAACGAAGGCAAGGTATTATCCCCAACTTCAGGTCGAGCTAAAGAAAGTCTGTCTTGGCTATTTCTTTCGGAGTGCTTGGAGCGAGTTAAAGAAGGCACGCTTTCCTTTCCTCTTGTGCATCGATAGGATTCGAGCTCTTCTCTGGATAGCAAGCCCTGAGCCGCAAGTGCCTGAGGATCGATTAAATAAGGATTTCCTGCAAATGCCGATGGGCTCTGGTAGGGCGAATCTCCGAAGGCCGTGGGGCCCAGAGGAAGAATCTGCCACCAACCCAGGCGCGCTTGCGTGCAAAAATCCACAAAGAGGCGAGCCTCATCACCCATGGTCCCGCAAGGCCATGGGCCACCCAAGGAAAGAGGATGGAGGAGCACACCGCTGCTTCGCGAGATATTCATAATTAAACCGATTTACATGATGTACGCTACAAATATGATTCTGTCAAGAGCAGAGGCCCTTATTGTCATTTAGGAATCAAAAGTGCACTTTTGATTCTCAAACAATAGAGCAGAGGTCTTTCATGTGTGCTATTGAGAAAATATAAAAGACTTAGTTCCTCGGTCGGCCTAATAAGCTCGCTTTATATAGCTCACTTAAGCTGGTTCGACTCAGCAAGCTCAGTTTACCGTTACGGAAAAGCTTACAGCGTCCGAATATATTCCAGGTTCGGCGTTCTGGTCGGCGGCTATCTTAACAGTGCCCAATAATGCTTTGCTATAAAGAGAATCAACTGTTTCTCGATCGAGAATTACGCTTGAATTAAGATAATATTCTTTGCCATCGACCACTATAGTGTATTGGATCTTGTCGCTGGAATTGCTGGAGGTAAGAAATCCACCAGAGGCCGTATGCATTGTCAGGGTATATCCAGTTGTTCCTTTGATAAAAATGCCGAAATTAGCGCTTGCACCCTTTGATATCTCGCCCAGATCAATATTATAAGAATTCATTCCAGTATCGTAACTGGCATTTGGCGGACCAACGCGCACGTCTACTGCTTTGCCGACTTCTGCCGTGTAAGTGAAACTTAAAGTATCTTCCGGACTACCCTGTTCTGGTGAACTCTTTTTATAAAGTACTAGAGTAAAAGTCTCAGTATAAGTGCCATATGGCGCGCTTTGGCCTTTGACCAAGCGAGGATATATTGTGAAGGTTTGAGTAAGAACATCGGTCTTTGGATCGAAGGATCCTGAGATATAATAAGAAGGCGAATAATCTGCCGTGCTTCTGATTTCGGTTGTATGAGAGGAATCTTTGTAGAAGCCAATTTCTATAGAGCCCGAAGATGATTTAAGACTTCTTGAAGAGGGAGATGATTCTCCATTTATGACAACTGAAAAATTGCTTGTGGTGCCTGTGCTTTTGTCCATTCGCACTGTAAAGGTGAATGATTGGCCAATAGTATCGTTCCCAGAAAAAGGATCATAGATGACAGGGTTCGGAGGCGAAATAGGATCAAGGCTCAATTTTTCTGCATTCGCCGAAAATGCGATAGCAAAGCATAATAGCGAAAGCAGCAGAATTCTATCTCTCATATTTATATTCCTTTTCTATTATAGTACTATTTGCTCTCGATGTGTAGCATTATATCTCCCAAGTCTATTCTGTCTTCTTCGGTCTCGGGCAATTCGACCTGACTTATTCCATATCCTTCCGGCCATCGTATTTGATAGCTTCCAGGAAGAATATCATAGATCTCGAACTTGCCTAGTTCATCGGTAAAGGTAGAAGTCACAAGCGAGCCTCCAAGATCGAAGACATCGCCCGGCAGATACGTAATTGGTTTGCTTTCTTGATTGATAAGTCTACCAGTAATGATATATTGCTTGATAATGTCGCTTTCGAAGAGAATTCCACTCCGGAAAGCAGGTGAGATTGTAACAAAGGAATAGCGCGGAGAAATATTTAATTCAGTTCCCACAAGGTCTGTCGAAAGTATGGCGGTTTCGTAACTTTGAATAGGAATAATGACATTTCTTCCGTGCATTTCCAAATATTGAGTTCCATTGTTGATTTTATAAAGAACAGTTTTGCCTCTTAGCTCCGGCGATGGTGTGATCAAGAGGAAGGAATCTGGTATCTGGCGCGAAAATGCAATATGAGTTCCAGCAAAGGCCATGGTGCTTCTAAATTGGGCGTATCCACCCAGAGAATAGCTTGCAGAGCTAGGAGAATAGCTAAAATTCCCATTTGCGCTTACATCGAAATATTCAGATGAATTTCGTATTCCAAGACTCATTGAACTATCATTAGACGAACCGAGAAGTAGATTAGTAGCGCCGAAGCTAGTATCGAAAACCTTGCCAAGCATGTAAAACTTATCTGAGATACCTATGTTCGTCTGTCCTCCAGAACTCTGCATGAAACTTAGAATTCTCGGCTTATCGCCTTTGGGGATTATGATAAAAGATAGATTCATCGAAAAAGCAGGCTTGCTAGATTCAGGGAAAGAAAGCCGTCCAGAAATGCTCAGATTTCCGCCTGGCGCAATTGTAGTGCTAATTGAAGCAAAGACATCCTGCGTCATTTTGGCAGGCGAGGACATAGTGTAGTAGAGAGAATAACTCAATCCCAAACCGGCATTTCCGAAGATTTTCGTATAGAGATTGGTGGATAGAGAGAGCAAAGCATTAGGAACCGTTCCAGTAGGAGATGATACATTGGGCGGAAAGAATCCTTCTCCTCGATATGTAGCAGAGATTCCCCATGTGGGCACGTAGGTTTTTGAAGGTATAATAAAGAGATAACTTAGCGTTGCTGCTGGAGAAATAGCATGGCCCCAACCATCCCATCGCCCTACAATAGAGCTGGAACCATTCAATATGCCGATTGGCAGTGCTGTGGAAAAAGTCAAGCCTCCCATTGCAGAGCGCTTGTCGACTTGAAGATTGATGCCACCTGAAAAAGTAGGTGAAAAGCCATACAGATAATAACCAGATGCAAGAAATTCACTGAAGTCAATATGCGATGTTCCTGCGGAAAGAGCATACCTCGATGTTCCTGGTTGCATTATATTGGCTTCTCTTGGAATTGTGCGGCGGAATACCTGGACATTTCCATCGATCTCTTCAATGCGCAGCACAAATTCATTCAGCCCAGTAGTGAATGGCAGATCGAGAATTCGATAATTGCCAGGTTCGAGCAGAACTTGGCGAATAGGTTTTCCATTCACTTCGACGGATACTCTTGCAGTCTTTCGTATAGAAAATTCTGTTTGATTGTCTATATATCCCGTGCGCACTATATATTGTCTATCTTCGAGGCTTTCTAAAGACATGGCATAAAGCGAGGGCTGAGATTGATTGCTGACTCCAGGAATGTTGATCTTTCCAATTTTTGCTCTTGAATGTTTGGCGGTGCTGTCCCGTAAAACATACGCCGAATCCAGATTCCAAGAAAAACCTTGAGAACTCCCAAAAGCATATGATAGAAGAGCATCTGCAAAGAGATGAGCTCCCTTTATATCGATCATCGAGTTGAGGCGTGTAGAAAAGAGGGCCGTGCCATCTGAGAAATCGGATACCTGGAAGTTCGATTCATTCTGGATAAAGCCAGCAAAAGGCGCTGGTCGGATAATAGGCTTATAATTCTGAAATTGTTCAGGCACAAAGTCGATGTCTATAACAGGGCTATATTCTGGCGGAATGGTAATAGAAAGGCTAAGCAGTAATTCGCTAAATTCAAAGGAAATGCCAGCAATAGAAAAATCCTTGGCAGTGAGCCAATCGAGCTCGTCGAATAGTGTATCGAAGATTACCGAGTATATATCAGGCCGAAGGTAATTTATGAGCAGCCGCGAAGCCACTTCTTTTTTGAGAATTGGTTCGTTATGCCATATTCCTGTATCTATATCTCCTATCGGTTTGCCATTTATGCTGATAGAGAATTGAATCTCTAGCTCTGGTATGACAGCCTCGCGGATAATCGGTGTCTCCTGGATTTGTGCGTTCAATACAGAGGAAAGCTCAATAATTAGAATAAATAAAAGAATGCCTACTTTTTTTCTTTTCAACATTTCATACTCGCTTGGGCCTCTAAATAAGCCTTAAGGCTCAGCGCTTTCATGCTCATTCAAGAGTGCATAGATGATTCATTCGATTTTTGCGGTCAGCGAACCTGTATAACTTTTGCCAGGAACCGCGTCCTCGCATGGAATGAAGAATTTTCGCACATTGCCAGGTAGCAAATTCTGACCATTGATTGCATTTAGGGCTTCATCTTTAAGCGTGATTGTCGATAAGGAACCAGATATCTTCAATACAGGATCGTTGATAAGACCATGGCGAGTACCGCTATTGGTGATTGTTACAAAGAAACCCTTCTTGCCTTCTTGTTCTCCATACTCAACCTTTGTAACAGCTATCTTATGGCTGACATTTGGCGGAGCTACATAAAGCGCTGCGATATATCGAAACATCACCTTGACGCCAGAAGTCTGTTGTTGGCTAAAGTCGATGGGGACCTGCTCTGCGATAATGCGATAAGCGACTTCTTTTGCTAGGGATGGGTTTCCTTTGTATTGTACCTTGATATTCTGGAAGGAGTTGGGCTGTACCACAATCCGAGTTGGAAAAATAGCGAATTGATTGTCGGCGGGCGCATTGATTTCATTACCATTTTCATCTATTTCGCGAGTTGTTGCTTTTATGGTTATAGCGATTTGCTGTGAACTATCATTTGTGATTCGAAAACTTGCAATGCTATTTGCACCGCTAGGCGAGATGGTGGTCGACATGGGCATGAAAGTAAATGCTGTTGCTGTTGTTGCGATTAGGATTAAAAAGATGGCGGCTATAATAGGCTTGAGACAAGAATGTCTTTGATACATGCGTTCCTCCCGCTATTGTTATTATTCTATATGCAAAAGAGGATAAATGCAATTGCATTCTGGGGTCGCTTGACAATCTCTTTATCTGCTGGTATAAGAGCTTCTGTCGTTCGCGGCAAGGAGCGGGCGGTTAGCTCAGTTGGTTAGAGCACCAGTATGACACGCTGGGGGTCGCAAGTTCGACTCTTGCACCGCCCAATGCCTTTCTATAGTCTGCCGCTGTAGCTCAGTTGGTAGAGCAATGGACTGAAAATCCATGTGTCATCAGTTCGATTCTGATCGGCGGCATAGAGCCACCTCATTATGAGGTGGCTTTTTTGTGCGCCAGAGGCAAGACATCTACGCTGGATGCTCGCGATAGGGTGTATAGGCTGCATCGAGAGGGAGAGTCGGTCTTCTTTTCATAATAGGTTCAGGTTTCTAATACTTCGATAAGGTACGGCTGCAAGAATCTGCTGTACTTTTTCGACAAGCTCCGGATCTTCGCCCGAGAGCGGCTGCCCCTCTTCGATTTTCTCAAGTATCCTATCCAAATCGAAATAGCATAACCCAATAGCAAACTCATCGCTTATGCCTGGAGCTAAATCTGGGCTGGGTTCTTTTTCGATGATTTTTTCAGGAATGCGGAGCTCTTTTGCCAGTTCGAATACCTGTGTCTTATAGAGATGCACTATGGGTTCTATATCGCTCGAATCATCTCCCCACTTGACATAGAAACCTGTAAGAAGCTCTGTTCTGTTGATAGTTCCAACAACCGCATAACCTCTCTGTTCTGCTTCATAATAGAGAGCTATCATTCTGAATCGATTTTTAGTTCTATAGTATGCAAGATTTTTTCTGTTCGATTGTCCACCTGCACTTTTAAGATCGTTGATATAGGGCGTGCTGGTCTTTAGCCATAGAGCCTTAGCATAGTTTTCCTGAATTTTTCTCGGGAAAAGAAAAGCCGGAGGTTTTGTCCTATAGATTCCAAGACTTCTGACAAGGGACGAAATGTTCTTTACCGAATAATGAATGCCAAGACTTCTGCATACAAACAGAGAATCCGGGACTGTCCTTCTTGATGAATCTCGTTCTGGCAAAATGAGACCAAAGACCTTTTCCCGACCCAGGGCTTCTGTCAAGAGTTTGCCGACGACGGCAGAATCGACTCCCCCGCTGATGCCTATCACGGCTCCTTCGAATTCATACTTGGCAATCTGCGCTCTGATGAATTCTACGATTCTTTCCTTTTCATTGGACAGATTGATTTCTACTGGCATAAAAAGCCTCTTTTATATCTACAATAATGCCTTTATAGGCGAGTCGAATAAAGAGTTGCCATATTGACGCCGCCGATATATTCAAATATAGCATGAATGCTGTAGAGATTTGCCAAGGAGGAAAATCGCATGAAGATACTGGTGATCGGTGGGGCAGGGTATATCGGGAGTCATGTTGCGAGAATGCTTGCCGATAAGGGCAACAAGGTCAGCATCATAGATAACCTATCTACCGGCACGGAAGAGAATCTTTTTGCCGATTATGATTTCTACAAGGGCGATATTCTGGATTATTCTTGGCTAGTTTCCATAATAAAGCATGGATTCGATGCAATAGTGCATCTTGCTGCGGCAAAGGCTGCGGGCGAGTCTATGATCCGACCCGAAAAATACGCGACTCAGAACTTGACTGGAACGATAAACATTCTCAATTCCGTAGTTGAAGCGGGGATTCCTTTAATAGTGTTTTCTTCTTCGGCAGCCATCTATGGGGAGCCCAAATATCTACCAATAGATGAAGCTCATCCCAAGGAACCAACAAATTTCTATGGTTTTACAAAGCTCGAAATCGAGCATCTTCTCGAATGGTATGATAGGCTAAAGGGGATCAAATTCGCGGCGCTGCGCTATTTCAATGCAGCTGGTTACGATATCGAAGGCAGGATACAAGGTCTAGAGAAAAATCCAGCCAATCTTGTGCCCGTCATAATGGAAGTGGCCGCGGGAATGAGGCCAAGGCTCGAAATATTCGGTACCGATTATCCTACACCCGATGGCACAGGCGTGCGCGATTATATCCATGTAACGGATCTTGCCGAAGCCCATTGTGCAGCTTTGAGCCATCTGGCTGAAGCAAGGCAGAGCTTTGCAGTAAACCTAGGTTCGGAAAGAGGCCTATCTGTGCTGGAAATTCTGCAAGCTGCACGGCGAATCACTGGTCGTTCGATTCCAGTTTCGACTGTAGGGCGGAGGCCAGGAGACCCGGCTAAACTGATCGCGTCCAGCGCAGCTGCCAAACGACTCTTGGGATGGAAAGCAAAATACTCTGATGTAGATACAATTATCGCCACGTCGTGGCGCGTCTACGAAAAGCATTTGGCATAGGCATTTCGATTGATTCAAATCTGCTTGGAAAGGAAAGGAAAAGACCATGACAGAACTTGCTAAGGCATTTGAATTCTTGGAGGCTCAGGAGAAGGGCATTATCGAATTGGAGAGTCTCCTCACTGCTTACCCCGCGCTCGCTCCCGAATCAGGGGGCATTGGAGAGATTGAGAAAGCCGCTGCCCT
>ERZ795059.6878-NODE-6878-length-9963-cov-10.560557_pt1 | contig 9963 bp, 9 predicted proteins | sample MGYA00375143_ERZ795059 | MGnify/ENA primary metagenome ERZ795059 (study PRJEB30188, sample SAMN05720168) | activated sludge metagenome | isolation source: Anaerobic digester | place: USA | collected 2015-01-07 ... | reverse complement strand
TACACTGGATGGTACACTCTTTCCCTACACGACGCTCTTCCGATCTGCCACGAAGGACGCAGGCGGATCGCAGCCGAAGGTCTCGACCACCACGTCGAAGGGTTCGACATCGACATCGCCTTGCGGCCAGGCACGAACCTCGACGCGATCCGCGCCTTGCGGTGCCATCCAGGTCAGCGCCGTGGCATCGTCGATCCACAGGCGCACGTGCTCGCCGCGGGCAGCCAGATCGGCGGCGAGGCGCCAGCACACGCCGACGTCACCGAAGTTGTCGACCACGCGGCAGAACAGATCCCATTTCATGCGAATCGATTATCCCGGCTCGATAATCGCGGCAGATGGACTCCTCGACCCCCTTGCCGACTGACGCACGCGACGTCGCAAGGCTCCAACGGCTGCGTGAGGAAGTCGCAGCACTGCCGAGCCTGCCCGGCGTCTACCGCTACTTCGACGCGCAGGGCTCGGTGCTCTACGTGGGCAAGGCGCGCGACCTGAAGAAGCGCGTCTCGAGCTACTTCCAGAAGGACCACGGCGGCACGCGCATCGGCCACATGGTGGGCAAGATCGAGCGGCTGGAGACCACCGTCGTGCGCTCCGAGGCCGAGGCGCTGCTGCTCGAGAACAACCTCATCAAGACGCTGGTCCCGCGCTACAACATCCTGTTCCGCGACGACAAGAGCTACCCCTACCTGAAGATCACCGGCACGCGCGGCGCGACGTCGGGCGCGGCGGCCTTCCCGCGGCTGGCCTACTACCGCGGGGCGGTCGACCAACGGCATCGCTACTTCGGCCCGTACCCCAGCGCCTGGGCGGTGAAGGAATCGATCCAGCTGCTGCAGAAGGTGTTCAGGCTGCGCACCTGCGAGGACACCGTCTTCGCCAACCGGACCCGGCCCTGCCTGCTTTACCAGATCAAGCGCTGCTCGGGCCCCTGCGTGAGGCTGATCGACGCGGCCGACTACGCGCGCGACGTGGCGAATGCCGAACAGTTCCTGCTCGGCGGCGAGCAGGAGGTGATGGACGCGCTGCAGGTGCAGATGATGGCGCACGCCGACGCGCTGCAGTTCGAGAAGGCGGCGGAGATCCGCGACCAGATCGGTGCTCTGTCGCGCGTGCTGCATCGCCAGGCCGTGGAAGACAACACGGGCGTGACCACCAAGGACGCCGACATCCTCGCAGTGCGTGTCGAAGGCGGAAGGGCCTGCGTGAACCTGGCCATGGTGCGGGGCGGACGGCACCTCGGTGACCGGCCCTACTTCCCGGCGCACGTCGAGGATGCGACGGTGCTCGCCGACGAGCCCGACGAGGGTGGGCAGCCTGCCTCGCCCGAGCTTCAGGTGCTCGAAGCCTTCATCGCGCAACACTACCTCGACGGTGGCGTGCCGCCGCTGCTGGTGCTCAGCCACGCGGTCGACAAGTCGCTCATCGAGGCGCTGTCGCTGCAGTCGGGCATCAAGGTGACGGCGCAGCACCAGCCGCGCGAGCCACGCCGCGCCTGGCTGGACATGTGCATCCAGGGCGCCCGCATCAAACTTGCGCAACTGCTCGCCGAGGAAGGCTCGCAACAGGCCCGCACGCGTGCACTGGTCGACGCACTCGACCTCGCCGTGGAGGATCTGGACACCTTTCGCATCGAGTGTTTCGACATCAGCCACACCGCCGGCGAGTCGACCCAGGCATCGTGCGTGGTCTTTGAAGCACACCGGATGCAGAACGCGCAGTACCGCCGCTACAACATCGAGGGCATCACCGGTGGCGACGACTACGCCGCGATGCGGCAGGTGCTCACGCGGCGCTATGCCAAACTGGCCGAGGCCGCGAGCGCCGGCACCGCTCGATTGCCGGACTTGGTGCTGGTGGACGGTGGGCGTGGCCAGGTGAGCATGGCGCGCGAGGTGTTCGAGGAACTGGGCCTGGACCTCGGCCTGATCGTCGGTGTCGAGAAGGGCGAGGGGCGCAAGGTCGGTCTCGAGGAACTGGTGTTCGCCGACGGCCGCCCCAAGGTATACCTCGGTCGCGACTCGGCGGCGCTGATGCTGGTGGCGCAGATCCGCGACGAGGCGCATCGTTTTGCCATTACCGGCATGCGTGCGCGGCGTGCCAGCGTGCGCACCGGCGGCAGCCGGCTGGAAGAGATCGCGGGCGTGGGTCCGCGCAAGCGGGCCCGGCTGCTGCAGCGCTTTGGCGGCGTGCGCGGTGTCGGCCAGGCGAGCGTGGAAGACCTGGCCAGCGTGGACGGAATTTCAAGAGAACTTGCAGAGGAGATCTATCGTGCGTTGCATTGATCCGAAACTCGGCGCGGCCATCGCGGCGCTGGCGTGCCTGGCCGGCTGCTCCACGCCGCCGCCGGCCAAAGCCCCGGCCCCGGCACCCGTGGCCAGGGTACCGGCCCCCGCGGCAGCGCCGGTGCCGCCGGCCAACCGGAACATTTCGCAGGCCACCAACGAGAAGGCCTATCGACACGACGGCGCGCGCGCCATCTACGCGGCCTATCCCGACAGCATCTACAAGGGCAAGCTGCCGCCGCTGCTCTATGCCATCGCGGTCGTCGAGACCGAGCTCGACGCCAACGGCAACGTGCGCGACGTGCGCATGGTCCGCGCGCCCAGTCACGCCCCCGAGGTCACGGCGAAGATCCGCGAGCTGATCCGCAAGGCCTCGCCGCTGCCGGCACCCGCTCGCATGGGCGCGACGAAGTACACCGACGTGTGGCTGTTCGACAAGAGCGGCAAGTTCCAGCTCGACACCCTGACCGAGGGCCAGCTGTAGCCGCCGCAGCGCCGGATCGGGCTCCGTGAAGAACTTCGGCACAATCGGCCGATGTTCTTCAACCTGCCGACCCTGCTCACCTGGGCACGCATCGTCGCGATCCCCCTGATCGTCGGCGTCTTCTATCTCCAGATGGAGCCGGGCGCGCAGAACTTGCTCGCCACGGTGCTGTTCGTCGTGGTCGCACTGACCGACTGGGCCGACGGCTACCTCGCTCGCCGCCTGAACATGACCTCGTCGTTCGGCGCCTTCCTCGACCCGGTGGCCGACAAGTTCCTCGTCTGCGCAGCGCTGCTGGTGCTCGTGCACCTGAACCGGCTGCATGCGCTGGTGGCTCTGGTCATCATCGGCCGCGAGATCGCCATCTCGGCGCTGCGCGAGTGGATGGCCCAGATCGGCGCGTCGCGCAGCGTGGCCGTGCACATGCTGGGCAAGCTCAAGACCGTCGTGCAGATGGTCGCCATTCCGTTCCTGCTCTACGACGGCCGGCTGTTCGGGCTGATCGACACGCACTGGTGGGGCACGCTGCTGATCCTGGTGGCGGCCGTGCTGACGATCTGGTCGATGGTCTACTACCTGCAGAAGGCGCTGCCGGAGATCCGCGCCAAGGCGCGCTGACTGTGCTGGCCGACCAGCGCTCGCTGCTGCGGGCGATGCCGTGGGTCTTCGTGCTGATCTGGAGCACCGGCTTCGTGGTCGCCCGACTGGGCATGCCGCATGCGCCGCCGATGAGCTTCCTCGCGCTTCGATTCGCGCTGTCGGTCGCCTGCTTCGTGGCCTGGATGGCCATCGCACGCGTGCCCTGGCCGCCGCGCGAGCAGTGGATGCAGCTCGCAGTGTCGGGTGTGCTGATGCATGCCGGCTACCTTGGCGGCGTCTGGTCGGCCGTGAAGGCGGGCATCGGCGCGGGGACGGTCTCGCTGCTCGTCGGCCTGCAGCCCGTGCTCACCGCGATCTGGCTGAGCGCCACGGCCGCGCCGCGCGCGCAAGGCAGCGGCCGATCGGTGACGCCACAGCAGTGGGCCGGCCTGACGCTGGGGCTCGCAGGGCTGGCGCTGGTGGTCTGGCGCAAGCTGGGGGTGGGGGAGGTGACACCGCTGAACCTCATCCTGTCGGTCGGTGCCTTGTGCAGCATCACCGTGGGCACGCTCTACCAGAAGCGATTCGTGCGTGTGGCCGACGTGCGCGCCGCCAGCGCTGTCCAGTTGCTCGCGTCGCTGGTCATGACGCTCCCGCTGGCGCTGCTGGAGCCCGAGGCGATGGACTGGCAGCCTGAGCTCGTCGGCGCGATGGCCTGGTCCGTGCTCGGGCTCACGCTCGGCGGCAGCTCGCTGCTGTACCTGCTGATCCAGCGCGGCGCGGCGACGCAGGTCACGAGCCTGCTGTACCTCGTGCCGCCATGCACCGCAGCGATGGCGTGGTGGCTCTTCGGCGAGGCCTTCACGCCGCTCATGATGCTGGGCATGCTGCTCACCGTGTGCGGCGTGGCGATGGTGGTGCGCGACAGGGGATGAAGCCCTGCACGGCCACGTCAGTGCGCCGCGTCGGCGAAGCAAATGATTGCGCATAGAATCCCGATCCGCCCTTGACAGCCTCAGGGGCACGGCTTGTAATGACCCGCGCCGGGCGTACTGAGACACGGCGCGCTCCAGACACCCACCGAATTCCGTTCGAGAAACCTTTAGAGAGGGGGAAGACCCGTGAACAAGTCTGAATTGATCGAGCACATCGCCCGTCAGGCGGATATCTCCAAGGCAGCTGCCACGCGCGCCCTGGAGGCCATGATCGGCGGCGTGAAGTCGACGCTGAAGAAGAACAACAGCGTCTCGCTGGTCGGCTTCGGCACGTTCAGCGTCGGCAAGCGTGCCGCGCGCAGTGGCCGCAATCCGCGCACCGGCGCCACGATCAAGATCAAGGCTGCCAAGGTGCCGAAGTTCCGTCCTGGCAAGGCCCTCAAGGACGCGCTCAACTGAGCGTGCGCCCGTCACGTTGCGGGTGCTTAGCTCAGTTGGTAGAGCGGCGCCCTTACAAGGCGTAGGTCGGGGGTTCGAGCCCCTCAGCACCCACCAAAGGCCCCTCGGGCCCGAGCCGTCGGCCCACGAGGCCTGCGATAGAATCCCGGCAGCTCACCAGACTCCAAGGCGAACCCAGGTTCGCCTTTGTTGCATCTGGACTTCACCGCCGTCGATAGAGGCTCCCGATGTTCGATTTCGTCCGCAAGCACACCCGGCTGTTGCAGTTCATCCTGGTGCTCCTGATCTTTCCGTCGTTCGTGTTCTTCGGTATCCAGGGATACAGCCGCTTCACCGGCGGCGAGAACACCCCGGTGGCCAAGGTCGATGGCCACGACATCACGCAAGCCGAGTGGGACGCCGCGCAGCGCGAGCAGGTCGAGCGCGTGCGCCGCCAGATGCCCGGCATCGACGCCAAGCTCTTCGACACGCCGGAGATGAAGCAGCAGGTGCTCGACGGCCTGGTGCGCGATCGCGTGCTCATCACGGCGGCCGACAAGCTGCACCTGATGACGAGCAACGAGCGACTGCAACGCGAACTGCTGGCGATTCCGCAACTGGCCACGCTGAAGAAGCCGGACGGCAGCTTCGACGTCGACGCCTACAAGGCGCTGCTGCAGGCACAGGGCATGAGCCCGGAAATGTTCGAGGCCCGCATGCGTCAGGACATGACGCAGCGCCAGGTGCTTCAAGGAGTGAGCGCGACCGCCTTCGGCACGGCCGGCACCAGTGGCGCGGCGTTCGACGCACTGTTGCAGCAGCGCGAGATCCAGGTGCAGCGCTTCGACGTGAAGGACTATCTGGCGAAGGTCAGCCCCTCCGATGCCGACCTCCAGGCCTACTACAAGGCTCCCGAGAACGCAGCGCAGTTCGAGGCGCCGGAACAGGCTTCGATCGAGTACCTCGTTCTCGACCTCGACGCCATCAAGAAGGGCATCAGCGTTTCCGAAGACGAACTTCGCAAGTACTACGCCGAAAACGAGAAGCGCTACACCACACCGGAAGAGCGTCGCGCCAGCCACATTCTCCTGAAGGCGGAAAAGAGTGCGCCGGCAGCCGAACGCGAGAAGGCCAAGGCCCAGGCCGAAGCCCTGCTGGCAGAAGTGAAGAAGACGCCGGCGAGCTTTCCCGACCTGGCGCGCAAGCACAGCGACGACCCCGGCTCGGCGCAGCGCGGCGGCGACCTCGACTACTTCGGCCGCGGCGCCATGGTCAAGCCGTTCGAGGACGCGGCCTTCGGCCTCAAGCAGGGCGAGATCAGTGGCGTGGTCGAGAGCGATTTCGGGTACCACATCATCCAGGTGACCGGCGCGCGCGGCGGCGAGAAGAAGACCTTCGAGCAGGTACGCGCCGAAATCGAGGACGAGGCCAAGAAGCAGCAGGCGCAGACACGATTCGCCGCCGCGGCGGTCGACTTCACCAACATGGTCTACGAGCAGGCCGACAGCCTGAAGCCGGCGGCAGAGAAATTCAAGCTGGAAGTGCGCAGTGCGCCGAATGTCAAGCGCAGCCCGGCGCAAGGAGCCACCGGCGCACTGGCCAGCCCGAAGTTCCTGGAGGCCTTGTTCGGAACCGACGCGCTGAAGAACAAGCGCAACACCGAGGCCGTCGAGGTGGGGCCGAACCAGCTGGCCTCCGGACGCGTGTTGCAGTACAGCGCGGCGCATCAGCGGCCGTTCGACGAAGTCAAGGCGATGGTACGCGACAAGGTCGCCGCGAAGCAGGCAGCCGAGCTGGCCCGCAAGGAAGGCGAGGCGCGCCTGGCTGAACTGCGCAAGTCCCCGGAAACGGCCATGCCCAGCGCCGCCGTGACCATCTCGCGCAGCCAGGCTCGCGACGTGGCGCGTGAAGTCGTGGATGCGGCGCTGCGTGCGCCGGGCGACAAGCTGCCGGCCTTTGTCGGGGTCGAACTCCCCACGCAAGGCTATGCGGTGGTGAAGATCGCCAAGGTGCTGGGCCGCGACCCGGCGGCCGGTGATCCGCAGCGCCTGCAGGCTCAGTACGGGCAAGCCTGGGGCGATGCCGAAGGGCAGGCCTACCTCGCAGCGCTGAAGGCACGTTTCCGCGCGGAGACAACGCCGGCCGCGGCCAAGGCAGCCAGCGCCGCGACGGGCGGCTGAACAGTCGCTGAGGCTCCGATATAATTAGCGGCTCTGCGGTGGCTGTAGCTCAGTTGGTAGAGTCCAGGATTGTGATTCCTGTCGTCGTGGGTTCGAGTCCCATCAGCCACCCCATCCCAGCGTTTCATCAGGTCCCATGCCGGACCGAACTTCCCGCCAAATCAACGACTTAGCCGGTCGCTTGAGTCAGGAAGGTTCCTGCCGTCCCACGGCAGCGCAGCGCAAGTAGGGGAACATGTAGGGGAACAAATGGCGTTCGTCATGCCATTTGGAGCTTTGTTCCCCTATGCTCACCGACAAGCAGTGCAAGAACGCGATCTGCCCAGAGGGCAAAGCCCGCGCACGGGCGACCGATTCAGGTGGTCTCTACCTCGAAGTTGCCGGCGCCGGGTCCAAGCGCTGGTTCTGGAAGTACTACTTCGACGGAAAAGAGAAGCGCCTCTCCTTGGGTTGCTACCCTGAGGTCAGCCTCAAGGATGCTCGGGCCGCTCGAGACGATGCGCGGAAGCAACACCAATCAGGCATCGACCCGGTGCTCGCAAGGCAGGTCGACCGTCTCAGTTCCCGGTTCGACGCCAACGCCAGCTTCGAGGTGACCGCGCGCGAGTTCCACGCGACCAAGAAGGTCGGCTGGAGCGATCACTACGCCAAGCGCTGGATGGAGCGCCTCGAGAAGGACATCTTTCCCTGGCTGGGCAAGCTTCCGCTGTCCCAGATCGGCGCACCGATGCTGCTGCAGACGCTGCGGCGGGTCGAGGCACGTGGCACGCGCGAACTACCTCACTCCCTGCTGGAAGCCTGCGGGCAGGTGTTTCGATACGGCGTGGCCACCGGACGTTGTGAGCGCAGTCCCGCGTCCGATCTGCGCGGCGCACTGAAGCCGGTGCTGACCAGGCACGTCTCGGCGATCGTCGAGCCCGATCAGGTCGGCGACTTGATGCGCGCGATCGACGGCTACCACGGTCACCCCGTCACCCGGGCGGCACTGCTTCTGTCGGCGCTGCTCTTCCAGCGGCCAGGGAACATCCGGCAGATGGAGTGGGCTGAACTGGATCTCGAGGGAAGGATGTGGGCGATACCCTCCGCCAAGATGAAGCGGACAAAGCGGGAGAAGATCAACGGAAGACCGCATCTGGTTCCGCTCGCCAGCCAGGCTGTGGACGCTCTGAAGGACCTGATGCCGCTGACCGGCCGAGGGCGATACGTGTTTCCGTCCCTGATCAGTGCCAAGCGGCCGATGAGTGAGAACACGGTGCGTGTTGCCCTGCGCCGGTTGGGCTTCGACAACGAGACGATGACTCCCCATGGATTCCGGGCGATGGCCCGTACCGTGATGGTGGAGCGACTCAACGTGGCGCCGGACGTGATCGAGGCCCAGCTGGCACATGGGAAGTCCGGCCCGCTGGGCGCTGCCTACGACAGGGCGGAGTTCATCGAGCAGCGGCGCGACATGATGAAGGCTTGGGCGGACTACTTGGACGAACTCAGGCAGAGGCACCCAGCAGAGCGCCCAGCGCAAGCCGCATAGGGTCCATAGCGCATCGTGTAGGGAGGGGGCTTCGCGGACGAAGCCATGGCCCAAGATGCCCGTACTCGTTGGCAGCGACGAACCGTTTGTATCCGCGCCACTCCAGAGAATGTCCGACACTTCGATGGCTAACAGCTTTGGTGGCGCTCATGCGACTGGTCCTGTTTGCTGCAGTTGTCGCTCTCGGCGCGGTGGTCGGCGTGATCGCCGCGGCGGGCGATGACACCTCTACGAAGGTGACGATGGCGTTCGTCGGAGTTCTCTTCGCGCTGCCCGTGGCGGCCTTTCTGGCTCGTCGACGTGAGGGGGCTGAGCGCCGTCAGTTGACCGACGAGCCAATCGACACGTCAGGATCGACATCCCCACGATCGTTGTCGGCCAACTATTGGCGCGACCGCGGTCATCCGCCCTTCATGAAGCCTTCCGATGGCGATCCGGACAAGCACATGTTCGATCCCGATCGGCTGTCCTGACTACTTCCGCTTCAGGAGGTCCTTGACTGCATCAACTGCGCTCTCGGCCGTGGTCGCGGCATCTTTGCCAACCTGCTTGGCGGATTGCTTCAGCAAGGACCTACGCGGCACGAGGGTGCCGTCTTCGGCTCGGTCGGCTTCGATGTTTCGACCGAGCTGATCTGCCTGTGCTCCAGCGCGTTGCCGAAGCGCCGTCGCCTCAGTTCGCATTTGATCTCGGCGCATCTCCGGCGACTCGGCGGGTGCAGTTGGTGGCGATGGATTCCCGCGAGTTCTCCTGACGGCGGCATCAGAGTCTCTGCGCATGCTGGCTACGTCGACCGTCGAGTCCACGATTGCCGACTGGCGAAGATGCTCGGGAGGGAGCGACCCGAACGTCACCGGCACGCCAGTCCCATCCGTGAACGTTCGATTTGGCCCGAGGGCACGCCGTGCGAGTTCGGCTTCAAAGAGCGCTTGCGCCGCCGCACTGGTGCCCCCGTACTGCTCAGCGTAGCGGGTGAACATGGCGAGGTTGTGTGGATCCTGGGCCACGTCTATGGAGATGACCTCTCCCCTCTCGAGCGCAGTAGCCAGCCGTTCGGAGTAGCTGGTTCGTTGCGCCAGCGCAGCTTCAGCACGGGTGGTCCGCGTGGCAGATGCATTGAGGCGTGACGCGATCTCCGTGGCTTCACGTGCGTCGGCAGCAACCACAGTCGAGAAGCTCGAATCTCTGGACACCCGATCGCCGAACTGCTTGAACTCGCTAAGTTGCTCGCTGGTCATGCTGCCTAGCACTTTCTGCTCCTGCGCCGTCAGGCCCGACAAGTAGCTCTTGTCTGCTGTGGCATTGAGCTTTCCGCCAGCGACTGCGGTGCTCAGTCCCAGGTGTGCGGCGGCGCCGAAGGCTATGTTTGCGACTTGCGACTGAGACATGCCAGTGCTGTCGGCGACGCTCCGCGTGATCTGGTCCAGCCGGTTCAGCGTCTGCCCCAACTGTTCGAAGCTGCTGGATGTCGACCCCGTACTGCTCCGCGATGACTTCAGCTTTGCCAAGCCCTTGGTGAATGCCTCGGACAGCA
>ERZ795059.6875-NODE-6875-length-9964-cov-9.372187_pt1 | contig 9964 bp, 9 predicted proteins | sample MGYA00375143_ERZ795059 | MGnify/ENA primary metagenome ERZ795059 (study PRJEB30188, sample SAMN05720168) | activated sludge metagenome | isolation source: Anaerobic digester | place: USA | collected 2015-01-07 ... | reverse complement strand
TGAATTTACCGTGCCCCTCGAAGTCGTAAGACATAGTGGGGGTTCAGGATCTCATCACTCAATCATCAAGACCACAATCATGTCATTGCGAGTGGAGCGTAGGCGGAGCGCGGCAATCTGCTTAAAACATCAGACAGGTCAACGAGATTAAGGTCACCTCGGGCGACCGGCGCAATTTCACTAAAATAATTCGTAAAAAAAACAGGACGCGAGTCGCGTCCGTGTCAGCTGTGCTGGCGCCCGCTTGGCGCCGTTCCCCCTCGCGCTTGCGTATGTGCTCGCGCGATACCCTCATTGACAGTGTAAAACTGGGCCGTTGACCTGGCTGGCACTCGTTCAGTCGCTATGGAGTGCCGGGTCGGTCGTGATGCCGTTTTTGTTCTGTCACGAAGGAGCGGGGTTGATCGGGAGGATGAATTAGGCCCGAGGGCCGCGTGCCTTATTCGGCAGGCGGTCAGGTTGCAGCTTCCCATGAGCTGCTCGCGAGGAGGCACCTCGCGCTATTTATGTGCGGTCCACGGGGGCTGACTAGACCCGTGTGCCATGACCGTCGTCCGTAGGTGGACGAAGACCTTGGGACATGCACCTAAGCGCACTCCCGAGCCTGGCAAACCTCTGCGCCAGAACTATCTCACCGTTCACGTTTTCCTTTCTTTTGGGTTTGATGGTTTTTGTTTTTTTTCGCAGTTTGGGGTTCAGTCTATTTCCCTCACCCACACGAAAGATACTTGGTCATTTAATCGACCTCCTTTTATCTTTGTGAGCCGGCAGAAGCACTGCTCTGGCCGCCTCTGGTGAAAAACCTCAATTTGAGGCAAAAAAAGACTTACATATTTTTTATAACTTGTCAACCCCCTTTGTCACATATCTAGCGTACATAGCTTCCTCTCACGTACCTCACGTCCCTAGCGTCCATAACGTACCTAACATCCTACGTCGCTCGTCCCAGTCGTCCCACGTCAAAACCAACGCTAGTCCTCCCTCTCATTCGACCGTTTTCGTCATCCTGAATTCATTTCAGGATCTCATCACCAAATTATCAAAACCACAATCATTGCGGGCTTAATGGAATGGAGCGCGGCAATCTACTCATAAGCCAGCGACCCAGCAGATTGCCGCGTCGTCGGACTCCTCGCAATGACATCGTAAAGATATAAAAAAATTCCTCCGGAAACGCGCGACCGGAGGAATTTGTCATCCCAGCGCCATTTTAGCGCCGAACGAAGGCATGGGCGGCGGGATTGATGTATTCCGGGTCTTGCACCGGAACCAATCCCAGTCCCTGCGCTCGTTCAGCGAGGGCATGCAAGGATGATGCTTTGGCTGTTGAATCTTCCAAAGCCATAATATCTCTTTGCAAATAATTGACTCTTGTTTCCAGCTTCTGCAGTTTATCACTGCGTGGAGCGGCTCCCACGATTTGCGCTACATATAAACCGGCCAAACCCAGCCAAACCACCAAAACCAAAAGGCTCCAACCCATGGCTCCTTGTGGGATTTGGCGACCGATTGGCTCCTTAAAGCCAAAACGTTGATGCGGTCTGGTCATAGCAATAGCGTAAGTCCGTGACATAAATATTTTTGTGTTGTTGCGTTTTTATATGCCGCGCGCAGCTTGGCGCTGCGGGCGCGTGGATTATGTTTTATTTCGTCCTCGGTGGGACGAACAGGTTTTTTTGAAATTTGATACCCTTGGTATTTTTTGAATGTTTGTTTGACGATACGGTCTTCAAGTGAATGAAACGATATCACGACCAAGATGCCGCCGGGCGCTAGAATCGCATCCGCTTGACTTAAAGCGGAGCGCAAGGCCTGCAGTTCATCGTTAACCGCGATACGCAGTGCTTGAAATGTTTTGGTTGCCGGATGTATGCGCGAGCGGGCGTAAACCGCGGGCACGCAAGATTTGATGAGTTCAGCCAGTTCCAAAGTCGTTTCCAAAGGCTTTTCTTGCCTCCGGTTGACAATGGCGACGGCTATTCTGTGCGCGTAACGTTCTTCCCCGTATAAACCGATAAGTTGAGTCAGCTCTCGCTCACTCCAATGGTTCACGATCGTGGCGGCGACCAAACCATCCTCATTGGCTTTAGGACCCAAACGCATGTCCAAGGGGCCTTGAGCTTGAAAAGAAATGCCCTTGGAAGCATCGGCCAGTTCATCGGAAGAAAGGCCCAGATCCATCAATATCCCGTCGAATGGCGCCCAGCCCGATTCCTCGGCTGTTTGACGCAAATGACGAAAATTCTGTTCCACGATCTTCCAGCGCGAGCCATAGGCCGGCTGTTTTTGACGCGCGCGGCTCAGAGCCGCTTCATCGACATCCATGGATAACACCTTCCCATCAGGAGCCGACAGGTTTAGAAGCTCAGTCGTATGAGTGCCTCCGCCTAAGGTGGCATCCAAATAGCGACCACCTGATCGGGGCTTTAGCAATTCCATAACCTCTCGAACCATGACAGCTCGATGGACGGAATCTATTGGCGATTGCTTCATAATCCTATTGGTCCGAGTCTTTCGGCTATTTGATCACCATTAGCCTCTGTTTGGACTACATATGCCTGCCAGGCCGTTTTGTCCCAAATTTCCAAGCGGTCGTAAAGACCTGATATCACCACCTGTTTTTGAAGACCGGCGTAGATACGCAAGTATTCCGGAATGGTAATACGCCCGGATTTGTCTATTGAGACTTCCATGGCTCCGGCCAGCATCAGACGAGCGAAAGCGCGGGTATCCGCGGTTGAGAGCGGCAAGGCGGCTATTTTGGCCGCCAAGGATCTCCATTGCTCCTTGGGATAAAGGAACAAAGTATGATCAAGCCCGCGCGTAACAACAGCTCCATCTTTAAGCGCGGTGCGATAGCCGATGGGAACGGACAGCCTCCCCTTGTCGTCAAGCGTAAAATGAAACTCTCCGATAAACATATTTAACAGGCTTAGTATCAATCCTCAACCCAACCGGTTTCGGACTATAAAAAAACGGGGGGAAGGCCGGCGCATCCCTGGATGCGGCAACCTTTCTATTCCCACCTTTTCCCACTGACACCCAGTTTATGCCACTAGACTACATTTGGTCAACCAATAAAATACAGCTATTTTTTAGCTGTATTGAGTCAAAAAATCGTTCTTTTTTTGTTCCAATGTGGATAATGCGATTCCCCACTTTAGGCTTATTAACACCGGCATCTATAAAACAAACAGCAAAAGCACGCAGACCGATGTCACCAAGAACGTTATCCCGCCCAAAAAATTGGACCAGACACCATTCACATGTTTGCCCATTATCTTTTTATCATTGGCTATTTTAACAATTACCAGAATCAAAGGCGGAGTTACCACGCCGTTTAAAACAGCCGTCCAAATTAAAGCTTTGATGGGGTTGATGCCCACGAAATTGATCATCAAGCCTAACAGAGTTGCAAAAGTAATCACTCCGTAAAAACCATGCGCTTGCCTGAACTTTCTATACAGCCCCTCCTTCCAGCCAAAAGCTTCGCTTAGAGCATACGAAGCCGAGGCTGATAAAACCGGAACAGCCAATAAACCGGTACCGATCACTCCCAGGGCGAAAACATATGATGCCCAATGCCCGGCCAGGGGCTGTAAAGCCTGCGCCGCCTGTCCCGCGCTTTGAATATCGAATATTCCATTCTTAAAAAAAGCGGAACCGGCCGTGGCAATGATGCAAAACATGATGATTTGAGAAAACAACATACCAATGGCCGTATCGCGCCGCATTTCTTTTATTTCTTCCTTAGTCGCGCCCATGCGTTTTTTAAAACAAGATCTGCCTTCCGCGATCTCTTCTTCCACTTCTTCATTGGCCTGCCAGATAAACAGATAGGGAGAAATGGTGGTGCCCAAAATAGCGACTAAAGTTAATATAAAAGGTTTAGAGATTTGAAAATGTGGGGTTATCAGATTAAACCACAACTCGGTCCAATCTTGTGTCACCAAAATAAGCGTGATCACATAACTAAAAAGAGCCAAGGCAAACCATTTTAAAATCTTGGCGTACGTTTGATAACTGATAAATATTTCCAAAAACAAGATCAGGGCCGTGAAACCGATAGCCAGAATAACAAATGGTATTTGCGGAAAAATAAGACGCGTCACCTCGGCCATGGCACCCAAATCGGTTCCGATATTGATGGTATTTGCCAATAAAATCAAACCCACAAACGCAAACAAGACCCATTTGGGAAAAATACGGCGCACAATATCCGTAATCCCCCTGCCCGAAACCATGCCGATGCGCCCCACCATCTCCTGCATGGCCATCATGAGAGGAAAAGTAAAAAAGACGGTCCACAGCTGACCAAAACCGAATTGGGCGCCCGCTTGAGTATAAGTGACTATGCCCGAAGGATCATCATCCGCCGCGCCTGTAATAAAACCCGGGCCCAATCTTCTAAACCAGCTTTTTTTCTTTTGGGACATAACCAATCAAACAATTATAGCAGATCAACCGTTCCCTTGGACCCGTCCAGCTCAATCAGGTCTCCGATTTTAATATGCCCATCCCCCAAACCAACGCCCGCTACCACGGGCAGGCCTTTTTCTCTGGCCAAAATCGCCAAATGTGACAAAGGGCTGCCTTTTTCCGACACAATACCTTCTATACGATTGAAATACGACAACAAATCAGGCGTTAATAATGAGGTATACAAAATTAAATCTCCAGCGCCCTCACGTATATCTTTCACCCTAACCAGCTTGCCCTTAGCCTTACCGGGTGACAAGCCCTTATATTTGACTACTTGAGGCTGTTTCTTGTTACTGCGCAAAACGGCCGGTAAAATTAAATTATTGTATACCAAATAAGCCTGCCGCCTATCGTTCAATTTGGAGGCGCTAAAACTCTTGTTATTAATTTCGTCCAAGGTCGCGTGATACAACAAAGCCGCATCCTCCAAGCCATACTTCGAACCCAAAACAAATAAAGCTCGTCTGAGGCGATTAATATGTTTAACCGCCAGCCACCGCCCCAACTCACGCAGGTCATTATAAAACAAAGCCGTCTCAATAGGCTGAACCAACATGGTTTTTTGGATACCTGACAAGCCTCCCCACCAATCGTTCAAATTATCACCGGCCGCCCGGCCAGACATACTTCTGAATTCAGTTTCGTCAGATAAATCCAAAGAATTTCCCTTCCAAGACGAAGTATCAACGGCTACTGCCAAGGGACCGTAAAAATCAAAAGAGTTTGGGGAGGCAAGTATGTCAATCGGCTGTTTATCAAATTTTTTCAAAATCAAAGCCAACGAATTAATGGACTTGTCCGCTAAAAGATTAATGCTGAATATCAAGGCATAGTCTTTTATGAATCGGCCAAGTAAAATCGTAAAATCATCTTCATCTCCGGATGTATTTTTCAAGGCCTGTTCAACACCGTGCCACAGTCCTAAATCTTTTTTATTTTTTACCAACTGCAAACGCCAAGAATTATTAAATGAGTTCCAAAAACCCTTCAAGCCAACCGCCTTAACCGCAAAAGGTTGGACTAAAAAATAACTGTACGCGGGCAACAGCGCTTTCAGTTCCAGCTCACGATCAATATACAATTGGTTGCCGATAATTTTTAAAAAATCAGTTTCAAAAAATTTAATTCCATAATGCGAATAAACGCGGCTGATCGGACCATTGGCGGCATACAATCGCTTCAAGATATCAAAAGTCAACTCTGTGGGGCGGGGAGCTATCTCAGCAATGCCGGTTTGCTCAAACCAATACGGAGCGGGCGGTAAAGATTTTTTTAAAACTTCCTCCGACGTCATATTACTTTAATTCCCACGGCGTGTTATATCTGCCCAAAAATTCATACCCGCGTTTTTCCAGCTCAATGCCGGTCAATTTGGCATCAAAGCAGTTAACATAGGCGTCACAAACCGTAATAACTTTGGATCCGGCCGGAACATGATCAAAACTCTCTTCCAAATCCGGTGACGCGGTGTAAATCAAAGGAATGTTAATGGTATTTGATATATGCCATTGGTCATATTTATAAGGCTCTCGGCTATCCACAAGCACTACCCCCTGCCGCCGTAAATCCTCCACCTCTTCCGTAGTATACAATTTAGCATATCTTTCTTCGGGGAATGCTTTGGAAAATAAAATACCGCCTTGCCACTGCCCGCCGTCCGCCACCCAGCTCTCAGCCCCATCCTCCAAAGCCACGGCCACGATATTTTTTGACCTCAAAAATTCGGCTACATCCAAACCGCGCAAACCAGACCAGCACAGCACATAGACTGTTTTATCCAACGGCAATTCACTCCAAGAGCCCGCTTTTAAATCAGCTGCTCTGATATGAAGGCTCCCGGGTAAATGCCCTATTTCATATTCAACATCTTCTCTGGCATCCAAAACCACAAAATCTTGCGTCTTTGAAGCGAGTGCCGCTAAAAAATCCGCGTTCGTTGTCGTGGGCGATGAATTTGTTATTTTTACTTTATTTTTAATAATCATGACCTCGGTTGAGCTGACCGTCGTACTCGCAGTTCGAACCTGATCCAAATCATTATCGATCCAGCCGTTATCAAGATATAAAGGCTGTAATTCTTTTTCGGTGCTGGTAGCACCCACCGCCTCCAGAGCTTGTTTGGTTTGTTCGCGGCTCACTTCCAACCAATCCAAATACGCGCGTCTCTGCGCATACGAACTGTAAAGATGCGCCCCCAAAACCGACACGAAGACTATTAGATAAAGCATAATCAAAACCACCACGACCTTAGCTCCTTTGCTCGCGATCCTGACTTTTGCGTATTGATAAAGCGTGCCGAAAGCCGCGGATAAAAATAAAAAAACCAAAGAAAAAACCTGAACAATGGATGAACCGGCGTTAAAAATAAAATCAGGCGGTGGAACCGCTAACGCTTGTCTTGCCGTCAATAACCCCAAAAATGAAAAGCAACTAATTAATAGAAATTTACTCATACAACAACAAAACCCCAAAGCTCAACTTGAATTACATTACAACTCCCAATTTATCCAATATAACGATGGTGCTGAAATAGCCGAAAAACAAAAAGATGATCAACAGTATAATCTTTCTGGCCAAAGACGGCTGGAAAACTTTTTGCAATGTCCTGTGATTTAAAAAGGAGACCAAAGCAATGTGCACGAACATGGCAAAGGCGTTGATGACCGCGCCCAACACCAGCAAAGTTTTTGGCTCATAAATATTGAATAGGAACAAAATTATACCGAAAGCGATTTGCGCCCATAAAAATACGTAATAAATCTTGGACAGGTTGATGACGCCGTCCGGGTTCCGGCCCAGCTTTTTGGCCGCGTAATTTTCCGCCATGATGCGCGAAGTGGAATCCATGACTCCCAGCTGAGTTTGAAATAACATGACGGCCACCACCACTAAAAATAAACTGCCGACGATCGGCCAGGTAACCCGGCCAATAACCAAGCCTTCATTGAGCACGAAATTAATGCCCTCTCCGCTGCCGGCCATGCCATAAGCCGTGGCATAGGCCAATACCATCAGTAAAAGCATGGTCAAACTGCCGATAAACCAAAACACGAACAAATGCTCAAGACTGACATTCTTCCACCAGGCTCTAAACCTGGCCACACTCTGCGCGTTAACCTCAAAAGACTCACCGCTCAACTTAATTTTTTTATCTCCTTTTTTGACGAATAAACCCGATATTTTTTGCGCGTACTTGCCCATGCCATAACCCTTTTCCTTAATGTAGATGGACTGCGTCAGATTTAAATTACCCCCGGCTCCGGAATAGGCGAAAGCCGCCAAAAAAGTGGCCAGAACCAAACCTTCGGGAAAAAATTGATAATCCGCTCCGCGCCCGATAACGCCCTGAGCCAAAGCTGCCCAGTCGGCTTTGGAACTGATGTAAACAGCCAACAAAAAAACGAACGGTACTCCCAGCAAAATAACGGTCTTGGTTATTTTTTCCATCAGGCCGTAAACCGTTTTACCGGTGCTCAATATCAAACCAATGGCCAATAAAAAAGCTATGGCCACATACTTAAAATCATGAATACCCAGCAAAGCGGCAAATACTTTGGCCGAGGCCGCGATAATACCCGGCAAACCAAAACCGATAAACGTGGAAAAAATAAACCAGTAAGCCGCCCATTTAAACAATCGATTCAAGCCCACAAACACGCTTTCGCCTTTGATCAAAGCATAGCGCTCTATCTCCATGTTAATGAAATACTGGAAGGTGATGCCCAATATCGCGCCCCAGGCAATACCCAAACCGTAATTGGCCGCCAAATAGGGCCACAGGATAACTTCCCCCGAACCCAAACCCAGAGCCAGTATGATAAAGCTGGGACCAATGAGTTTTTTAAAACTGATGGGCTTGGGAAATTCTTTAAACAGCGTTTTATTTTTCATCCACCACATTTTACCAAACTTTCCACTATTTTAGAATTAAAACCACACCCCTTATGTCATTTGGGCCGCAGTGATAACGAAGTGGAGAAATCCCTTGACCTTATCGTACACGATTTAGTTGAGGGATCTCTCCGCGTTCGCGAGGAACACAAAAAGAGAATCAAGATAGCAATTCATTCTTACTTTTTAGTCAGTTTCGATCGCAGTGCTCTATGATAGGCAATGGCAAAACGATGAGCTTCGTCCCGGGCGTGAATCAAAATATCTTTATGCTTGTGAACCAAATCATGCAAAGATGCGAAAGCGGGCGCCAGAATGATCTGATCTCTATCGCGTTTAGGTCCTTTGGCTAGGCCGGCCACGGGAATAACCCGGGTGGTCTGCAAGCCGGATAAAACTTCCAACGCCGCGTTGATCTGACCAACTCCCCCGTCCATCAGAATAAAATCCGGCCACTCCCAGCCACGATCCTTATGTTTAAAGCGCCGGCTTAAAACTTCACGCATACTGGCGTAATCATCAGGTCCCAAAACCGTGCGTATTTTAAACTTGCGATACAAGCCCTTAACCGGCGCCCCGTGTTTAAAAACCACCATGGAAGCCGTGGCCGAAGTACCGGAAATATTGGAAATATCATAACACTCCAATCTGCCCATGATGGGATTTTTCTCGGCCTCGGCCGGCAAAGGCCTATCATCCTTGGCCAGAACAGCTACGTCTTGGATATGTTCCAAGGCTCTTACCCTGTTCCTCAAATCAGCTGCCAATTCATATTTTTGCGCCACGGATGCTTTTTGCATGTCTTGCTTATATTTTTTGATCAAATCTGAACGTTTGCCGTCAAAAAACACCATCAAATCTTTGATGATTTTACTGTAGGCCTGCGGGCTGACGGCACGCACGCAAACACCCGGGCATTGCTTGATGGAATAATAAAAACAAGCTCTTTTTTGATCGGGCACGCAAGCTGACCAAGGAATGGCTTTGCGTATAATGTCCAAAGAAGCTCTGACCGCGCGTGCAGATTTAAATGGACCGTAAACCGCTTTGTAAGCTCCGGCTGACTTTTCATCAAAATCAGTGGCCCTCAACAAAAAAGGCCGAGGATATTCTTCATTAGTGATTACCAGATAACTGAAACTCTTGTCATCTTTTTCCAGTACATTGTAATAAGGCTGATAACGTTTAATTAAATTAGCCTCCAAGAACAGCGCCTCAATGGCCGTGGGCTGTTCGATGTAATCAATGCTTGCTATCAGGCTAACCATAGCCTGAATCCGGTTGTCACGAGGCCGCGTAAAATACGATTCCACTCTTTTTTTCAAAGAAGTGGCTTTGCCCACGTACATAATCTCATCCGCCTGATTTTTCATCAGATATACACCCGGCCTATCGGGCAATTGATTATTTTTGATTTTGACTGACTTGGGGATCATCTTGGCATATTATCAGACAAATCAGATCTTAAAAACATTGACCTTTAACCGAAAAAATGTTCATATTAGCCTTACTGTTCGTCGACATCGGAGGTAAAGATGAGCTCCAGCAGTCTCAACTCATTGTCCGCGCCCGTTTATCAATACCTCTTGTT
>ERZ795059.6861-NODE-6861-length-9981-cov-4.024280_pt1 | contig 9981 bp, 12 predicted proteins | sample MGYA00375143_ERZ795059 | MGnify/ENA primary metagenome ERZ795059 (study PRJEB30188, sample SAMN05720168) | activated sludge metagenome | isolation source: Anaerobic digester | place: USA | collected 2015-01-07 ... | reverse complement strand
CACAGTCCGGGCCCGGACTGTGTCCACGTAATCCTGGCTCATGCCCATCGACAGGTGGACACAGTCCAGGCCACCGGGGTGGCGGGCCCGGACTGTGTCCACCTGTCGATGGGCATGAGCCAGGATTACGTGGTGGCGGTCGAGGAGGGGGCGACGTGCGTGCGGGTGGGGTCGGCGTTGTTTGCGGGCCTGCCGACCAGCGACCCGCGTGCCGGGTAGGCAAAAACGCCCGCCCGGGACCCTCGACCGGCCCGCCGACCGGCGGTATAAGTGCTTTCCGGCATGCTGGACCCAGGGAAGAGGTCGTTTCAATGCCCCTGCGACGTTTGGACGCGGATGCCCGCGCGGTAGTCAATCTGGCGAATGACATCGCCCACGAGTACGAGATGGAGTACGAGGGCACCGAGCACATTCTGCTCGCGATTCTGCGGCACGATGACAACGTGGGGGCGCGGGCGCTGCACAAGCTGGGCGTCGACGAGGACAAGGTCCGCGCCGCCATCGACGATATCGTCCAGCGCGCCAAGGAAGACACGTGGGTCTTCGGCCGGCTGCCGGGCAGCCCGCACTACCGCAACGTCATCGAACGGGCGATGGAAGTCGCCGAACAGCTCGAATCGCAGTCGATCGGCAGCGCCCATCTGCTGCTCGCCCTCTACCACGACAAGGAGAGCACCGCCCAGCGCACCCTCACCGGGCTGGGCGTGACTCTGAAGAAATGCCGGGACCAAGTGCTGCGTGAGCTGGCCGCCGGCTAGCAAACGCACACAGGCCTGAGCGGTGTCGGCGTGTTTCTGGTCCCGCGTGTCAGCCTCGACCCCACCGGACGACTGGGCTGCGATCTGGCCTGCGTGCGTTGCGCGCACAATCTGCGTGGTCTGCTGCCGACGGGGGCCTGCGGCGAATGCGGGCTGCCCGTGGAATACTCGCTCGCCGGAACGCCGCTGGGCGCCGCCGATCCCCGCTGGCTGGCACAACAGCGCTGGGGCATGGCGACGTTTACGTTGGCGCTGCCGTGGCTCTGGCTGCCGGTGGCGTGGCCGGTGGCGTGGGTCGCGTGTTGGTACCTGACGGCGCCGGATCCAAGCGGACGCGAACGGGGTGAAGGGTTGATCGTCAGCGCACGCATCGTGCTAGTTGTCCTCGTGGCGGTCGTGGTCATGATGATCATCATTGTCATCGACCTGCCGCTGGCCGGCGTCTGGATGCTGACCCTGCCACTCGCGATCGGCATCGTCGCCGTATTCCTGGCAATCGCAACGCTGGCGGTCCGGCGTCTGGCCCTGCGCCGTACCACGCCGCGTCGTCTGAGCATCATCGGATTGCTGACGCTGGTCTGGGTCGCGGGGACCAGCCTGCTGGCGTTGGGGACGCTTGCCGAGTTGGGGCTGCCGCTCTCCGCAGGGCCGGCAGCCGATGCGCGGGTCGCCGGGCTTGCTTTCCTGCTGGCGATTCCGATCCTGCTGCCGATCGCGACGATTCGGCTGTGGCGCGAATTGGAGACGGCGGAGGCACTCGCCGCCGATCGCGAGCTGCTCAAGGGCTGGGCGTTGCGGGCCGCGCTGACGCCGCCAGGGGCCAGGCTACCTCCTCCCGCAGTCGTCGCCCGGCCCGTTCGAGCGTGACAGCGCAAACCACGCGCACGCCCTCCGGCCCACGTTCCGGCCGCACGCTGACCGTCCCAGTGACGTCAGGCGGCAGCAGGTTTTCGAGCGGCAGCGAGCGCGGCGCGGTTAGTTCCGCCCCGTGCACGCGCGCCCATTCGTGTGCACTGGCAATGACCTGGTCGGCGCACATGCGCAGCGCGGCGTGGCGCTCGCGACTGAATTCCAGCACGGCGAGGCGGGCCAGTCCGACGGCACCGAGCACGATGATGCCCATCGTCAGGAGCACGACGACCAGCGTGACGCCACGACGCCGGCAGCACGGCCGCGGCGGACTCATGGCGATTCCTCCGGCCTGGACGCAATGTTCGGCGCGACGCGGGGCAAGCCCGTGGCCACTGAGTACGTGCGCTGCGGCAGCCCCAACGAATGCGGCGGCGGCTGTTCGGTGAAATCGAGCCAGAGGACGCTGCCCCGCGGTCCGTGCTCGACGCGCCAGCCAAAGGTCAGCCGGTCGGCCTGCCAGGCACGATCGTCGTCCGCTGCGCCGCTGCGCTGCACCCGGCCGGTCGCGAGCGTGTAGCGCACATCGGCCGGCCCGGTATCACGCTGCACGCGCAGCGCGAGCGTCTCGCCGGCGAGTTCCCACGTCAGGACGCCGCGGGCGTCGGTGGTCAACTGGCGCGTCAGGCTGTCCATGACCGCCAGGCGGTTGGCGTGCTCCGCGGCCAGGCGCTGGACCCGGAGGACCGTGATGGTCTGCTTGCCCAACAGCGTCAGCAGCACCGTCCCCACCGTCAGCAGGGCCAGTAATTCGGTCAGAATGTACGCCCGGCGAGTGGGGCGGCGCACCATCATGGCCCGGTCTCCGGGGCGGCGAGGTAAGCGGCCAGATCGACGCGCACGGTGCGTGTGCCCGTAATGGCGCGGCTGGCCACGATGCGGACTTCGGTCAGGCCGCGCCATAAACCTTCCCCGGGCCGGGTGGTGATCGTAAGGCGCGTCGCCGCCGGCTGGGTGGCCGGCAGTGTGCGATCGCTCGCGACCACCGGGACCAGGCCCGCCCGCATGCGCTCGAGCTCACCGGCGGCGACCTGTCGGAGCATGCGCCGCGCGTCGTTCTCGCGGCGCGCAGCGGCGTACTGCAGAGTGACGACCGACAGCAACGCGGCGAGCGCGATGACGAACCCGAGCGACCCCAGGACTTCGAGGGTCAGGAACGCCCGCCGCCCATCGGCACCGTGCGACGGATTTTGCCGGCCAGCGACAGTCACGCGCGCACCTCAGTAGATCGTGTCCATGACGGAGTCGAGCAGGGCCTGCAGCGGCAGCAATAGCGCGGTCGTGATGTAGAGCACGAACGCCGCCCAGAACAGCACCAGCAATGGGCCGAGCCCCGACAGCGCGACGCGCTCCCAGTGATGCCAGAGAGCCTGGTAGTAAACGGCCAGGTAGTCGAGGCCGGCAACCAGGTCGGTGCCCTGCTGGGCCGCGGTCAGCACGCGGAGGACCGGGGCCGGGAAGCCGATCCGCCGGGCCGCGGCCAGGGGGTCCGCGCCCTGCTCGAGCGCCTCGGCCCAGCATGCCAGTCGGCGGCGGGCGTGCCAGTTCACCGGGATGCACGTCGCCTGCCGCGCCGCGGCGGGCAGATCGTGGCCCGCCCGAACGCCGGCCGCGAGCAGCGGCAGTTGACGCGCGAGGGCCCGGCTGCGCACCACCTGGCGCGCGAACGGCAGGCACCAGACCAGCGTGTCCCAAAGCAGGTACAGTGCCTGCGCGCGCCCCGCAACGCGGACGATGAAGAAACGCCCGATCGCCATCTGGACGAGCGCCAACAGCGCCGCCCCGGCGATCGCGAGCAGCAGGTACCACCGCTCCGCCCCCGCGCGGGCCAGGTCGACCAGGCTCAGTGTCACCGCCGGCAGCGGCGCCCCGAAGTCGAGGAAGATCTCGTGGAGCTTCGGCACGACCACCACCATGACGAACGTCACGACGGCGGGCGCGACGACGGCGAGGACCAGGAAATACCACAAGGTGTGCTGGCCAGACGTCGGGCGCCCGCCCGTGCGGCGGGCTTCGGCCGCCAGGGTCTGGAGCACGCTCGGCAACGTGCCGCCGCGCTCGGCGCCCTGCACGGCGCCGATCATCTCGCCCGGGCAGGTCAGCAATGTACTGCGCAGGGCGGCACTGAGGCTGTCACCGACATCCAGCCGCGTCGCGAGACGCGTGTAGATGCGGGCGAGCGACCCGCGTTCGCTGCGGGCGGCGGCCCGCAACGCGGCGGGCAGCGGCAGGTTCTGAGCGACAATGCTGGCCAGCGTCTGGACGACGGGTCGGATGCGCATGCGTCGAATCTGGAGCCAGGCACCCAACAGGCCGACGGCGACCACGAAGCACACGACCAGGATGTAGATGATGGTCGGCAGCATCAGAACGAAGTCAGGCTCATGAACACCCTGAGGATCGACGAGATCAACGCCAGGACGCTGACGATCAGGCCACCGAGGCCGAGCGCCAGGATGAACAGCAGCAGCGGACCGAGGATGGCCCGCAACGCGTTGGCCCAATGTTGCGCCCGTGTTTCATAGGTGCGGGCGAGCTCGGCGAGCGTGGCCGGCAGGTCGCCGCGCGGCGCGGCCACCGCCACCGCACAGCTCCATAGTTGCGGCACGGCGGGCTCCTCGGCCACGACGTCCTCCAGCCGTTCGCCCCGGGACAGCCGGTCCGCGACGCGCTGGGTGGCCTGCGTCAGTGCCGGGCTGCCCGATGCGGCTCCGGCCACGGATACCAGCTCGGGCAATGGACGACCTGCGAAGGCGGCCAGCGCCGAGGTGTGCGCGAAGCGCGCGATCACGCTGGACCAGTACACCTGGGCAAAGCCCGGGATGCGGCGCAAGACGCGCTCGCGCAGCCCGTGGACGCCCGGCAGACTCGTGAGAACAGTCCCGAAGATCAGCATGGCCGCCAGCACCACCACGGCGATTTCCACGCCAGGCCAGATGTCCGACAGCCAGAAGAGGAATCCGCCACGGCCGAGTGTGGCGCGCAGGCCGAATGCACCGATGTCGCCGATGAGCTCGACCAGGATCGCGCGCAACTCCGGCACGACCACCCGCATGATGAAGCTGGAGACCAGGAACGCCAGAACCAGCACGAGGGCCGGGTAGATCGCCAGTTCAAGCAACGAGCGGCGCAGGGAGCCCTTCAGCCGCAGGTGCGTCGTCAGGCCATAGAGGGTGCCGGAGAGGTCGCCGGTCTGCAGCCCGGCCGACACGACCTCCGGATACTGGGGCGGGAAGCGGCGCCGCTGGCGCTGGAGCGCCTCCTCAAGCGGCACGCCGGTCGCCAGGTCGTTTGCCAGGTCCAGCAACAGCCGTTTCAGACGCCGCGAACCCACGTCGGCGGCAAGCTGGCGCAGGCCGGTCTCGAGGGGCAGGCTGGCCTTGGTCAGGGCGGAGAGCTGCTCGTTGAAGAACGTGAACTCGTCGAGTGACAGGGGCGCGACCAGCACGTTTCGGCGGCTGGGCCGCAGGGTCAGGACGCGGACGCCCATGTGGCCGAGCAGGACCTCCGCATGCGTCTGGCTCTCGGCTTCCAGGGTGCCCTGGAAACTCGCGCCCGAGCCCAGCTGCCCGGTGTAGTCGAATAACGGCATCCGCACACCTCCGCCAGCGCGCTCGCGCACTACCATACATCCGTCCGGCGGGCGTGTGCAGCTCCGCCGTGATCGGCCGGCCCGCTCCACTGCCCTTCAACCGGGACTACGCAAGAACGCTCCCGAACCCGCAACGGCGGTGCGCGGATTTGCGCGAGGGGACCCCGGCTTGCCCGGGGGCGTACGACCGGCGGGCGGGAGCGGGCTACAATCAGGGCGTGCCGGGCGGGGTGGGAACGTCCCCGGCACTGGCGGCGAGTTCGGAACAGGGGTCCGTGGCCGCGCAACCGCGGCCAACAGCGAGGGAGACGCCCGTGAGACAATCATGGCAGTTCGGCATCGTGGGCATGGTCACGCTGGCGGTGGTGTGCGCTGGTGGGTACGCCCAACAGGCAGGGGCACCGGCGGCCGGCAAGGTCGAGACCTACCAAGTGGACGCGGTGCACTCGAGCATCTGGTTCCGCGTCAAGCACTCGAACGTCAGCTACTTCTACGGGCGATTCAACGAGGTGGCAGGGAAGATCACGCTGAGCGACGACCTCGCAGCGTGCGCGCTTGACATGCAGGTGAAGGTCGCGAGCATCGACACGAACAACGCGGACCGCGACAAGCACCTGAAGTCGGCGGACTTCTTCGAGGCCGAGACATACCCACTGGTCACGTTCAAGAGCCGCAGCTTCAAGCAGGCCGGTGACGATGCGTACGAGGTGACCGGCGATCTGACGCTGCACGGGGTGACGAAGCCCCTGACGGTCAAGCTGGAGAAGACGGGCGCCGGGCCGGGGATGAAGGGCGAGTATCGCCTGGGGCTCGAAACCACGTTTGAGATCAAGCGCACTGACTTCGGCATGACCAAGCTCGTGGGGCCGGTCAGCGACGAGGTGCGGCTGATCGTGGCTGTGGCGGCCGTCCGCGACTAGCGCGCCACAGCGGCCCAGCGCATTGGCTTGCACCGGGCGGGTCGTTCTAATATGGGCATGACCGCCTGCGGCCCCGACATCGTCCTTGCGGTGCGCGACCTTGTGGTCCGGTTCGACACCGGCGACGCCGCCGAGATGACCGTCCTCGACGGCGTCACGTTCGACGTGCGCCGCGGCGAAACGCTCGTGATCATGGGCGGGTCCGGGTGCGGCAAGAGCACCCTGCTGAATTGCCTGATCGGGGAAATTGATCCGGACGGCGGATCGATCTGCTATCACCTGCCGGACCTGCCGGAAATCGACCTGGCGACGGCGGATGAGAACATGCGCAACGCGCTGCGCAAGCGGTTTGGCATTCTGTTTCAATCCGGCGCGCTGTTCAGCTCGCTGACACTGGCCGAGAACGTGGCGTTGCCGCTGAAGGAGCATTCGCACGTTCAGCCGGACATCATCGACATCGTCGTGGCGATGAAGCTGCAACAGGTGCGCATGCTGCCGCACCGGGACAAGTACCCGGCGCAGCTTTCGGGCGGCCAGAAGAAGCGGGCGGGGCTGGCGCGGGCGACGGCGCTGGACCCGCAACTGCTGTTCTATGACGAGCCGAGCGCGGGACTTGACCCGGTCACGTCATCGGCAATCGACGAGCTGATGATGGACCTGGCTCACAAGCTGCACGTGACGAGCGTGGTGGTGACGCACGAGATGGACTCGGCGTTCCGGATCGCCGACCGGATGATCATGCTGGAGAAGGGGCGGATTCTGAAGATCGGCCCGCGGCGGGAGTTCGAGGCGCTTCGCGACGCCGAGCCGCAGACGCTGCCGACGGACACCGACAGGCTGCTGCACCAGTTCCTGCGTGGCGCGGCCACCGGTCCCCTGACCGACGCGGAGGGGACCAGCGAGTACGAGAAGATCCTCGTCGGCACGCGGACCGTGACGCTCAGGTGAGGCGTGTGGATCGCGTACTTCTTCGCGAGCGGCGCGGCATACTTTGCCGGGGCTGCGCTGATCGGCCTGGCCGCCTGCCTACCCAGCCGGAGCTCGCGTCTGCTGCGCGGGGTCGCGACCCCGGTCCTGGCGGTCACAGGGATGGTTGGTGCCCTGCTGTCCGCCACTCCGAGCCCCGTGGGCCTCTACCTGCCGTGGTTCGGACTGACCGTGGCCTGGCTGGCGCTGCGCTGCGTAACGCGTCCGGCCACTCCCCGGCCGCACAATCGTGCGACGCCAACGACCAGGCGCGGGGGACGGTTTGCGCTCCGGGTTGACATCGGACTGCGTTGCGCGGTCGTGATCTTGTCAACCGCGGCAGTCCTGACCGAATGGCCGCATACGCGGAATCCACGGCTGACACGCCGGGTCACGCGGACATTGTACGTGATCGGCGACTCCATCAGCGCCGGCATCGGCGGGAGCAGTGAGCACACGTGGCCAGCGCTCCTGGCACACCGGCGCGCGATTGATGTTGTGAATCTCGCCGTCGCGGGAGCCACGGCCCGGTCCGCGCTGGCACAGGCGGCGCGCGCGGCAGACCCCAATGCGGTGGTGCTGGTCGAGATCGGCGGCAACGACCTGCTCGGGGGAACGGCAGTCGCACGTTTTGAACAGGACCTCGCCGCACTACTGACGGCGCTGACGGGCCCACACCGGCTGGTAGTGATGGTCGAGCTGCCCTTGCTGCCGTTCAGCAACGGATACGGGGCGGCTCAACGGCGTGTCGCGCGCGCCGCCGGGGTCGCGTTGATCCCGAAGCGGCACCTGGCAGGAGTGGTGTCTGCCGCCGGAGCCACCATCGACGGGCTGCACCTGTCCAATGTGGGGCACGAGCTGATGGAACGAGCGATGTGGAGCGTGCTGAGGCCTGTGTTCGAGGACTGATGGCATGTCGGGTGAGGGGGCGGCAATAGTCGGCGAGGCCGGTAGAATACGCCCGTGACGCCCGCGCGTGGGCCCGGGTGGAAACCGCGGCTTCGTAGCCGGATTGCACAAGGAGCCGATCGTGGCCGACACGCCCCAGGACGCCGAGCAGCCGACGACGCCGGCCGGTGAAAGCACACCCGCCTCGACCGTGCCGAAGCGGTCGCGCAAGGCGCTGCACGAGATCACGTTCGTCACGTATCCGAAGCTGCTGTTCAGTTGGCCGATCATCGTGCTGGGGTTCGCGCTGTACCCCCTCGCTTATCCCGAGACGCCCGTCGCCGCCGCGAGCGCACCGGTGGTGACCACGCAGACCGCGCCGGCCGCGACCGCGCCGGCCACGGCACCGGTGTCGCGCCGGCTGGAGATCATCGGCTGGGTCTACATCTGGGCGGTCGTGCTGGTGCTGCTCACGCTGGGGGTCGACGTCGAACGGAACATGGCCGTGTTCTGGATTCTGCTGGTCGCGGCCGTCTACATCCTCGGCCTGTGGCTGCACGACGTGAAGGGCTTCACGCTCTTCGGCGACATCTACCGCTGGTTCGGCAACCTGAACGTGCAGTACGACCGCAAGCTCGGCCTGACCCTGAGTATACTGCTGGGGGTGCCCTACGTGCTCATGCTGCTGTGGGCGCGGCTCAACGACCGCTGGCGCATCACGCACAACGAGTTCGAGCACTACACCTTCGGCAAGATGAACGACTCGCTGGGTCGCGGGGCCAAGACAATCCGCACGGACTTCCCCGACGTGTTCGAGCTGATCCTCGGGCTGGCCGGCACGCTGATCGTCTACAACTCGACGGGCACCAAAGAGCTACGTCGCATTCCGCATGTGATGTTCCTCCCGTTCGTCCGCCGGCGGCTGAACCAGATCCTCGAAACCACGGCGATCACCGCCGCGGCCACGGAAGACGAAGAGGAGGGTGAGGAAGGATAGCGCGCGGCTCAGGTCCGCGGTTTGTTCCGCGGCGTGCGGAGTGACAAGGCCCCGGTCGGACAGGCGCCGGCACAACGCCGGGCGGCAGTCCGCAGCGCCTGATCGAGCGTGCCGTCAAAGGGTACATCGACGCGCAGCTCGAAGCCGCGGCCGACCAGCGTGAGCCCGAGCGGCTCGCCCGCCTGCTGGGCGAGCTGGACACAGATCCCGCACAGGATGCATTTACCAGGGTCGTACGCGATTTCCGGGTGCGCGTACCGGGCGGCGGCTTCCGCGTCGCGCCGCACGCCGCGAAAACGGGCCGGGTCCGCGCCATACAACGCCCCGTACTTGCGCAGCCGGCACAAGTCGTGTTTGGCGCAATCGCAGGGCCCATCCAGACCGGCCGCCGGGGAGGCGCAGTGATCGCTCAGCAGCAGCTCCAGCGCGGTGCGGCGCAGCGCGCGGATGTCGTCCGTTTCGCTCGCGACGCACAGCCCGTCCGTCGCGGGCGTCGCACAGGCGGGTACGATCCGGTCCGGGTCCTTCACGCGCACCACGCACGCCATGCAGGACGTGTTCGGCGTGCAGCCGGGGTGGTAGCACAGCGCGGGGATGTCGATCCCCAGCTTGCGGGCGGCGGCGAGCAGATTGCTCCCCGGCGTCACCTCGACTTCACGGCCGTCGATCGTCACGCGCGGCATGCTGGGGGCCTTTTCACCACTAAGACACCAAGACACCAAGAAATGCCTGCGGGTTCAGCACTTGAGCGCCTGCGCGCGAGGGGACCGTCGATCGGTGATGCCAACCGACTTAAAGAGCACCCTTGGTGCCTTTGTGTCTTGGTGCTATTCATAGAATCACGATCGCTGACTCCGGACAGCGAATTCTACATACGTCGCAGCGTGTGCACTTGTCGGCATCGATTTCGTGGCGCTCGTACGGGCGCAGCTCAATCGCGCCCGCCGGGCA
>ERZ795059.6859-NODE-6859-length-9982-cov-7.295558_pt1 | contig 9982 bp, 6 predicted proteins | sample MGYA00375143_ERZ795059 | MGnify/ENA primary metagenome ERZ795059 (study PRJEB30188, sample SAMN05720168) | activated sludge metagenome | isolation source: Anaerobic digester | place: USA | collected 2015-01-07 ... | reverse complement strand
TAGTTTATCTCTTTGAAATTACTTCAGATATTAAAAGTAAGCAAGAACACACCCCTTTGTCCACTCTCAAGAGGGGAATTGGAATTGTAGTATAAAATAAAAGAACGTATCACCCCTGCCCCTCTCAAGAGGGGAATGAGTAAGGTGAGATATTAATTTAAAATCTCTTTTCTACGCAATGAAATAAGTTTTTCTAAATCTTCTATATCTTGCATTGTAAAATCCTTACCATTTTCAATCCGGTCAAGAATAATTTCATAAATGCTTTTTGCTTTATTAATTTCATTTTTAAATTCAATAAAATTGGGATTATCAGTAACAAATTCATTTGTAATTTTTAAGAATTTCCAAGTAGAAAAGGTATTGGTTTTATCGAATAGTTTATTATGCTTATTGATTTCAGCCAAATACTTATTTGAATTATCTGCAAGAATAGATTTTACAGTTAAAAAACTTTGTTCTAAAGCAGCTCCCAGAGTATAATAAACGAGGAAATCCAAATCAATCATTTTTGCTTTATCAATCATCTGTTTCCTATCATCTCGGTACTTTTTTACTAACCCAACAAAGAGAGAATCTGTTATTTCTTGATTTAATAAAGAATTAAAATAACTTTCATACTCTAATCTGAAAAAAGATGAAATATTTAAATCATTTACATATTTTTGGAAGAGCTTGTCGTATTCAGGTAATTGAGTTTTTTTCCCAACGATTCTTGAATAAGCAATATCAGAGCAAAGCACACCAAACCGAAGTAGCATAGTTTTTCTTGAAGAAGCACGCTCAAATTGAGATGGTTTTGCTAAAGAATCAATATAAATAGCATTCTGCTTCTTCATCAAAGTGAAATACTCCATAAAATCCTGAGTATTTATTAAATAATTCAAATTTTCATCGGTTAGCAATGTATCAATTTTATTAATTAACTCTTCTTTTACATCATATTTTTGCTTTTGGCAGGATACGAAAAAAGAGTTTATATAAATTATTGTTAAAAACAGAATTATTTGATTTCTCAGTATTTTTTTCATAATTAAACCTTAATTTTTTTAATTTTTAATTTTTAAAATAATCATTACCATATTGATTAAATTAATAATTTATTTCGATAATTTTTAACAAAAATTTATTTTTTTAATTTTTTTGAATTGGTAACTTTCGCAAAGTTAAGAAACACGTGCGAAAGTAAAGGAAAAGTCATACTCGCAGCTTGATGATGAGATGACTGGAAAAGAGAAATAAGGTAATAAGGTTAAATGCGATATTGTGTTTATTTGCTACTAAGGTTAATAATGTAAAATAAGGTTTTTTATTTTTTAAAGAAAACAGTTTCGATAACAAAAGTTTTTATTAGAAATCTTAAACCTTATTTCCATAATTAACCTTAGTAGAAAAATGATTGCCCGTTTGAAATAACCTTATTAGCTTATTTAGGAAGATTGATTTATTACATTTTCCCCACTCCTTCCCAAATACAATTTGGGAAGGAGTTCAAGATGGATTCTGACTTCCGTCAGAATGACATAATACCACTTAATACTGAAAATTGTATTATTTATTAAACATCTTGGAATTTGCTTCCATAATTTTTTGAACGTTGAAGTAAAATGCTTTAATTTCAGTATCATTTTTTTCTAAATTTATCATATCGTAGTATGGCTGCTCCAAAGCTTGTCTAGCTGCTTCAAATCCTAAACTTCCGATAATTTCATATTCATGCTCAGTAATAATGACATGCCACGCTTCTTCTTTATTTAAACCACTACCAGTAGAAAGAATTGTGTGAATTATATTTTGAGTCTTCATTGACCAAATATAAGCATTTTTTTCATCTCCATTGAGATAATAAATATTGCGAATCACATTCATTTGCATTATATCAAAAGGAAATTCTTCAATACATTCCATTGCTAATTTTATAATTACATCTTTGTCTTCCTCAGTCAAATCTTCTTTTTTATCATATTCTATCAATTTTTCAATATTCTCACAATGCCAATATGGGTTATATTTTGGCTGATAAATATATCCATAATACAAATACTTGTATTCTTCTATAGTTAATGTAGTATCACTATTCTTATATCTTTCCATTAAAACAGGATAAAAGAATTTTGACTTTTCATCTTTAATTTCTTTTTCAATTAAATCGTAGTCAGGTGGTTCCGGTTGAAATCTTGGACTCTGAGAATAAACAACAGAAGCAAAAAAGAAAGCAAGCAGAATAAAAAGCATTTTCATAATATTTCTTTCAATTTTTATAACTTATATCTAGTTAAAAATACAAAATAAGAAAAATATTTTAAATGAAAAAAATTCCTTTAAATTCAAAGTTTGTTAATAATTCAATATTTTTTTAATTTTGTCTTTTTAAAATTCAAATAATAAATTGAATGAGGATTAATTAAAGAATATAAAATTGACAGTAGAAGAATATATAAATGGAGTGAAAAATGGTGATAGGGTTGTGCTTGCTCAGGCAATAACTCTAATTGAAAGTAATTCATTAAACCATTTTAATTTAGGACAGAAAGTATTGCGTTCTTTGCTTCCATTGACTGGAAATTCAATAAGAATAGCAATAACCGGCTCGCCCGGAGTTGGAAAAAGCACGTTCATAAATTCTTTTGGAACTTATCTATGCAATGAGGGACACAAAGTTGCTGTTCTCGCAATTGACCCCAGCAGCATAAGAAGCCGTGGCTCTGTCCTCGGAGATAAAACCAGAATGGAAGACCTTGCAAATAACGATAATGCTTATATCCGCCCTTCTCCATCTGCCGGAACTTTAGGAGGAGTAAACAGGAAAACAAGAGAAACAATGCTTTTGTGTGAAGCAGCCGGCTTCGATACAATTCTGGTAGAAACTGTAGGAGTAGGACAAAGCGAAGTTACAGCACGCTCTATGACTGATTTTTTCCTGCTTCTGCTTCAGCCCGGTGCCGGAGACGAATTGCAGGGAATAAAAAAAGGTGCTGTGGAATTAGCTGATGGTATCCTCATAAATAAAGCAGATGGTAGCAATTTGAATATGGCTAATCTTACAAAAGCACAATACCAAAACGCTTTACATTATATCTTACCTGCTACTGATGGCTGGCAGACTCCAGTCCTTTTAGCTAGCAGCATTGAAGAAAAGGGATTAGAAGATGTCTGGAGCTGCATTAAAGATTTTATTGAGAATACTACTAAATCAAAAGTATTCAGCACAAGACGTAATGAGCAAAAACTCGACTGGCTCAATTCTATGATTGATGAGTATTTGAAAAACCGCTTTTTTAATTCGGAACGAATAAAGAATATCATTCCTTCTATTGAAACATCAATTATTAATGGAGCTATTACTCCGAGTGCTGCTATTCAACTACTTATTAAGGAATACGAACAAAATGACATTGCTGCTCGCAACAAATAACGAACATAAGAAAAGAGAGTTTTTGCAGATTTTTGATGAGTATAATATTGAAAATATCAAACTTCTGATGATTAACGATGTTTTAAACAATAAAATTGAAATTGAAGAAACTGGAAAGACATTCAAAGAGAACGCTTTTTTAAAAGCAAACGCGCTTTATCAAATAACCAAAATTCCAACAATTGCAGACGATTCCGGCTTGGAGATAGATGAACTGGGTAGATTGCCCGGTGTGGATTCTGCTGTTTTTGCCGGTGAACCAAGAAGCGACAAAAATAATCGTAAAAAAGTAATTTCTTTACTCGAAAAATCTAATCTGGAGAATTTCACTGCGAGATTTAGGACAATTATTTGTTATTATAATGGAAAAGAAACATTTTACTTTGAAGGAACGTGTGAAGGAAAGATTATTCTTGAAGAAAGAGGAGGAAATGGCTTTGGTTACGATTCAATATTTATTCCAGATGGGCACGAAAATACTTTTGCCGAAATGTCTGGCGAAGAAAAGAATAAAATCAGCCATAGAGCAAATGCAATCAGAGAATTCGCAAAAAGCGAAACAATTTATCAAGTCATACCATCAACAAGTTGATAGCATGACTGAAAGAAGAGTAATAAGCTAATAAGGTCAATTATTTTTTTTGTTTTTTTCTACTAAGGTTAAAAAGAAAAATAAGGTTTCTTTCTAAAAAATATAACCTAATTTCAATATTAAACCTTAGTAGAAGAATGACACCATAGATTGAAAAACCTTATTAGCTTATTTGGAAGTGATTTTCCAGTCATACTATCAACAAGTTGATAGCATGACAAAAAATTGCAACGTAGTTGCGCTATCGTAATAGAAATGAAAACGCACAAACATTGAAAATCTCGAAGAGATGATATCACTCCTACAGAGTTCATTCGTTCTTTTTAATATTTTTGCTACTAAGATAACAATCCTAACGGATTTGAATAAAAATGAATAGCCACGAGCTTTAGCTCGTGGATTGAATTTGCAGGAGATATGTTATTTTCTCACCACTAGCTAAAGCTAGTGGCTAAGTAAAAAGAAGATATTCCATATTTTCTCAAATATGGAATATCTGGTTTTAAGAAATTCTCCTTCCCAAGTTAAACTTGGGAAGGAGAGAAAATGAATTTTAATTATTTTTCAAAAAAGCTACTTAATCACTTTATCTGCCTGATTTATAAATTTATTATCAATTTTAAAGTCGTAAGTTTGAGCAGCTTTCAAATTTATATAAAGCAGTGTTTCTTTAGTTTGCATAATTGGAATTTTAGCAGTGCTTTCTCCGTTAAACACTCTTGATAGATAAACACCACCATCGAAACCAGTTTGAAAATAATCCGGTCCTAATCCAATAGTTGCACCATTTTCAATCAATTCAGCATCGAAAGTAAAAATAGGAACTTTATTCTCATTTGCAACTTTTACAAAGCTATCGAAACTAACATTAAGCGTGTTATCGCCGGGACCCAAGAAAACATCTGCTCCTTTTGAAATTATTGAACGGGAAGCTTCCAGAATTTCTGCTGGATTGGTTACTGTTGCATCTATTATATTTAATCCAACTTGTTTTGCATACTCTTTAATTTTAGTAACAACTGAAACAGAGTTAGATTCAGAGCTGTTCCAAACAATACCTACATTTTTCCTTTGCGGAAACATTTCCTTAATCAAATCTAATATTTTTTCGTAAGGTGGAAAACAAGCCACACCTGTTGCATTAGGAATGTGCTTGTCTGGTGCTGTGCCTAATCCACTACTGTATGGGTCAAAAATATAAGTATAAACAACAGTTGTTTTGGAATTAGCAGCAGCTTGCACCGTTGCCTGAACCACAGGAGTAGAAAGCGGAACGATTACATCAACTCCTCTGCGGATTAAGTCCTGAGCTATTGAACTTATCATTGCGAAATCAGCTTGAGCATTTTTATAAATAAATTCAACATTTTCGCCTTCGACATAACCATTATTCTGAAGTCCAAGCAGAATTCCCTTTTTGCAAATTTCTACATTTGGTTCCATACTAAATTGAATTACACCAATCACTTTCTTCTTATCAACTTTTACTGGGTCCATTGTTACAATTTTTTCTGCCTTTGAAAGCACATTGTTTGGCACTTTAATATTTAGTGATTTTGCTGCTTTCATATTAACGCCAACAACTGTATGGTTGTATATTTCAAAAGGAATGTCTTTTGGATTTTCACCATTAAAAATTCTATGGACAATGTTAGCTGCTTGAATTCCGCTTGATGTGTAATCGTAACCATAAGCCATTAAAGCACCATCGGCAATTCTTTCAATATCGGAAATAAAAATTGGAATATTCTTGCTTTTTGCAGCAGAAACAACAGCATCAAAAGCTGAATAGACAGTATTATCCGGCACTAAAAAGAACATATCTATATCTTTAGCTACAAGTGACGAAGCTGATTGAAAAACATCGGCAGAACTTGTAACATTAGCGCCTGTAAATTCAATATTTGGTAATTTTGCTATTGATTTTTTGAGGTTTTCTACGTTAAATTCTGAATTTGCCTGAGATGGGTCCCAAACAACTCCAATTTTAAACTTATCAGATGTTTCAACCGGTAATACTTTGTTTATCCAGTATAGTGCGGAATCCATATTTACAGAGCCATAAACTCCTGTTACGTTTGGCAAATGGTCTGAATCAGAATTTCCAGCTTTTATTATAAATGGATTGGCGACAGTTGAAAAAACGATTGGCACATCTTTGATTTTATTTATAGCTGCCTGCGTTACTTGAGTCGAAATCGTAACTATTGCATCATATTTTTTCATTACAAAGTTGTCTAATACTGAATTTACTATTGAAATATCGCCATTGGCATTTTGAAAATCTATCAAGCAATTCTCACCGGAAACGTAACCTAATTTCTTCATTTCCTTATCGAAACTATCTCTTGTAACGTTAAGCAAACCATTATCAACAAGTTGAAGAACCCCAATTTTATAATACTTATCTAAATTGCCTGATTGATTTGTATTAAAGACGAAATGCAGTATAGTAGCAGCTATGATAGCAATACCAGCTATAGAAAACCAAATTCTATATTTTCTAATAATTCCAAAAAATCCTATTCGCTGCTTGTTTTTATTTTCTTTTCTGTCGTTTGCTATTTTTGTTAAAATTAAAGTCAGCAATACAAACACTGCTGTAAGTAATTTCAAATCAATAGGATTCATACCGAAATAAAGAGCGAGGGCAATCATCAGGCGATAAATAGTAGAGCCAATCACGGCAGCAAGAAATATCACAAACACATTTCTACTTGGAAGAATAGATTCACCAATAATCACAGAAGCAAGACCAATTATCAAAGTTCCAATCCCCATTCCAATATCAGCAAAGCCCTGATACTGGGCAACAAGTCCGCCGGAAAGACCGACTAGTCCGTTAGCAGCAGCAATGCACCAGATTTTTATTGAATTTACGTTGATGCCGGCAGCTTTCGACATTTCGGGATTTGTTCCGGCAGAGCGAATTGCAATTCCTAAATCTGTTTTAAAGAAAAGTGAGAGCAAAAACCAAAAAATCGCCATTATTGGCAAAAAACAAATCAAATACCAAAGTTCTGATGCAATACCGGGATTTAGCGTTGCAAATATTTCAATAATCGTTCGTTCGTTAAGCAAAGGAACATTGGATTTTCCCATAATATGAAGATTAATAGAATAAAGCCCAACCATTACGATAATACCGGCAAGCAAGCCGTTTATTTTTAGTCTAGTATGGATAATACCGGTTATAGCACCAGCAATGGCCCCGCAAATGAATGCAATTAACAAAGCAGAAATGGGATTCATTCCAGATGTAATAAGAATTGCAGAAACAGCAGCACCGGTAGTAAAACTTCCATCTACCGTAATATCAGAAAAATCTAATATTCTAAAAGTAAGTAGAGAACCGTAAGCGAGAAAAGCGTATAGCAACCCTAAATTCAAAGCTCCGAGCCAAAGTTCCATTTAAACCTCCAATTCAATTAATCCGATACAACCACTACTAAGAACAGAACGACCAAGCAAATGAACTACTTTTTGTGGCTCAAGCTCCGTTAATATTCTATTCAATTCTTCATTAAAATTTTCTATGTTTCTGTTAATAATTCCTTTTTCAAAAACTGCGGTATGAATATGCCAGTTGGAATTAGATGCAAAATAGTCTTTTAAACTTACGGGCAGTTCAGTAAAATTATGTATGAAACCAGTTCCTACAATTATACTGTTAAAATCCGATGCTTCAACAGGGAAATTTAGCCAGTTTGGAAAATTCTGTTCTGAAAAAATTGAATCTTCAATTCCGGATTTATTGTCGACAATTGGTACCTGTTTAAGATTCATTCCCCATAATCCCTTGCTTTCAGCAAAAAACACTATGCCATAAAGCTTGCTGTTATTTAGTTTTAATATTGACTGAAATAAATCATTGGAATTTACGAAGCCATTTACTCCTTCAAAATTAATTATATATTTAAAATCTCCCTTAAATCCCAGAAAATTCAGAAATTGATATTTTATGAAAGAAAAATCTGGTGGCGGAATTATATAATCTACAGCTTGTTTTTTTACAGCAGGATAAACAAAGAAATCGCAGTTAATAACGGCAGTTTCACCAAAATAATCTTTAAAATCAGTGTATCCATCGCCCAAAGCACCAAGCCCAATGCCGTATTTCAATTCTTTTGGAGCAAGAGTAACGACATCGGCTTCAGAGTATTCGCTTTTTGATAGTTTTTCGAAATTGCCAAATTTTTTGGTTTCTGATGGCTTTGCATTTGTTTTTAAAATTTTAAAACTAATATTATTAATGATTTCGTTTGATATTTGTTGTTCTTCTTCATTTGAAACTCCATTTAAAGCAGAAATTTCACTAATATCGTGAATAATTTTAAAAATTCGTGTAAAACCGGCAGTTTTAAAAATACTCAGAATTTGCTCGTTTAAATTGTAAAGCATAAGCTCGCCACCAGCTTTTGTCATTACCTGCTGAGCTGTTAAGAAAACCCGAAGTCCGGCACTGCTTATATAATTAACATCCTGCAAATCAGTAATCAACTGCCTTTCGCCGGAAATTGCCAAATCTTTTATACTTTTATCCAGCATAGGGCTGCTGATTCCGTCAATCCTGCCAATTAGTTTAAGAGTTTTTACTCCGGCGGTTTCTGTGTTTTGAATATCAAGCATTTTATTCTTATTTAAATTATATTTAATTGCTAATTCTATTTAAACAAAAATATAAAAAACGTTTTATTTTTAATAAAAAATTATGATATTTGTGTTTGATATTGATTTCCCTTAATTTAATCTGATAATATGTCATTTTGCTTATCTTAATTAAGCAATAAATTCGCTTAAATAGTCCAAACTTTCGCAAAGCCCGATAAACTTTACGAAAGCAATAATATTTTTGTTATTCTATCAACTTGTTGCTCGTATGGCTTCTGTAGAAAACGAAAAGATATCCAACATCTGGGAGATGTTGGATATCTGGAGAGAACTAAATGCACACTATTGATTTGCATTGGAAAAGAACAAAAAAAAGTAGGGAACTGGTATGCCTGTTCCCTACAATAATTTTAAAGGCCGACAGCTGAAAGCCGTTAGCCAACAGCTAATTTCCCGGATAAATCAAAACTGCTGGAGCAGACATATAGAGCCAATAACCTTGTCCGGGAATAAAATCGCCAAGAGTGTTAATGCCATATATGGGATGATAGATAAATCCACCATTATTTTTTGCAAAAATCAAACTATTGACTATTGAACTAAGTGCTGTTGGTGCTGACATTGGAGAATTTCTTAAATAAGAAACAAGCTGCCACCCTGCATTTAAATTAATTGGATAATCAGATGGATTGATTGGTAACCCTTCAATTGTTAACAATGATTGATTAATTGTATAAACTAAATATCCTTTTGATGGATTCCAATTTCCTATAGTATTAATTCCCCATTCAGGAACGAATAGTTCACCTACATCGTTTTTCACAATTCTTATATTTGAAGAAATTTCAGCAAAAATATCGAACATATTCGGAGTTTCTGGAAGAAAAAAGCTTGAAATAGTATTCCATCCATTATTTAAAAAGATAATTTGTTGCTGATATTCCGTTCTAAAGCTCCAAACCTCACTCCAATTACTTGTTTTAAAGAAATTAGAAGCACAAACGCGCCAAAAATAAAGCGTTCCATCGTCTAAATTGCTTAAATTTATTGTTGTTCCGTTTGTTTCTTCATCTAAAATAAGCGAACTGAAATCATTAGTAGTTGAAACCTGAACAGTATAAGCAGTTGCATAATTTACAGGGAACCAGTTAAGTTGTAGATTCAAGAGGACATCTGTTTCATTATTTATTGGAGACATTAAAATTGGAGCAAAAAGAGTTGTATCTCCAAGAAATTGTAGTGCTATTTCAGCCGGATTCAAAGCTCTGTTGTAGATGCTAATGTCATCAATTGCACCATGGAAAAATCCACGATAGACCCCAGCGTCCAAATGGAAACAGCCGATTGTAAGTGGATAATCAATT
>ERZ795059.6849-NODE-6849-length-9997-cov-5.703178_pt1 | contig 9997 bp, 8 predicted proteins | sample MGYA00375143_ERZ795059 | MGnify/ENA primary metagenome ERZ795059 (study PRJEB30188, sample SAMN05720168) | activated sludge metagenome | isolation source: Anaerobic digester | place: USA | collected 2015-01-07 ... | reverse complement strand
GCCAGTGTAAGAATAACTAGAAAACTAATCAATCTTAACTTTCGAGTACTCGACAGTTTAGGAGGGGATACTGCCTTTCCTCACTAGCGAGCTTGATCCTACAGACCAGCGCTACCCTTTTCTAATGATTAGAAAAGTATAGAATTCTGGCCTCAAATTGTCAATGTAAACCAAACTATTAACAATTAATTATAGCACTTTTTATTAAGAAAGTCAACTTTAAAGCTAAATTTACGCATTAATCCCCTTTTTGTACTTTCCCGACTCAGATGTTATCCTTTAAGTATCCAAATTCATCATTTTTATATTATATATGGAGGACTTAAAATATTGGCTCGCTTTCTCTCAATTCCCCAAAATCGGACCCAAAAAATTCGACCAAATCCGCCACCACTTCCCTTCTTTGGAATACGCTTGGCAAGCTTTTCAATCGGAATTTATCGAAGCCGGCCTTCCCGACAACCTTGTCGAAGAATTTATTCAAAGAAGACGCACCATCAACCCGGACGAAGAATTGGAGAAATTAAACAAAGAAAATCTCAAGGTCGTCCGCATCATTGACGATAATTATCCCAAACTTCTCAAAGAAATTTACAACCCCCCATATCTTCTTTACTACAAAGGCAACCTGGACAACCTCACCACACAAACACTCGGCGTCGTCGGCACCAGAAAAATCACTCCCTATGGCAAACAAGTCGCAGAACTAATCGTTTCTCAACTGCTTGAACAAAATTTTATCATTGTTAGTGGGCTTGCACTCGGCGTTGACGCTGTCGCCCATTATATTTGTGTACAACATCACAAAACAACTGTTGCCGTCCTCGGCGGCGGGCTTGATAATGCCAATGTTTATCCCGGCGCCAACCGTTTTTTAGCGAATACTATTTTACAAAACAATGGCCTCCTAATTTCCGAATTTGCTATTGGCACCATGCCCACCAAATTTAATTTTCCGCTCCGCAACCGCATTATCTCCGGTTTGTCCAAAGGTGTCCTGGTCGTCGAAGCCGGTGAAAGTTCTGGCGCTCTCATCACCGCCAAATTTGCCCTCGACCAAAATCGCGAAGTATTCGCGATCCCTGGTCCCATTACAAATAATTTATCCACCGGAACAAATAATTTGATCAAATCCGGCGCCAAACTAGTTTCCAATGTTCAAGACATTTTGGAAGAATTTAATTTGCAAGAAATCACTTCCTCCAAATTTTCTCCGGAAATTATCGCTGACTCACCGGAAGAAACCTTGATTATCCGTTATCTTCAAAATGACCAAAAACACATCAACGAACTTGTTCGGCTAACAAATCTCTCCATTACTGAACTCAACTCCACGTTAATGCTGTTAGAAATGAAAGGCGTTATTCAAAATATCGGCAACATGATTTATATTTTAAAATAAAAAAAACCGTCAGTATTTGAACTGACGGACAACTTTTTCTTTCTACGCCTGCGCGGTTTCGTTTTCTTTTGGATCACTCAGATCGCCAAGCCAGCTCACGACAAATTCTCTCTCTGGCACACCATCGTTATCCGCATCTACCCACAAACTTGCCGTCTTTGTCCATACAAAAACCTTGCCCCACACACGCAATTCGTATTGTTCAAAAAAATATCGCGCGGTTCTCTTCGCAAAAAAATCAGACAAGCGACAATAAAGAGAACTCCGTTCCGTTATCGGTAAAGACAAGACAGTTCCCTTCTCTGGCAAAGACACTTTCTTCAAAACTCCCATGCAATCTACGACCCTCTTTTTGCACAAAATTTTTCTTTGAAAAGAAAACAACAACGTTTCTTTCATTTCGTCCTCTCGTGTGCTGAAAAGTCCACGCAACCCACTATCCCCGGGCAGTATGATCTAAAACGCACGTTTTTCAACGCTTCTTTGATTTTTTCCAAAGACGGAGCCAAAATCATCAAGCAATCACTATTCAAAAAATCAAACGTCACCTCCCCGACTCTCATCCACAAAGACAATTTCAATGCCTTGGCCGCCGCCGATTTTTTGTCTCCCACATCCAGATTTACGACTTCCGGATGCCTCGGAATCGGCAAACACATTGCCAAAAAAATATCGTCGTCCCTTCCATTGCCTTCAGGCGGAACCAAATTGTTATCAATGACCTCGTAACGTCCTCGCAAGGACATCTTCTCCACCACCAACCAATTTCGTCCATTGTTGATTTTCATCGTGTGCGGTTTTGGTGACATTTTTCCTCCAAAAGAAACCGCCTCACTTGACGTAAGCTTGTTTTTATCATAAAAATATACATTAGTCAAAAATCACTGGTTCAAGAACCATATTCCCAAAGCTTCAATCAATTCTAATTTTTGACTTTTGACTTTTAACTTTTGACTTTTAACTTTTTATGAACACCAATCTCTATCAACAATACCTCGCCGCCGAAAACTATCTGGAATCACTGTCCAATCTAACAGACGTTAATTTTTTTAATGGCACCTCCAATCCGAATCATCATTTTCAACGCGCCAAACATTTATTAAAACTCGCGGGCAATCCCGACACAGCCTATAAAATCATCCACGTCGCCGGTACCAGTGGCAAAGGCTCCACTTGCAACTATATCTACAACATTCTCCAAAAAGCCGGTTACAAGGTCGGCGCCCACTTCTCCCCGTTCGTTTCTATTGCCACCGAAAAAATTCAAGTGAACAACAAACTAATTTCTCCGCAAGAATTTATCCGCCTCGTCGAAGAAATAAAACCTATTGTTGAAAAATGCACAAAGACATTTGACGTCCCCAGTTATTTCGAATGTTGGTTCTTGCTTGCTCTTCTTTATTTCAAAAAACAACACTGCGACTACGTCGTTCTCGAGACAGGTTGCGGTGGAAAATACGACGGCTCCAATGCGGTTTTAAAAACAGCCGCTTCCGTTATCACTAGCATTGGTTTTGACCACATGCATATCTTGGGCAATACAATTCCGGAAATCGCCGCCCAAAAAGCTGGCATTATCCGCCAAAAAGGAAAAGTTTTCACCGCCGTTGAACGCAAAGAAGCATTGGCAGTAATTGAAAAAGTTTGCGATGAAAAAAATGCAGACCTAACCGTTATTGAAAAAAACGAAGATCCCAACAAAACACTGGCCGCTATTGTCGCCGAATATTTTAAAATTCCTGAACAAGCGATTCACAAAGGTTTACAAAAAACAAAATTACCCGCCCGTTTCGAAATCATGGAAAAAAATCCGTTGATTATTATCGACGGTGCGCACAATCCGGATAAAATTGAATTCCTCGCAAAAAAATTATCGCAAATCAAATACAATAAATTGCATTTGATTTGCGCCTTAACGAATCAAAAAAACCCTGAGCATTGTTTCGCGAAACTTTTACCCGAAGCCGATCATATTTATTGCACCAGATTTCTAAATCCTTTTAGAAAAGTTACGCCACCGGAAACAGTTGCCAAAATATTCAAAAAACATACCAAAAAGCCAATTCAAACCTTTCTCGATCCTGATCACGCCCTAGCCGCTGCAAAAAAGAAAGCAAAAAAAGATGACTTGATTCTCGTTACCGGCTCGTTCTTCCTCTGTGGCGACCTCCGCAAACATTGGATCGCAAACGAAACCCAATTAGAAAGAAGAACAAACTTTCCAAAATAAAAAAAGACCCGCACGTTCGACGTTGCGGGTTTTTGAAAATTCAGCTTGCACGATTGCTCCACCGTAGACTTAACACTTCAAACGCCGTTCTTCTCGAATTTTCTCATTAATCAATTTCGCGAAATCATCCCGAAAGTCTTGTCTCTCGTAAGACTTAGACGATTCTTGCCATATGTCGACCGAAGCACTATAAAAAAGAAACACCTCTCCATCGGCATTCATCGTCTCTATCTCTAAATAACGTTTACACGGTGCAGGCACCTCTAGCCCAGCCCGGGCCTCAAAAGGATAGACATGAATATTCCCATCACTGGTCGTTATTTCCAAAGAACTTTCCAACAATTGAATTGCCGACACCGAACATTCTTCCCCACTTTGCCGCAATAGCCACTTGGTAGGCTTCGCCTGAATTTCCGCGAGAAACTCACTTCCCCTCATGGCAACCTCCCGTTTGTTCAGACACAAATGCCAGACACTAAACCTTATTTCAAAGTCCCCTTTTTGTCAACTTCCCCGATAAAAGCTATAATCAATTTAACTTCAACGATTGACAGCACCCGTTTATTCTGTCACATTATCGTCATTCATCTTAATTTAATTCGAGGTGGTAACAACGTCGGTAGTAGCAAAAAAATTTTTTATAGTTTGCTAAAATCCTACCCGCCTACCCGCCTAATTTCCTAAATATGCAACTAGTAATCGTCGAATCTCCGACAAAAGCCAAGACAATTTCTAAATTTTTACCCAAAGAATATAAAGTTGAATCTTCGTTTGGCCATATTCGAGATCTTCCGGCTCGCGATATGGGTATTGATATCGAACACAATTTCGAGCCCAAATACGTCATTCCGACCAAATCCAAAGCACATGTGGAAAAATTAAAAACTCTTGCCGCGAAAAGTTCCAAAATTTGGTTCGCGACTGATGAAGACCGCGAAGGAGAAGCAATCGCGTGGCATCTAAACGCCATTTTAAAACCAAAAGAATTTAGCCGCGTCGCTTTCCACGAAATTACAAAGACAGCTATCGAAAAAGCTATCGCTAATCCTAGGGAAATTGATTTGCACATGGTCGACGCCCAACAAGCGCGTCGCATTTTGGATCGCCTCGTCGGTTACGAGCTTTCCCCTTTTCTGTGGAAAAAAGTCGCCCGCGGCCTGTCCGCCGGCCGCGTCCAATCTGTCGCCGTCCGTTTGATTGTGGAAAAAGAACGCGAAATTGAAAAATTCAAAAAACAAGAATATTGGACGATCGACGCCGAATTTTCCGGACAAAAAGACCCCTCCGCCAAATTTTCCGCAAAACTCTATGCGCAAGACGACAAAGCTTTAAAAAAATTTGATATTGGCTCGGAAAAAGATGCTCAAACTTTTTTAAAAAATCTCGAAAACGCCAATTATAAAATCGCTAGCATTACAAACAAAGAAACCAAGAAAAAAGCGCCAGAACCGTTTCGCACATCTACCCTGCAACAATCAGCCAACAAAAAACTGGGCTTTTCTTCCAAAGAAACTATGGCGCTCGCTCAACAACTTTACGAAGGTATTTCTTTGAAAGGACGCGGTCAACAAGTCGGTCTTATCACCTACATGAGAACTGATTCTTTGAATTTAGCTGGAGAATTTATCGACAACTGCCGCACTTTTATTGAAAAACAATTAGGCAAAGAATATTTACCTGCCAAAGAAAATAAATACACTACAAAAAGTAAAGGCGCCCAAGAAGCCCATGAAGCTATTCGCGTCACTCACGTTGAGTTTACTCCGGATTCCATCAAAGATTCTTTGAATCCAAAACAATTAAAACTATATCGTTTGATTTGGCAACGCTCCGTAGCCTGCCAAATGTCCGAAGCGATTATTGACGCAACCACGATTGATATCAATGACGACAAAGATAAATACACCTTCCGCGCCAACGGTCAAACAATTAAATTTCCCGGTTTCTTAAAAATCTATAAAACCGCTACGGAAGAAAAATTCTTGCCGGAATTAAGAAAAAGCGAAATAGTGAAACTGGAAGATTTAAAACCCAATCAACACTTCACCGAGCCGCCGGCCCGATATACTGAAGCCACTCTTGTCAAAGTTCTCGAAGAATACGGCATCGGTCGTCCATCCACTTACGCTCCGACCCTTTCCACAATTCAAGATCGCAACTATGTAATCAAAGAAGATAAAAAATTTCGACCGACCGACATTGGCATCATTGTTACCGACTTACTTGTCGAACATTTTCCGGAGATTATTGATTACAAATTCACCGCCAAAATGGAAGAAGATCTCGACGAGATCGCGGACGGCAAAAAAAAATGGCAACCGATCATCCAAGAATTTTATACGCCATTCAAAAAAAATCTAACCAAAAAATATTCGGAACTCTCCAAAAAAGTTATCACCGAAGAAAAAACCGATGAAGTTTGCGAAAAATGCGGCTCGCCAATGGTCATCAAAGTCGGTCGCTATGGAAAATTCATGGCTTGTTCCAACTATCCGGAATGCAAAAACACCAAATCACTTGCCGAAGAAAATCAACCGCAAATGGAACAAAACATCGAACATAACTTGGAAACCATCAAAGAAGTCTGCGAAAAATGTGGCGCCCCGCTCGCTATTCGCACTGGTAAATACGGCAAATTTCTCGGCTGTTCCAAATACCCAGAATGCGATTATATCAAAAAATTCAGTCACTCCACCGGCGTAAAATGTCCTCTCTGCGGTGAAGGTGAAATCGTCTCTCGTCGTAGCCGTTTCAAAAAAATATTTTACAGTTGCAACCAATATCCGAAATGCAAATTCGCTCTCTGGGGTAAACCTACTGGCGAAAAATGTGAAAAATGCCAATCCCTCATTATCGAAGGAGCAAACGAAACAAAAATTTGCAGCAACAAAGAATGCCCAACTAACAAAAAAGAAGGAAAAGAAAAAAAGACGGTTTAACCCCGTCTTTTTTTCTTCCCCATCGCAAATCTCCTACCGCCTTGTTTTTATTGTAAAATATGATTAAATGGTAATAGGTATGGCAATAGATAAAATCACTCAAATTTTTATCGAAAACGCTCCCGACTCAAACACTGATCTTCTTGAGAAAACTTATCTATTCCTCAAAAAAGAAATTCAAGATATCCCTTTTTCAGAACGAAATCTTGTCTACAACCACGGCCTTGAATTCGCCGAAAACGTCGCTTCTCATTCGAATCACGTCGAATTCACCTGCGCCAGCTTGCTTTTCGATCTAGCCCGGCACAAAAAGCCGGATATTTATTTTAAAATACGCAAAGAACTTGGTGAAAACATCACGCTCCTGACAAAAAGTTATGAATTCGCTCGTCAAAAGCTCAACGATCAAGAACCGTATTTGAGACATTCTTTTCATACTGCGCTTCACCTCGCAAATGTCAAATCCAGTACCCCTGCTATTTGCGCCGCATTATTGCACGAACTACCAAGTCGCGGACAAACTTCTCTTGGCGATATCGCCAAAATTTTCACCAAAGAAATCGCCAGCTTATTGGAAAAATTTGAAAAAATTCACCATCTCAAAGTGCCGGATAATCGCGAATTTATCGCCAATTTAAAAGAAATGGTTGTCGCTATGGCGCAAGATCTCCGCGTTATCCTTATCAAAATGTGTTCCAATATTGATCGACTGACCACACTTGAGCTGGGCTCTCCCGAAAAAATTCACAATATTGCGCGCGAATCAATGGACATTCTCGCGCCAATCGCTGATCTTCTCGGTATTTGGGAATTACGTTGGCCATTGGAAGATCTTTCATTTAAGATTCTTCAACCAGAAGAATATCAAAAAATCGCCGAACAATTTCGAGTCGATGAAAAAAAGAACAGGGAAAAATATATCAAAAAGACAAAAAATCTTCTTGCAAAAGCCGCCGCTGAAGCCAAAATACCTTGTCGAATCGACGGACGATTCAAACATTTCTACAGTATTTACCAAAAAATGAAAATAAAAAATAAAGTTTTCAGCGATATTGGCGACGTTTTTGCTTTGCGTGTCGTCGTCAACTCCGTCGATGAATGTTATCGCATGTTGGGAATTATTCACCGACTTTGGAAACCGAAACAAAAACGCATCAAAGACTACATCGCTTCCCCCAAAAGCAACAACTACCAAAGCTTGCATACCACTGTTTTCGGCTTAAACGGCCGCGCGACAGAATTTCAAATTCGGACAAAAACAATGGATGAAGAAGCGAACTATGGCATCGCCGCTCATTGGTTTTACAAAAACACCAAAAAAAAAGCGCCCGATTGGATCCAAGAATTACTTCTCAAACAACAAACCCTCAAAAACGACGAAGAATTTTTTAGTAACTTTTCGTCAGAAATTCTTAGCAACCGGATATACGTATATACACCGAAAGGCGACGTTATTTCTCTGCCCGCTGGAGCTACCCCCGTAGATTTCGCATATCATATTCACACCGAACTCGGCAACAAATGTTTCGGAGCCATAGTCAATGATCAACCCGTCAACCTCAATCATGCTCTTTCAACCAATGACGTCGTCCAAATTTTACTTGACAGACAAAAAATTGGCCCCGATTTAGAATGGCTTAATTTCGTAAAAACTCCGCTTGCTCGCAGTCAAATAGAAAATTACAAATATACAAAAACAGTGGCACGCTCCTTCAGACTTTGATATAATAAATATATTGCCACTCATCTAATATATGAACCTTACCGTTCGCCGTCTTATCGAGACAATCAAAACTTACAATCCGAAAGCCGATTTTGAGCTGGTCGAACGTGTTTATAATTTTGCCGAACAAGCACACTCTGGTCAAAAAAGAGCTACCGGCGTCGACTACATCCAACATAGTCTTGGGACCGCCATCAACCTTGCGGAGCTCCAATTACCCCTGCCGATTATTCTTGCCGGATTGCTCCACGATGTCCCCGAAGACACGAAAATAACACTGGATGAAATAAAAAAGGAATTCGGTGCCGATATCGCCAAAATGGTAGAAGGCATTACCAAACTTAGTCGCGTTAAATATCGCGGTATTGATCGCTATGCTGGCAATCTTCGTCGCATGTTTATCGCCATGGCCGAAGACATCCGCGTTATTCTTATTAAATTCGCCGATCGTCTGAACAATCTCCAGACCCTTTACGCGTTACCGGCGGACAAACAAAAAAGAATCGCCATTGAAACACTGGAAATCTACACGCCCATCGCCAATCGTTTGGGTATTGGTGAACTTCAAGCCAGACTGGAAGACGCGTCATTGAAATATGCCCATCCCGATGAATTTATCAAAGTGGAACAATTGATCAAATCCAATTTTCCCCAAAAGAAAAAAACTTTGACCAACATGGTCAAAAAACTAAAAATACGTCTAGACAAAGAAGGCATAAAATACGAAGAAATTTACGGACGGACAAAACATTATTACAGCTTCTATCGCAAATGGCTCAAATACAATCGAGATATCAATCAAATTTATGATCTCATTGCTCTGCGTGTAATTGTTCCGACAATTGCTGATTGTTACGCTGTTCTTGGCGTCGTCCACAATCTTTGGCGTCCGATTCGCGGCCGCATCAAAGATTATATTGCCCAACCAAAACCAAATGGTTATCAATCTCTTCACACCGCTGTTTTTAGCGATGATCAAGAAATTGTTGAAATTCAAATTCGCACCCAAGAGATGCACGAACAGGCAGAATTTGGTATTGCCGCTCATTGGAAATACAAAGAACAAAAAGTTAGCGACATTTCTCGACAAGAATATCAATGGGTCACCGAACTTGCCAACTGGTTAAAAACAGTCAAAGACAACGCTTCTTTTTTAGAGGGCGCTAAAATTGATGTTTTTCAAAATCGTATTTTTGTTTTTACGCCGCATGGCGATGTCATCGACTTACCGGATGGCGCCACGCCAATTGATTTCGCATATCATATTCACACGGAAATTGGCAACAAATGCGCCCGCGCTTTGGTCAACAACGAACAAGTGTCGCTTGATCGTCCCTTAAAAAATGGCGACGTCGTCCAAATCGTTACCGACAAAAATCGCAAAGGGCCAAGTCCTGATTGGGTTAAAATTGTCAAAACCAGAACTGCGCATCAACACATCGAAAACTTCAAAAATAAATCTTGGAAAAAAATAATTCCCGGCTTTGGAAAAAAAGATTAACATAAATTAATTTATGAAAAAAATTGCGTTTCTATTTTTATTCGCCTTTTTCCTCTTTCCTTCAATCACACAAGCTGTCGCTGTCCAATGCACCAGTAGTGCTGATTGCCAACCGACTGAATACTGTAAAGATTTCGGCGCCGGAGATGACTTTTGCGAAGCCAAAGTTAACGTCGGAGAGATCTGTACGGCCAGTATCGAA
>ERZ795059.6845-NODE-6845-length-10004-cov-6.395618_pt1 | contig 10004 bp, 8 predicted proteins | sample MGYA00375143_ERZ795059 | MGnify/ENA primary metagenome ERZ795059 (study PRJEB30188, sample SAMN05720168) | activated sludge metagenome | isolation source: Anaerobic digester | place: USA | collected 2015-01-07 ... | reverse complement strand
TCGCTCAGACCATCGCCGTCGGTATCCATCTGGCTGGGATTGAAAATATTTTCAATTTCCGTTTCCGAAGTCTCGGGAATAGCAAAAGGGCCGCGCAAACGGGAACGGAATTGAGCGACCCAAAAAACAACTATGAAAATAGCGAAAAGAGCCAAAAAAGAAACGGCAATCTTCTGTGGCCGAGGCAGGTTTCTCAAGCTCTGGCGGGAACCGCTGTCTGCTTGGTAGTTAGATGGCATAAGTCAAACTAATTGGCAACTAGATTATACCACAAAACTCCGAAAACTCGCAAATAATTTTAGCCAATTTTCCAAACTAAGATCTTCGGCTCTCAGCTTCAGCCCTAAGCCGGCTGATTTCAAGGCTTCGGCTGCTTCTGCCGGCCGGCATTTGAACCCGGAGGCCAGGTTATTCTTAAGCATTTTCCGCCGGCCGCTGAAACCGACCCGGGCCAGGCGAAAAAAGCCAGTTTCATCTTCACGAGGCAATGGCGCCGGCTTCAAAACTAGACGGATAACGGCGCTGTCTACCTTCGGTTCTGGCCAAAAACTACCCGCTTTGACCGGCCTGATTATTTTAGCCTCGGCATAGTACTGGACGGAGAGAGCGAGCAGGCTCATCTGCGGCGGCCGGGCGACTATTCTCTCGGCCACCTCCTTCTGCAACATGAGCGTCAGGCTCAGAGGAGGGTGGGGCGAGGATAGAAATTGGCGCAGGCACAGCGAGGTGATATTATATGGCAAGTTGGCCACCACTTTGTATTCCCTGCCCTGGAAATATTTCGCAAAATCGAATTTGAGAATGTCGCCGTTTATTACCTCAACATTTTGGACGGACTCCTCTTCAATGGCCAACCTAAGATATCCGGCCAATTTGTCATCCAGCTCAATCGCTACAACCTGCTTGGCCAGCTTGGCCAGCTTGGCCGTCAGGAATCCCAAGCCCGGACCGACTTCAAAAATAATATCTTCCGGATTAATTTCCGCCGCGGCCACAATATCGTCATAGACCTTTTCGCTAACTAAAAAATTCTGGCCCTTGGAGCGGCTGGGCTCTATCTGGAAAAGCCGGCAAATCTGTTTTATCTTCGGGGTCAAATCAGGCATGGTTTGATATAAAAATCCAGCCGCCAAAAGGCGGCTGTTAGGCAACGACCAGGTTGAGCAGCTTATCAGGCACAAAAATCTTTTTCTTTATCGCCTTGCCTTCCAGCTGGCGCTTGACTGCTTCATCTTGGCTGGCTAAGGCCAAAGCTTCATCTTCGCTAATGCCGGCCGGCGCCGGCAGGCTGGCCCGAAGCTTGCCGTTTACTTGTACGACCAGATTAAAGATTTCATCTTGAATAAATTCTGGATTGAATTTTGGCCAGGCGCTTAGGAAAATACTGGCAGTTTTTCCTTTGGATTCCCAAAGCTCTTCAGCCAAATATGGGGCAAATGGGGCTAATATTAAAAGATAATTGTCCCTTTCTTCCCTGTCAAGCGGCCAGCGGCCATTTTTGGCAATATAGTCTGAAATCTCATTGGTCAAAATCATCAAAGCGGAAACGGCTGTATTGAAGCGGAAAGCTTCAATATCTTCCCCAACCTTCTTTATTGTCTTATGCAGCCGGCGGCGAATCTTGTCATCCCCTGCCCCGTCATTAGTTTCACACAGCCTGGCCGCCTTATCTAAAAACTTCCGGCAGCCGATCAATCCGCTCGTACTCCAATTGGCCGCCTGATCAAAGGGGCCCATGAACATGGTATAGACGCGCAGGGCGTCGGCGCCAAAGCGTTCCACCATCTCATCGGGATTGACCACGTTGCCCCAGCGCTTGGACATCTTGCGGCCATCTTCGCCCATAATCAGGCCCACATGCTGCAGCCTCAGAAACGGCTCCGCCTGGCTGACAACCTTAATGTCATATAAAAACTTGTGCCAGAAACGGGCATAGATCAAATGGCGGGTGGCGTGCTCGGCTCCGCCGACATAGAGATCGACCGGGGACCAATATTTCTCCTTGTCTGGGGATACCAAAGCCTGGCTATTTATCGGATCCATATAGCGGAGATAGTACCAGCAGGAACCGGCCCATTGAGGCATGGTATTGGTTTCCCGCTTAGCCGGGCCCCCACAGGCCGGACAGGTGGTATTGACCCAATCTTCAATCGCGGCCAAGGGCGACTCGCCGGTGCCGGTCGGCTCATAGCTGGAAACTTCCGGCAAAGTAAGGGGCAACTGGTCTTCCGGCAAGGGGACGACGCCGCACTTCGGGCAATGAACCAGAGGGATCGGCTCGCCCCAATAGCGCTGGCGGGAAAAGACCCAATCTTTTAGCTTATAATGAACCTTCGTCCTGCCTAAGTTATTCTCTTCCAACCAGGCGGACATCTTGGCGATGGCCTCGGTCGATTCAAGACCGCTGAACTCTCCTGAATCCTTGAGGCGGCCAAGAGAACAAAATGGCAGATCAAGCGGCGCTTTACTGTCTTTCGGCTCCACCACGTGCCTTATTTCCAAGCCGTACTGCTTGGCAAATTCAAAATCTCTCTCGTCATGAGCCGGCACGGCCATAACCGCTCCGGTGCCGTACGATGCCAGGACATAATCGGCAATGAAAACCTTGATGGCCTCCTGATTGAAAGGATTTATCGCCAGGATGCCTTCCAGCTCAATGCCGGTCTTTTCTTTGTTGAGGTCGGCTCGCTCCAGGCTAGTCTTGCGGCTGGCCTGCTCCAAATAAGCATCAATTGCAACCTGATTCTTAGCTAGAGGCTTAAGGCTTGAAACTAATTTATGCTCCGGGGCGAGGACGACATAGGTGCAGCCGAAAACGGTATCCAACCGAGTAGTGAAAACTCTGATCTTTTCATCGCTGCCTGAGACAGAAAAATCCAGCTCTGTACCCTGGCTGCGGCCGATCCAATTGCGCTGCATTTCCTTAATTGATTCTTCCCAGCCGCTTAGCTTGTCCAAGTCTTCCAGAAGCCTCTCGGCATAGTCGGTGATGCGCAAGACCCATTGGCGCAGGGGCTTCTGGACGACTTCGCTGCCACAACGCTCGCAGCGCCCGTCTTCCAAATCCTCGTTAGCTAGGCCGGTGCGGCAGGAAGGGCACCAATTTATCGGTTCGTCAGATTCGTAGGCCAGGCCCTGCTTATACATCTGCAAGAATATCCACTGGGTCCAGCGATAATATTCCGGGTCGGTCGTCTGTACTTCCCGGCTCCAATCATAGGAGAAAGCTAATTTTTTGAGCTGAGCTTTATAGGTGGCGATATTTTCGGCCACGGCCTGACGTGGATGAACCTTATTGGCAATAGCATAATTTTCAGCTGGCAAGCCGAAGGCGTCAAAACCCATCGGATGCAAGACGCTGTAGCCCTGCATCATTTTTAAACGGGCAAAAATGTCAGAAGCAATATAGCCCTTGGGGTGTCCGACATGCAAGCCGGTGCCGGAAGGATAAGGGAACATGTCCAGGACATAGCACTTGGGCTTAGCCTGGTCTTCCTGGGAGCGATAGAGGCCTGAGGCCTCCCAGCTCTCCTGCCACTTCTTGCCTATCTGGCGATGGTCGTACATATCATATTTCCAAGCCGACCGGAGCATGGTCCGAGCCGGTGACTTTATCTAAGATATAGGCTCGCTTGAGCCGCTTCCCCAGTTTAGCCGATGCGCAGAAATAGTCAATCCGCCAACCAACGTTCCGAGCCCTGGCGCCGGCCCGGAAACTCCACCAAGAATACTGAATTTTAGAAGCATTGAGGAAGCGAAAAGTGTCAATGAAGCCGGAAGCCAGGAAGCCGTCCATCCATTGCCTCTCCTCAGCCGTGAATCCCGGATTGCCGACATTCTCCTTGGGCCGGGCCAAGTCTATCTCCTGATGGGCGACATTGAAGTCTCCGGTAACAACGACCGGTTTCTTCTTAGACAGCCCGGCAATATATTTTTCCAGGGATCGGTTGAAACGGAGCTTGTAATCCAAACGGGAAAGCTCGGGGTTGGAATTGGGAAAATAGACATTGAGCAGATAAAAATCTGGCAGGACTATGGTCTGGACACGGCCTTCGTCATCAAACTCTTTTATCCCGAAGCCCGCTTTGACCTCAGCTCTGGGGAATAGGCCATCGCGCACTAAGATGGCCGTGCCGCTATAGCCCGGGCGCTTGGCGCTGTGCCAATACTCACGATAGCCTTTAAAGTCAAAATCTATTAAAGCCTTGGCTTGGTCGGAAATCTTAGTCTCCTGGAGGCAGACAATATCAGCTTTTTCCTGCCCGAGAAAATCCTTAAAACCCTTGCGGACAGCCGCCCTTATTCCATTGACGTTCCAAGAGATTAATTTCATATTTTATGATATAATAAAAGTATAATTTAAAGTGAAGGTTTTTTCAATTTACCTATGAGCCTGGAAGAGAGGATAAAATATGCGGAGATGAAGGCTCGCCACGCCAAACAGCTCCGGCCTTGGTATAAAAAATGGTGGGGGGCTTCCCTGATTATCTTGCTGGCTTTTGTCCTAATCATCTTAATCATCTCCAGCCTATACGTGGCGGAGAGAGTCAAGCAAATAAGACAAGAGGGCGACCAAGCCTACATTGCCAAACAGCGCCAGATATACTCCGATGCTTTAAACGGGCCGGGAAATAATCATTATCTCGGCGGCGCAAATGCGGAAGTCATAGTGATAGAGTTCGCCGACTTTGCCTGTCCTTTCTGCCAGGAAACGGCCCCGGAAGTCAGGCAAGCCGCTGAAAAATATGGCAACCGCATAAAGATAATCTTCCGCGACTATCCTCTCCATGACAGCTCCATCACTCTGGCTCTGGCCGGTCGCTGTGCCGGCGAACAAGGAAAATTCTGGCCCATGCACGATCTCCTCTTCCAAAACCAAGCTGTCCTGAGTTCGGCTGGCGATAACTTAAGCGCCGCGCTGATGCAATTAGCCCAATCGCTGGAATTAAATACCGACAATTTTACTGCCTGTCTGGATAATCAAAAATATTTAGACCAGATCAAGCGGGATTTCGATGATGCTGAAATTCTGGGCATAGAAGGAACCCCGACCTGGTTTGTTAACAACTACCAGATAACCGGCGCTATGCCGGAAGGCCGTTTCCTGGAAATGCTGAGCGGTCTTCTAGAAACAAACTAATGGAAGAAATAAGGATACATGGCCGAGGCGGCCAGGGAGTAGTCACGGCCGCGGAAATAATCGCCGTCGCCGCTTTCCGGGAAGGCTTCGAAGCCCAGGCCTTCCCTAATTTCGGCGTGGAAAGGACCGGCGCGCCGATTGAATCTTTCGCCCGCCTAGACCGCCGGCCGATTATCACCCGCGAACAAATATACCGGCCGACAATAATTATCATCCAGGATAGCACTTTGATAGGCGAAATTGACTTATTCCAGGGTGCAAAATCCGATACCCTGATAATCATTAACGCGGCTTCAAACCGCTGGCCAAAGCTAAGCCAGAAATTTTCCCGCCTGATATTTGTTCCGGCCACGGAAATTGCTTTAAAGATAATCGGCAAAAACCTGGTTAATACGGTTATCTTGGGCGCCTTGGCCAAAAGCGGCCTATTATCCCTGGCTTCGCTACAAGCGGCTGTCCGGGAAAAATTTGCCGACAAGGGCAAAGAAATAGTGGAAAAAAATATCAAAGCCATTAAAGCCGCCTATGAAATCTAGACTAAAGACAAGCATTGCTCCTGGAAGCAGCCTGAAAAACAAAACCGGGGCTTGGCGGACCAGCAAGCCGGTGACTGATTATAATGTCTGCATCGGCTGCAGCCTATGCGCCAAGCTCTGCCCGGAAGGCTGCATCGCCATGAAGGAAATAAAGGGCAAATTAAAACCGGTTACCGATTACCGCTATTGCAAGGGCTGCGGCCTATGCGCAGCTGAGTGCCCGGTCAAGGCGATAAAAATGGTCAAAGACTATTAATATGGAGAATAAGCGGCAAATGCTGGAGGGTTCGCGAGCGATTTCCCTGACCGTGGCTAATATCGGGCCGCAGGTCGTCTCCGCCTATCCCATCACTCCCCAGACTCATATCGTCGAGGACTTAGCCAAGCTCAAATCGAAGGGCAGGGCCGGTTTTGCCTATCTCCGGGCTGAGAGCGAATTCGCCGCCGCCTCCATTGTCCTGGGCGCCAGCGCCGCCGGCTTGCGCGCCTATAGCGCTACCAGCTCCCAGGGATTATTGCTTATGGCCGAAGTTCTCTTTAATATATCCGGCCTGCGCCTACCCCTGGTCATGACTTGCGCCAACCGGGCCGTCTCAGCGCCGATAAACATTTGGAACGACCACAGCGACGCCATGGCTGTCCGCGACAGCGGCTGGGTCCAGCTATTTGCCAGCGACAACCAGGAAGCCGTTTATTTCCATATCCTCGCCTATAGAATCGCCGAGAAATTGCGCTTACCGGTTTTGGTCAATATCGACGGCTTCATCCTCACCCACGCTTATTCCCCCGTCCATATTCCAAGCCGCGCTCAAATCGCCAAATATCTCCCCCCCTATCGCCCAAAACCGGACGAATATCTCAACCCAGCCCAACCCCGTACCTTTGGCGGCTTCTTTTCCCCCGACTATTATATGGAAACGCGCGAACAGCTCCATGATGATCTCAACGAAGCGGCGGGAGAAATTAGCAAAGAGTATCTGAAGCTGAGCCACCATTTCAAGTTCGTTCCCCAAGGTAATGGACTGCTTGAATATGTCGGCCCCAAGCGGCCAAAAACCATCTTGGTGGCCATGGGATCTGTCACCGGCACAATTGAAGCTTCCCTGCCAAGTGACAGCCGGGTCGGATTGTTGAAAATAAAGGCTTTCCGCCCCTTCCCTCGGGAAGCAGTGCGCTCAATCTTGTCCGGCGCCAAACGGGTGGCGGTGATTGAAAAAGCTGTCAGCCCGGGACAATCCGGCCCTCTGTTTAGTGAGATTAAGGCGTCTCTGGGAAGAAAATCTCCGATAATTAATGATTATATCGTTGGCTTGGGCGGACGGGATGTGACCTCAGAAATGGTCAGAAAGATAATCGAAGACAGCCGCGCCGGAGACGGAAAGCTGGAATTCATTGGAAAGATATGAATAAAAAATTAATAGCCATCATCGGAGGCTTGGGCGTGCTGTGGCTGACAGCCAGTGTTTTTTTGGCTGTTCCGGCCGCTGCCGACACCGAAGACCTAAAAACGCCGATAAATTTCATGCCGCAGATAAAGATGCCTGGAATAGACTACGCTCAGGATGGCAGCACTCCGGTCGGCCAATATGATGAAGAGACCGGAAACATGAACAGCACCCTGCTGGCCCGATACATCCAGGGCTTCTATAACTATGCCTTGATGATTGCCGGCATCCTCGCGGCCATTGTCCTAATGGGCGGCGGCCTTCTTTGGCTGGCCTCGGGCGGCGATTCCGGCCGCATATCCCTGGCCAAGGAACTGATAACCGGAAGCCTGGTCGGTTTGATAATCCTCTTCTCTGCTTGGATAATACTCAATACTATCAACCCCGACCTCCTCAAGCTCCGCCCCATTACCACCCAGGTTATTAAGCAGCTGCATTACGGCTGCTGCGAGCATTCGGGCGGCGCCTCTTCCGTCACCAAAGAAGAATGCGAAAAGGGACAGGGGAATTTCTATACCAACACCGTAGACACGGTATATATGGTCGGGGAAAACAAATGCGTGCCAATAGATATAAAATGCAACATCAAAAAAGACTGCGACGGCAATGTTGTTCTTTGCTTCGATTCGGAAACGAAAATGACTAAGAAAGAAAATTGCGGCGGATTCTTCGGCAACGACATGCGCCTGCTCTATGAGCAGAAGGGCGGCCGCTGTCTCTCCCATCAGGAATGCGCCGGCAAGATGGCCAATTGCCTCAATGTCGAGGACGGGGATAAATGCGAAAGAAGCGAAAGCGGCAAAAAAGTCGACGGCCATTGCTACATGTCCATGTGCTATGTCGGCCAAGGCCAAGCCTTAGAGCCATGCGGCGACGAACCCGGTTCATACTGCTCAACCATATCTTGCGGAAAGCTTGGACAAACCGGAGAAAAATACTACTCCGATACCAGGGGCGGACGAGAATGCCTCGCCGGCCTTTTCTGTTGCTATAAGGCCCCTAAAGAATAGGCTTAATAAAATGGTTAAAAGAATCCAAAAAACAAAAGCAAACGGTTGCTTCCTCTGCCCTGGGCACAATGCCTGTTCCGGCTGCGGCCAGCTTTCGGCTGTCCAAGCGGCCATGCGAGGATTGACCCGCGACACCATCCTGGTAAGCGCCACCGGCTGCCTGGAAGTGACCACGACCGCCTTCCCTCAAAGCGCCTGGGGCCTGCCTTGGATACATTCGCTATTTGAAAATGCGGCTGCAGTCGCTTCCGGTATCCGAGCCGCCTTGGAACAAAAAAAAGATAAGAAGACAAAAGTCGTGGTCCAGGCCGGAGACGGCGGCACCTTTGATATTGGCTTCGGGCTGATCAGCGGAATGTGGGAAAGAGGCGATGAGGTCGTCTACATCTGCTATGACACCGAGGCCTATTCCAACACGGGTATCCAAGCTTCGGGCTCCACTCCCTATGGCGCTTCGACCACGACTACTCCAACAGGCTCCAGCCAGAGAAAAAAAGATATGCTTTCCCTGGCCCTGGCTCATGGCCTCAATTATGTCGCTCAATCGGCCGCCGGCTTCCCTGATGATATCACCAATAAAGTTAAACGGGCTCTAGCCACCAAGGGGCCGAGCTACATCCAGATACTCTCTCCTTGTATTCCCGGCTGGGGCATAAACTATGACCAGGCTGGAATAATGGGCAAGCTGGCCGTAGCTACCGGGCTCTTCCCCTTGCTGGAATATAACAATGGGCAGTTAAGCGCTTCGAGCATAGGGGCTAATTTCAAAGCCAAGCCGGTCAAGGAATATCTGTCGCAACAAAATCGTTTCCGGCACCTATCCAAGCAAGACATTCTTCTGATCCAAAAATCGGCCGAAGAAAATATCAAAAAATACCGGCTTTAAAAATATGAAAAAAATCAGCCTGATCATCTTCATCTATCTAATCAGCTTATTGGCTCTGCCCCTAGCCGCTCAAGCTAAGACTTGTTCTTGGAATATGAGCTTCTCGATGTCTGGAGATTTTATATACAATTACACCTGCAGCGACTACAAATTATACGATGCCTTTGATTCCGATTGCCAGGAAGAAAAGCCGAACTCCTCCTTCATCTGCTGCTGCAATGAGAAAGGCATGGATATATCACAACCAGTCTCTCAGGTAAAAGAGTCAAAATTTAAAGCGCCCGATCTTCAAATTCCAATCGATACAGTCGACCTAAGCGACGTCGTCTGCCAAGTTGATGAAAACGGAGACCGCAGCTGTTCCATCCCCTGGATCGGCCAATACATTTCCGGCATCTACCAATATGCTATCAGTATCGCCGGCATCCTGGCCGCCGTTGTCCTTATGGCCGGCGGCGTCCTCTGGCTGGTCTCCGGCGGCGACGCCTCTCGCATTACGCAGGCCAAAGAGCTTATTGTTGGCAGCGTCAGCGGCCTGATTATCCTCATGGCTTCCTATATCATCCTCTACCAAATCAATCCAAACCTGGTAAGATTCGGGGGGATTTCGGTCGGCGAAATGGGTACGAGTGCTGTTGATACTGAGCCGGCCTCTGATTACGGCAACCCTGAAAACACTACTGATTGCAACAACTGCATTGAGATTACTCAGGTCCCCTGCAAAGACGGGAGGTTGGCCACGGTCACCATAGTCGAAAAACTTAATGCCGCTTATGCCGCTTCTCCCCCGGAACTAGGCTGGCGCGTAACTGAAGCTTGGCCTCCAACTGACGAGCATAAAAGTAAATGCCATTACAACGGCAATTGTGTTGATGTCGCCATATATCCCCAAGATACAGCCAATTGCACCCGAGTGCACCAATTGATAAGCATTCTCAAAGCCGCCGGCCTGCAAGTGTTGAACGAATACACCGGTTGCGCTGGAGT
>ERZ795059.6843-NODE-6843-length-10006-cov-5.929957_pt1 | contig 10006 bp, 9 predicted proteins | sample MGYA00375143_ERZ795059 | MGnify/ENA primary metagenome ERZ795059 (study PRJEB30188, sample SAMN05720168) | activated sludge metagenome | isolation source: Anaerobic digester | place: USA | collected 2015-01-07 ... | reverse complement strand
TCACATGAACTTACATCCGCTACTGGAACTAAAAAAGTAACTGTTTGCCCTGCAACAGGGTTTGCGGGTGAATGTGCAACACGATCACCAAATTGCACTATTCCAGCCCAAGCTGAAGAACTGAAAGATGTCGTAAATAGTAAGACATATAAAAGTTGGTTGAACTTTGCCCTCATCTTGTTGGTATTTTGTTGATTATACTCACGTAAATATATAATATTTTTCACTTTTTCGAAATGATCTGGTTCTTAATCCGGTAATCTATTTAGTATTCGGTCAAATACGCACCAAATTTTGCACTTTTAATCAAGACTGGAGGCCATCATCGGCTCAGTGTTGATTGATTTTAAATTATCTGGTAAGATTTTTTGGCAATCAATAAATAAAAAATGCCATCAAGTTTGTGTTGATGGCATCCATATTTTTAACACTCAAATTCAAGTGTTTTATGATTTAATTCTGCTTAATCTGAAGTACTTCTGATTCATCATGACTACACCAAAAATGGTACTGAGCAGGCCGAGAATGATGATGCCCCACTCTCCCATAGTTGGTATTGGGGCTGGTGCGCCAATGACAAGTGGTGCAGATATAAAATTACCATTGTCTGTGGCAGGAGCGAATGGGCCACCTACTGGACCAAAGCTAAAGAATTCTAGCGCTCTGTTGGTTTTTTTTGTTTTTCTATTTATTGAAATACAGGCTGGATTGGGCTCCACATCATAACCAATTTGGTAGGTACCTGGACTTGGATAAACATAGGTTGTGGTATAAAATCCTGCAGTTAATGTAAGATCAAGTAACAATGATGGATTGTTTTCTAAATCGGGAGCTACTTTCACAATTTCGCAAGAACTCACGTTTGTTTCAGAAACAGTAAAAGTCACCGTCTGACCTGCAACTGGATTAGCTGGTGAATGCATCAACGTAGGTGCGGTTTCTCCGGCAAAAACAGCTATGAAACTGCTGAAAATAAATAAAAATGTAAAAAAAACTTGTTTTTGAATAGATTTCATGTCATTGGAATTTGTAAGTTATGAGGCAAAAATAGGTCATTTTCTCTTTTCACCAAAAGAAAAGTTCCATATTTTACTGATTTTCTAGTTGTTATATCAATATTTATACCAAAATCACCCTCTGAAATTAAATTAAACGACTATCTAAGTTTCTTGATGAGACTTTTCATAAAAAGTCTGCATCCATAGTTATTCATATTTAACCATTGTGGAATAATTAAAACGAAGTCATGAAGTGCACCTTTTTCTATGACTTTGTTGTGAAATTTTATAAGAAAATAGTTGTCATAAATCGCTATTATTATCTTTGATTTGCTTGATATCTAAAGGTTTACCAATACTATGCGAAACAAATACCATACTTTAATATGCTGTTTGATGGCGATCACTTTTCTTGCATGCCAAAAAGAATCACCCACAGATCCTGACCCTGAAAAGTTACAAATAGGCAAAAATGCAGTTACCACACAGGTTGATGGTTTGGAGCGAAAATATATTGTCCAAGTACCCGCAACTTATGATGAAAAAACTGCAAGTCCTGTAGTTTTCATGTTGCATGGAACAACGGGAGATGGAGAGAAGTTTTACCAGATTTCTGGATGGAAAGAGCTGGGCGAAAAAGAAAATGTGATTACGATATTTCCATCCTCATTGGCCTATTGTTATGTTGAAGATGGTAAACAAAAAACGAATACCAAGTGGCACAGTTCCCCGGGTGATGTTGATTATTGTAATGAAAATGACCGTAAAGATGATGTAAAATTTTTGAGACAAATAGTACTGGAGGTAAGCGCATCGCTCAAGATAAACCCAAAAAGAATTTACATTGTGGGATTTTCGAGTGGTGGTCAAATGGCTTTGAAAGCGGGACTGGAAGCCAGTGATTTATTCGCTGCAGCCATTGAAGCCAGTGGCACGGCAACTGCTGTGATCAACACAAAAGCAACGCAACAGATTCCCATCGGTTTACAAATAGGCAACTCCGATCCTTTGTTTTTCCAAAACCCCATTCATTTATCTAATTTTGATGACTTGCTAAATACCAGTTTTTTCAAACAAGTGATTGATAATCATGCCAATGGATTCGGATACAAGAAAAATTTTACAATCACTGGAGATACGACAAGAGCAGTCATTGCAAATTTTGAACCTATCCCTTCTTCAAAAAATAATTTCTTTATTTTATTGATCAAAAATATGGACCATATTTATCCCAATGGTGTGAATTTTCCGTTTAATGGTGCGCAGGTTCATTGGGATTGGTTTAAGCAATATTCAAAATCTTGAAATTTGACTTAAGCGACAAATATTCATTGGGCCTGTAGGAGTGAAGGCGATCGCAAAATATTCATATCAAAAATAAACTAAGTAAATTTGCACTTTATTACGAATTTGGAAGCGTTTCTTCGTTTTGTGGATTGCAAACATACTACTGTCAAATAATTTAAATTTCTAGTCATAAAATTGGAATGTCAATAGCCACTTATTTCCTGTGCTGCATCTTCACCACTGTTGATAGCTCCTTCCATAAAGCCCTGCCAATCAGCTAAATGTTCTCCAGCAAAATGGACATTCTTAAAAGGTTTTTTGAGTGTAGGCATTACATCAAACCATTTATCTTTACCATAAAAAGCGTAAGCACCGGCAGAATATTTATCCTGGCCCCAATAATACATGAGTTCTTCTTTTACATACTTTTTCACATCACCAAATGCTGGCTTTAATGCATTCAAGATTATTTCACTTCTTTGTTTTTTGCTAACAGAAGCAAGTGTATCTGCCTTCTCACCGATAGCATAACACATAAGCACGCCGTTGGTACCTGCTTGATTTTTAGTGCCATTATAAAAATAATGAGCTGGAGTATCTGTAACCATGTCAAAATCTTCACGTTCCCAAAAGCGCTGCGAAAAGACTATTGGAAACTTGCCAATCCTGGCATATTGCAATTCATGTAAGGCATCCAGGGTAATTTGGGGTAATACAGGATTCCAATTAATTTTAAGCAGTGAAAAAGTGGGAACAGTACAAATCAATTTTTCAGCTGAGAATGTTTTGCCATTTTCACAATTGACTGTTACTTCATTTTTAGCAACTTGATTTATTGATAAAACCGTATGATTTAATAAAATATTATCTTGTCCAATAACTTCAGCCAATTTACCAGCTAAAGTTGCATTGCCTCCTTTTATTTTGAGATCCATTTCATTTTTTTCGCTGCTCTCTGCATATTCTGCATAGGCTGCATAGGCTGAGGTATGTCTTATACTCTCGCCAAAATCTGTCGAATCAATCAGTTCCCTTAATTGTATATCACGATCGGAAAACCCTTTCATGGATAAAAATCTCCACCAATCCATTCTATCTAGTTTTTGCTTTTGAGCTTTAGAGATTTTCTCCCATAATGCTGTCTTCTCTTTCCAGAATGCTTCCATTTCTGGGCTAAATGACCATTGCCCCTGTTTAAAATGGGATTCGTTTAATAAAAGGTCCGTTTCAAACTGGTTGTTTTGCAGTTCTAATCCGAAATCTTTGCAAAGTTGTATGATTCTTTCATGAGAGTTTCCAACCCATTCGGCACCAAATTCTATTACTTGTCCATTTCCCATCTCTGGTTTATGGGAGAAAACTCTGCCTCCAATTCTATTTCTAGATTCCAATATGGTCACAGAAACTCCTGCTTCCTTCAATTTCTTGGCCGCAGCTAGTCCCGAAAAACCAGCTCCAATTATAATAACTGATTTTGGCTTTCCCATAAAAGGGTTTGCCAAACTCTTTGTGTTTAAAAGCAATGTAGAACCCACCAAAGTCCCCTTTTGTAAAAATTCTCTTCTTTTCATGATTTGTTTTTTTGTAAATCACATGGTAATTTATCTCAAATCTACTATGGTATTCAAAGTGTATATGACTTATTTTTGTTAAATGATTAATTTTAACTTTTAACTGTTTTTAAATTATATTGAAATAAAAAAAGGGAAAATATTTTTCAAATGTTAATAAGCTCGCGACAAAAATTGCGAAATTGCAAAACTGCGAAATTGCTGAATTGCGAAACTGCTGAATTGCGAAACTGCGGAACTGCGGAACTGCGAAATTGTTGAATTGCGAAATTGATGAAATGCGAAATTGATGAATAGTTGGCTTTAAATGCATAAACAAATAAACAAAGCTCGTGGCTCGAAGATCGCAGTAAAAAAACTGAAGGCTGATAACTGAGAGCTGATTGCCACGAATTCACGAAAGACTTTGAGATCCCATCCCTCAGCAAATCGCAACAACTTAATGTCCCGCTAGGGACTACCTAATGGTACAACCAAAAAATGGAAAAAAAACTCGTGCCGTAGGTACGATCTATTTCAAGCCTGGAGGAGCTAGACTGTCACATTTCAAATTAAAAAAAATGATCACTCAATGCTGATTATTAAATGAAATTCAGACCATTGATAATTGGATTATGTTTTTGAATAAACATTGTGGCCAATTCAACCCCATTCAGGCCCATTAAGGGTTGGAAGACTGATTTTTGATTTCCCCGAGTTGGACTCGGGGCTATGCTGAGGAATTGCAAAAATGCAAAAATGCGGAATTGCGGAACTGCTGAACTGCGAAACTGCGGAATTGCAAAAATTCTAAACTGCTGAACTGCGAAATTGCTGAATTGCGAAACTGTGGACCGCTCTTTTAATTAGTCAAAATTTATTTTTTTGAAGCTCGCGGCTCGTGGCTCGCGGCAAAAAAAACTGATAACTGAAAACTGACCGCTGACACCAAATATCTTTTTGAACCCTAAGAATCTCCGAAAAATACGAACCACCGATTGAAATGCAAGTTCTAGCGCAACAAATTGTTGGAGTTCGCATATATTTGCGCCATGAATCACGATATCATCAAACCGTACGATGCAGAGGGAGAGAAAAAAGCTCAGGTGACCTCTATGTTTGACAGAATTGCCCCTTATTATGACTTTCTCAATCGTCTATTGACCTTACGCATTGATGTGTTGTGGCGGAAAAAAGCCATTGCTTTGGTTTCTAGTCCAGATGTAAAGGAAGTGTTGGATGTGGCGACAGGTACTGGTGATTTGGCTATTGCTGTGGCCAAAGCTTTACCGCAGAGTAAGGTCATTGGTATGGACATTGCTGTGAAGATGTTGGCCATTGGTGATCAGAAGTTGGAAAAGTTGGCTCTGACTGATCGGGTCACTTTGGAAGCTGGTGATAGTGAGGCCATGCGATACGAAGATGGGCGGTTTGACTTGGCCATGTCTTCGTTTGGGGTGCGCAATTTTGGAAATTTGAAGAAAGGTTTGTCTGAGATGCATCGGGTGGTGAGGCCAGGAGGTAGGATTATGGTCTTGGAATTTTCCAGGCCGCGGGTGTTTCCCATAAAAAACATGTTTAATATATACTTTAAATATGTTCTTCCCGTTATAGGAAAACTTACATCAAAAGATCCAAGAGCATACAAGTACCTCTACGAATCAGTACAACAATTTCCTGATTTTGAAAATTTTACCAAAATTTTGGAAGAAGTTGGCTTTAAACATTCATCATACAAACCTTTGACTTTCGGCATATGCACCGTTTATTTGGCTACAAAATAGTTTTTACCGTAGTTTCCTTGTTTTGTTTTACCATGACGATGCAGGGCCAGTTCAGTGCACGTGACAATGTCAATTATCTGGATTTCCAGAGTAAACGTTACTATTTTGGAATGTCTTTTGGGGCAAATTTCTCCAAATTTCGCGTCATCCAGTCCAATGCCTTGATTACCAACGAGCAATTGCAAATCGTGGAGAGTGCACCTCAGGGTGGATTCAACATTCATTTGATCAGCAATCTCAAGATGGGTGAATATTTTGACTTCAGATTTAATCCGGGATTTGCTTTTATGTATCGCTCATTGATTTATAACAATAGTGCCAAAAAGGAAATAGAATCTGTCTATTTTGAAACTCCTTTTAACATCCGGTTTAAATCAGCTCCTTACAAAGACAAACGCGCCTTTGTTATGGCGGGCGTGAAGTACGGTTACGATGTAGCGAGCAATAGTAAATCTCGTCGAAGTGAAAATCTCATCAAGTTGTCACCTCATGATTTCCAATGGGAAGCAGGCATTGGTGTACAATTGTATTATCCATTCTTTATTTTCAGCCCGGAAATCAAAATCTCTCGCGGACTAGGCAACTCCTTGATTTACAATAGAAATCTACCAGAAAGTATTGTTTTGGATAAGATCAATTCGTCTATTGTGACCATATCGTTTAATTTTGAAGGGTAGATTACGGACAAAGTGTATCGTAAGTAAAAACGTGTTTGTTTAATTCTGTCCACTTCATTTCGGGATACAATTCTTTGATCTTATCACAGTCTTTGAAAAGATGGATCATTTCTTCTTCGTAATTTTTCTTTTCTAATTTGAAAGCCACTTCTTCTCCAACCTTTACTAAATAAGATTTAGCATCACCGCCAGCAAGGGTGACAGGGCCAATGCCAAAAGACATTGATTCTTTTGCAAGAGGGTCATTGAAAACTTTGATTTTGGAGGCAGATGCAGGGTTTAACAATTGAAGGAGAACCGTATATTTCTTTTTCTTAACAACTACATCGGTAGTTTCAAAGTAAAAGTATCCGTCCTTTACAAGAGACTTATTGGCTGATGCGTCTTTGGACATTTTATTGACATCACCAACTACACCATAAGCATTTGTAAATTTACTCAATCCTGTGGGTGGCAAAAATGCAGATTTGATTTCCTCTGGCTTCAATTTCACTTTTTTACCATTTGCTTTGATTTCTACAAAGTTGATCATTCCTTTTTTACGATCTACGTCTTCGATACGACCAATCAATTCTGTTCCATCTGTAAGGGTGATGAACGCATCTTTGTTGTCAGTAAATCGAGTTGCTTCCTCTAGAAAATCTGATTGTGCAAAAGAAAATTGTACCATTAATAATAGGCAAAAAGTGGTAAGTTGTTTTTTCATTGTAATTGGATTGACATTAAAAAAGATTGGATTAATTTGCTTGGTGTGATCCAAAGTAAATTATGTGGTCATTTTTAATAAGGTTAAATTTAAAATTTCAAGGTAAAGATATTAAATTATTATTTAGTTGTATGTAAATATTAATTTTAATCAGGTACAATTTGAACAAAATTCTGTTATTTCATGAGTTTACCACAAAAATGATTTCTTTAAATGACCAATCAGAGTGTATTAAATAAAAAAACACCATAAATAAAATCACAGATGATCTACTTATGGCGTTTAAATTTATCAGAAAACACCCCTAAGGCATTCTCACAAGAATATATCTATTCTTTCACACGTCCAACTGTCAATTCAGACATGTCAGACTTCACTTTCAACAAATCTTCAGAGATGAATTCACAAACATTGTGAATAACAAAATCTTGGATTGCTACATCGAAAGAGATTTCTTTATCATCAATTTTACCATTGGTCAATTCAATCTCACCAAAAGAAGAAGTAACAGTACCAGTCAATGCGGTGCCATCCTTCTTAAACATAAATTCTAGTTCAAATGTACCTTGTGGACTTTCTGCGGTTCCTTTCCATTTTCCTGAAATGTCTTGAGAGAAACCTGTGATGGTAAATGCAAATAGCAGTGCTGCAGCGAATAATAATTTTTTCATTATCTTTTTATTTTAACTTTTCGATTCAAAAATCAATAATACGAATATTTTGGATTATTTCACGTCCTCTTAATTTGGTCGTTAAGATTTTGTCATGATTTTTGGAACTTTGGCCAAAAATCCCGCCAAAATCATAATCCCTTTTCATTTTTACCATGGACTTCATCCATGGTTATGAATATTTAACCCCTCTGGGGTACTTGAAATTAAGTTATGAAATGCTTTCCTTTTTCATCAAATCAAAAGCCATCTATTGATTTGCTTGTATGTATTCCCTGTACCAAAAATAGGAAGTTTTTGGCGTGCGTACCAATGTCTCAAAATCCACGTGTACTAAGCCAAATCTTTTGGAATAACCCAAGGCCCATTCAAAATTATCCATGAATGACCATGCAAAGTATCCTTTGAGTTTGGCCCCTTGAGCGATGGCATTGGCGCATTCTTTCAAATATCCGTGCAAAAATTCTACTCGACCTGGATCAGCTGATGCTCCATCGACCACTTCTGCGTCAAAACTGCAGCCATTTTCTGTAATGTAAATATCTGGATTCCCGTAGCGATTGGCAATCCAAACCAATAACTTTCTGCATCCCCATGGCACAATGCTCCAGCCCATTGACGTTTGGCCCCATGCTGGATCGACAGATAAAATCACGTCTTGATCCTCAGAAATTCCACCATTGCCATAAACAGATTGTGCGACATCTGCGCTGTGGTCATCGTTTTTGACCATCATAGTTGTGTAATGATTGAGTCCAAAAAAATCTGAGGAACCCTTGAGCATTTCCTGTTCTTCAACGGTGAAAATGGGCAGTCTATCTCCCACTCTATCGATCATGCTTTGAGGATAGTTGCCTTTGTACACGGGGTCCGCAAACCACCCGAGAAAAAACTCCAAAGCTCGCTCGGCCGCTGCTATGTTATCTGGATGATCATCAATGGGCTCTCGCCAATCGCAATTGTTGGTAATACCAATCACACCACCTTGTGTTTGCTGATATTTATGACGATATATTTGCACTGCTTCTGCGTGTGCTAAGAGGAGATGATGGCCTGCGAGGTAAGGAGCACTGTTGGAAGTTATGGCAGGTGGAAATACTGCCTGGCCGTAGCCTAAAATTGCAACAACCCATGGCTCATTGAGCGTAATCCAATGTTTGACTCTATCACCAAAGGCTGCAAAACAGATGTCCGCAAAGTTTTTAAAATGATCAACGATTTCTCTACCCAACCAGCCATCATGCTCATCCTGAAGTGTTTGCGGTAAGTCCCAGTGATAAAGTGTCACCCAAGGGGTAATGCCATTAGCCAATAAATCATCTATCAGTTCATTGTAAAAATCGATGCCTTTTTGATTGACTTCACCATAACCTTGAGGCAAAATTCTAGTCCAAGCAATGGAAAATCGATAAGCCTTGACGCCTAAATCAGCAATCATTTTTACATCTGAACTGCTCATATGGTAATGGTCACAAGCGACGTTACCATTTTCATCATTCATTACATTGCCAGGTTTATTTGAAAAAGTATCCCAAATTGATAAGCCTTTTCCGTCTTCATCAAATGCACCTTCTATTTGGTAAGCACTCGTAGCTACACCCCAAATAAAGTTTTCTCCAAATTTACTCATACTGTTTTTCTTGTTGGACTGATTTATTTTAGCAGGTCTAGAAAGAGATTACAATGGATTTTTTGCGTCCAGTGTGATTGTTCTCTTTTCTTTTTTCGAATTCCAAATATCCGCCGAAGTAGCTTGTTTTGGATAGGAAATGTATTTGGAAGATTGACTCAAATAACCATTTCCGTTGTATAATTCTATGGTTGATAATATTTTATTGCTTGCGTCTTTGAATTGAATTTTTAAATCATTATCAGTTACTTTTAAAATAGGATGCTGACTCAATGCATTAAAACCTTTGATTGGTCCATCATAGTTGGTCATGAGGTAAGATAATTTATTGCCCTTTTGAATGGCAGCTAAACTTCGTGGTTCACATTTTAAATCCAACCCTGACTGGTCCATCGGCACCACAGAAAAATTACCCTTACCATTGCCTTTTAATAAAGTGCCAAATGAAGCGTCCAATTTTCCCATTGTCAATTCCGTGCCATAGTTATTGCCAACCAATAATACATCCAGCTGCCCATCATCGTCAAAATCTTGGATTTGAGATCCTAAAACAGATGAAAACTGTGCTGCTGTTGGTAATGGTTTAATTTCAAATTTACCATTGCCCATATTGATCAAAACAACTGATAGTAGATAATTCGCCTCAACTACGTATGCATTGTTTCTAAATTCCTTGGTAACAATGCTGTCAATTGGAGCTTTT
>ERZ795059.6840-NODE-6840-length-10007-cov-6.613645_pt1 | contig 10007 bp, 10 predicted proteins | sample MGYA00375143_ERZ795059 | MGnify/ENA primary metagenome ERZ795059 (study PRJEB30188, sample SAMN05720168) | activated sludge metagenome | isolation source: Anaerobic digester | place: USA | collected 2015-01-07 ... | reverse complement strand
CCCCCCCCGACCTCCTCCCCCCCCCCCGAGGGGGGGGGCGCCGGGGGGGGCGGGGCGAGGGCGGGGGCTGCTGCGGGGCGCTGGGGGCGTGCTCGCGTTTTCGGGTGGGGGGGGGCGGGGTCTCCCTGTCCGGGGGGCCGCTCGCGCGTCCTGGCTCAATCTAGGGCCGGTGACACTCACGACCCACCCCCCGCATTGTCTGGATAACGACAAAAAGCTAACCGCTCCAGTGCGATAGGGCCTCTGGAGCGGTTAGGGGTGAGCTCAGAGATTCCGGCCCCTGAAACTCGCGCGCGGTCGCCGGATCGGGAACAGCTGACGCGCTTGACCCATCATAAGCCCTAGGCGCTAAAATGCAAACTTTATTTTCAATTTATCGGGGGCTTTCTGCACCCGTTCGCCTGTAGCAACGTGAGACGTTTTTGTTAGATCCGACAGCCCCCCCCGGCTGTCAACAGTGACTCTAAATGATGACAGGGAACGCACCTCACGCACACTTGCAACTAAAAAACACCTAGTGCCTGAAAAAATACTGTCGGTCAAACGTGGCATTTTGTCACGGTGTGCCTTGATTTTTCTAGCGGCGTCTGCCGTTCTAAAGGTTCTTTCCCACTAAGCGCATTTTCCGAGCCTCTAGCCAGCCGATCTAGCCCAGCTATAAAGGACGCATGAGGGTAAAAGTTTCTGACCTGGAACCGTCCCCCATGAACCGTCAAACGGGGGATATTTCCGGGCTAGCTCGATCCATGGCCGAGCTCGGACAGCTGGAGCCGCTGCTAGTCTCACCAGTGACCCGGCGTTGGCTCATCATCGCAGGCCATCGGCGCTGGCGTGCGGCCCTGTCGCTCGGATGGTCCGAGCTCGAAGTTACGCCGCTCCTCGCGTCGTTGCCCCTCGACCTGGTCGCAGCCGCCGACAACATCGCCCGGCGCGATTTGACGGCCGCAGAGCTCGCAGAAACCGTTACTCTTCTGCTCGCGCGCTCGCCTATCGAGGTAGTTTCCGATTCGTTGGGCCTGTCGCCCTCCTACCTGCGGAACCTGCGCCGCTTGCGCCTCGACCTGGCCCCGGACGTGTGGTTTGTGCTCAAAGCCGAGGGCTCAAAGGCGAGCGTAGCGCGCTGGCTCTACATCGCCGCAAAGTCTCCCGAGGAGCAGCGGAAAGCCATTTTCCAGCAAAAACAGGGCCAGTTGCCCCCCAAAGCGGGGGCGAGGTTCCGGCGTCGAGAGGTTGAGGCCAAAATTTCCGAGCTTCCCCCTAACGACCCGAAAAGACAGGCTTTGGAATGGGTGCTGGGGTTGAGCACTTGGCCTAATGCTCAGCCCTGAGCGTCCCTCTTTACAGCGCTAGCAGACCGAGAAAACCCCTGTATTCTGCCAAGTTATGGCAGAAGAAGCGGCAAAACTAACGCTTGCGGAGGCCCGGGAGAAGGTTGCTGCGATGCAATCTCGTCTCAGCGGCATGCGTGAGCGCATGGACGAGTCCATCGACAAGGTTTTTTCCACGGTGGAAGTCGCCGGGGGGGCCGCAGTCGTGGGCATCATCAACGGCTACAACGGCGGCCCGGCGAAGATCGCGGGCGTCAACATCGGCCTGGCGATGGGCGTTGCTGGTCACCTGGTCGCGGGCCTCTCGGGGTCGCGGCATGCCAGCCACATTTCCAACATCGCCAACGGCGCTCTTGCGGCCTACTCCTACGAAAAGGGGCAGGAAATCGGCAAGAAGATCAAGGAGAAGAAGGACAAGGGCGAAAGCATCTTCTCCGGCGAGGAGGAGCCGCAGCAGCTCCCCGCGCGCAACCAGGCCGCCAACCCCTACGCGGGCGGCGCTGTCGTCGTCCATCAATCGCCGCAGTTAGCGGCGAGCTCGAGTTTTTTTCACCCCCATTTCAGCAGGAGACACACGCATGGACCCTTGGAACAACCCCGGCCCCATCCAGGTTGCCGGTGACGACGGCTTCGGCAATTACCAGTACCAGCAGCCCGGTTACCCCGCCTTCGGGGCGGTCGAGTTCGGGGCGGACGAGTACGGCGCCGAGGTGGCCGACCTGATGGCCGGCGTCGAGTTCGGCGCCCCCTTCCCGTTCCGCCCCGGCCAGCGGCCCCCGGCGCGGCCCCCGGCGCGGCCCGCCAACCCCCTCGCGGCGGTCATGGCCCAGATCGCCCAGATGCAACGCCAGATCGCCCAGCTCGCCCAGGGCAACAGCGTCGCCCGCTTGCCCTTCGGTGGCGTGGTCGTGGACACCGGCCCCACGAAGGACCGCGAGTTGCCCGTGGGCGTGGACTCGGGCGCGACCCTCATCCTGGCCGGCGCGAGCCAGGATATCCAGATCCAGCCCCAGGTTGATTTCCGCGTCGAGCGCTTGATCGCGGCCAACAGCCTCGCCCCGAATTTCTCGATCCGTGACGTGAAGGTCGGCAAGGATTCGCAGCTGGTGGCCAGCGGCGAGATCCCGGCCGAGACCTTCTCCAACCTCTCGGTGGGCGTCGGCCTCAAGGGCGACGTGTGCAGGGTGGGCCAGATCATCACCGTTTCGGTGGTGAACACCTCGGGCGCTCCCGCCCGGTTCCGCGGCTCGCTCATCGGCAAAGCGCGCTACTGAGCTCGCCCGGGTAGACCGTGAAAATCAGCTTCGTTCTTGCTGGGTGGCAGTCGAACGACCTTGCTTTTATCAAGGCGGCTATCCCGCCGTTGCTCGAAGCGCTGGTAAACGTCAACTGCGAAGAACTGAAGCGAGACCCGACCATACCGCCCCTGTACCTGGCCGGGGTGCGGTACAAGCGCGAACCCTACGGTCAAGAAGACTGGCAGGACATACGCGAAAGTTTGAAGCGGAAAACCGCGGACTGCGAAGACCTGGCGTGCTGGCGCGTTGCTGAATTGCGCGTGCGTCACCAGGTCAAGGCGCGTCCATGGGTGCGCGGCCAGTGGCGCCCCGCTGGGTACGACAAAAACGGCCAGTATCGGCCGGCGCACTGGCTTTTTCACATCCTCGTCAGGCTGCCAAACGGACAGCTCGAAGACCCCTCACGCCGCCTAGGAATGTTAGATCATGCCCATTTCCCCTATCGTCCCTCTCGTTGGCCTCGGGCTCGTCGCCGCGCTCGGTTTGGGCATGTCGTCCGACGACAAAAAGAAGCCTGGCGGCGACAAGGACAAGGGCAAGGGCCAGCCCCCGCCCGAGGGCCCGCCGCCCGTGCAAACGGCCCTGAACCTGCCTCCGGACCTGCCCGCGCAAAGCCTCATCCAGTGGCCCAACCCCACCGGCTACATGCTCCAGGGGCAAAGCCCGTGGGTGTTCGCAAACGGTATCACGCAGCCCGATACGGCTACCGCGCCGCTGGATTTGATTTACGTCGTGGCCGACCAGGTCGCCATGGCTCGCCCGGGGCTGTCGCCGCTCCAGCAGAACCAGCTTTTGAGCTTTGCTCAGTGGCTCAAGGGCAAGGGCTGGGGGGGCCTCGCGGCCGTCGTCGCGGTGCGCCTGCAAGAGCTCTCGACAGCGGCCCCTAACTCGCTGCCAGTGCTGTACCCCGCAAACACGAACATGGAGCCCGATGTTCCGCCCGCGCTCCGGGCGCAATTCTGGATGGGGGTTCTGCTCGGGAGTCGGGCCGAGCTCGAAAAAATCAAGGGCTTTCTCGGCGGGAAATACCCGTATTTCGCGGCGTCCATGGCCGACTGGATACAGCGTTTCCCCAACCCTGCCGCGCAAGCGCAGCAGCAGCAGCCCCCGCAGGGCTTCCCGGTAGGGAACTTCCCTATTCCCATGCCGCAGGGCTTCCCGCAGGGCTTCCCGGGGTTCCCGGGGTTCCCGGGCCAACCCCAGCCCCAGCAAGGCCAGCCCCCGCAGCCCCAGCCCCAGCAGCAGCCCCCGCAGGGCTTCCCGCAGGGCTTCCCGGGCATCCCGGGGTTCCCGGGCTTCCCGGGCCAGCCCCAGCCCCAGCAGAAGCCCCCGGCGGCCCAGCTGCCCCCGGGCGCTTTCCTCGCGCCTGACGGGGGGCTGCGGTACACGCTCCAAAACGGGGACTATGGGACGAAAATTGCCGTCAAATTCGGCAAGTCCAACCCTGACGCCTGGGTGCCCTCGATGACGGCCGCAAACCCGGAAATCAAAGACTGGTCCAAGCAACCGGCCGGCAAGGTGATCCGGCTCCCGCTCTCGTGGGCAGACCCCACCGCGCAGCCACCGGGCAAGGGCGATCCGCTGCTTTTGACGCCCCCCAAGCCCCAGCCGGGGCAGGGCCTCCCGCCGGTCCCGGGGATTCCCGCGGTGCCTCCGGGGTGGCCCGTGCCGCAGCAGCAGCAGCAAGCCCCGTTGCCCCAGCTTCCCCCGGGCGCAGCCTGGGCGCAGGGCGCGCAGGGTCCGGAGGTTCGCTACACCGTTCAGGCCGGGGACTACCCCGCCAAGATCCTTAAAAAGTTTGGCAAGACAGAGGCCGATATCCCGGCCCTTCGAGCCGCAAACCCGCAGATTTCCAACTGGAACGCCGTCAAGGTGGGCCAGGTAATCCGCATCCCGTGAGGCCCACCATGGATCAAACGCCGCTCCGCCGCCCTCCGCTACACCTGCACATTTACCAGGGTCGCCCCGGGATTTGGTGCGCCCGCGCCGAGCTCCACACCGGGCATGGTCCGGTGATCCTGACCGCGGAGGCCCCCGCTACGCTGATGCGCGATTTCGTCCGCGCTGAGCTCGGCTCGCCCCACATCGGGCAAGAGTATTTCGGGGCTTACGACGAGATCGGCGGGCCCTTCGATTTCATCAAAAAGGCCGCGAGCGCGGCTCAAAGTTTCGTCGCTAACAACGTCGTCAACCAGGCGGTGAGCGTCGCAAAGCAGATGCTCCCGGCGCAGGCGGTCAAAATCGCTGACACGGTCGCGAAAGCTACCGGCGTTGTTCCCCAGCCGTCGCAGCTGATTTCAGCCTTCGACCTGGGCGCTAAGGCACTCATGGGCGACGCTCGCGCCAAGGGTGCAATTCGCGACCTGGCGAGCAAGGCCGCAAGCGGCATCCCCGGGGCAAAAGTCGCGTTTTCGGTGCTCAGCACCACCGCGAAACTGTTGCCCGCGGTGCGCCAAATCCCCGGCGCAAACGTCGCCATGAACATGGTTCCGGGGCTGGGGCAGGGCCTCGCGGCCTTCGACGTGGCGCAAAACCTCTGGAACGGCAACCCGGCCGGGGCGGCGCTGGCGGCGGCGGGCTTCATTCCGGGCGGGGCGATGTTTCAGCAGGCGGCACAGATGGCCCAGCAAGCGGGGCCCCTGGCTCAGCTGGCGGCCCCTCTGCTGGGCCAGGGCGGGGGCTTCCCGGGCCTTCCGGCCGCCCCCCCGGGGTTCCCCCCCATGCAAGCCCTCGCGGGGCCGCTGCTGGGCTATCCTGGGGCGCCCGCCGGCTTCCCGGCGCAGGCCCCGCAGCAATTCGGGCCGCTCGGGTGGCCAGGGCAGGCGTTCTTTCCCCGCTTCCCCGGGATGGGCTGACCCGTGAGCCGTGGTGGTTGGCTCAAACCGTTTCGCCGCATGCTGCGGTCCGATGACGGCCAGAATGACGGGAACATCGGCAAAAGTGTTACCATCCCGGCCACCACCAACGGGGTTATCAATAGCCTGATGATCCTGCGGGCGTCGGGGGACGACACCGAGCCCGAGGTTTATACGGTCTCCCTGCGCGCCTACAACCGGAACAAGCGCACGGGGCAAGACCCGTTTGCCTCCGTTCAGCCTCGCGTTGACGTGTGCCTTAAGTTTGGCGCGGGCGGTGTGCAGCAAGAAGCGTTTATCACCATCGGCCGGGGCTGTCAGGTGACCGTACCGGGTACCTATTGCGAGGTGTCCGTGGTGCGCGCGGTCCTCGGCCCCGATCCTGGCGAGGTTATCGTTTCGGCTCATGCGAGCTACGGCCCTCGACCTGGTCTGAACCTGGGGCAAGCCCCCGTTTTCGAGGTAGACGCAATCGCACCGGCAGGGGGTGACGTGGCGGTCAACCTCCCTCCCTTCTGCTGGGCGGTGTCGGTGCTGGCGGCGGATAACACGTTTTACGGGGCGGCGGGGGCAGGGGCCGCAGCCCTCGACCAATACGGTAATATCGTCGCCTCCTATCCGCGCCAGCAGTTCGCTAACTTGCAACTTCCGGCCGCAGCAACGCGACTGGTCATTACCAACGCGCTAGGCGCACCTGTCCCGGTAACCGCCATTTTTGCCCTTGCGCTATGATTCGCCCCGACGCTTCCCCCGAGCTCTGGCCCGCTTCTGCTGCGGTCGGTGGCCCTGTGGCTGTCGTCGGAGACCTGATAGATTACCCTTCCGAAACCGCGGCGCTTATCGAGGAAACCGACCGTTATTTGACGGCGATTGACACCGATTATAACCGCGAGATGATGGCAGGCGCAAAGCGCCTTTTCAACGCTCCGGGCGGGAAAGCGCTTTTCTCGGACTGGAAAACCTTTTACGGCGATTGGCTCGCGTTTCTGCGGTATATTCAGGACAAGCAAGCCGGGAAAGTCACCTGGCTAACCGCCTCCGAGCTCAAGGAAAGGACGCTGGCCTATAAGCGGGAAGGGGAGCGCTACCAAAAGGCGCTTATCGACATGCTAGGCAAGGACGCTAGCCCCGTCCCCAAGCCCCCCGACCCGCCCCCCGGCCCTGCAACCCAGGTAGCTAACAGCGTCGGCGGGGCGCTGGTGACCGCGGGGCTATTCATTGGCGGCGCTCTGTTGCTAAGCTCACTTCTCCGGAGGTGACGTGGTGAGCTCGATCAACGTAGCCAAAATTGCGGGGTGGGTGCGGTCCTGTGTCGGCAAAAGCAAGGGCGCTCTAGTCAAGGTGCGGGTAGTTCACCAGCTGTCGCCCGATTCGGGGACGGTGCTGCTAGAGGACGACCTACCGCAAAACGACCTAGACGCGGACCAGATCGCGCACGATTGGAACGCGCTTATTCAGGACGACGCGAACAGCTGGCGCGGGCGGCAAACCTACACCCTCGCGGGCTACCGGGAAGGGGATGATAGGCCGCTGGCGTCGGTGTCGGTGGCCGCTGAGGGGACGCGCGCCGGGGGGGCCTACTCGACCGGAGAGCTCAACGGCGCCGATGGGAACCCGGGCGCACTCGCGGCGGGTTTTACCGCCATGACGCAAACTCTCTTGCGCCACCTGGAGGTGAAAGAGCGGCTTTTGCTCCAGCTGGTCAAGGATCAACGCTCCGATAGCCTGGCGGTGCTCAACTTCCTAAAGGGCGAAAACCAGGCGAAAGCGGCCCGGATAACCGAGCTCGAAGCCAAGCACATGGAAACCGTCGTGCTCATCGAGGATTTGCTTTCGATGCGGCAAGAGCGCGAGGTGATCGCAGAGAAGGCCAAGGGCGAAGAGAAGCGCAAAAACGACATCTTCGAGAAAACGGTTTTGCTGGGCGCTGCGGCCGTCAATGCGTACCTGGGCTCTAAGGCTGTGCCCGAGATGGGTAGCCCTGCGTTGATGGCTGTCGAGGCGTTCCTAAAGTCGCTCGACGGCAAGCAATTTGAAGAGATTTTGAGCAAGCTCAAGCCAGAGCAGCAGGCGGTTTTGATTACCGTTTGGGAGCGAATCGAGCAGCAAAACAAGGGGGCCAGCGGGTGAACGAGCAGCAGGCCGCTAAGCTCTTTTTTGAGGCGTTCCAGGCGCACACCGGGCACCCCCCGACGCCTCACGAGCGGCAGGCTATTCAGTCGGTTTCTCGCCTCGAAACCAACCACGGCGAGGCGCCCCCCTTCGCTGGCTCCAACAATTTCGGCGCGGTCCAGTGCTGCAAACCCAAGGATGGCCAGTGTCCGGACGGCTCGTTTTTGCACAAGGATTCAAGCCCCACCGCGCAGGGGACCAGCGTTAGCTACGCGGTCTGTTTCCGGAAGTACGACAGCCCCGAGAAAGGGGCCCGTCACCTGGTGCAACTGCTTACCACCGACCGGCCCGGGGTGGCTAAGGTGCTCGCCTCGGGTGACGCGCGAGCGATTGCAGCGGCCATGTACGACAGCCATTATTACCAGGGCTTCGGGGCGACCCGAGAGGCCAGGATAGACGGCTACGCTAAGGCCATCGCTCGCAACGCTGCGGCCATCGGGGCGGCGCTAGGCGAAGGGGTCCTAGTCACGCTTGCGAGCTCGCCCACCAAGCCCCCCAGCGGGGGCGGCGGAGGGGGCGGGGCAGAGGCCGGCGCATTCGCTCTAGGAATGCTCGCCCTGGTGCTACTCTGGGGGCGGAGGTTAGCCCCATGCAGGACGTGTTTTTGATTTGCGGTGCGTGTCTGGCTGAAGCGGTCGGGGTGGCGTGCGGTGCGTTCGTGCGCGTCCCTGACGGGTGGTGGTTCGGGGGCTCGCACGAGGCCGGGGTAACCGTCGCTTGCTCGGAGGTGTGCATGCACTTGCTCACCGTCGAGGGTGGCGAGCTCGCCGCGCCGGCCGACCTGGCCGAGCTCGATGCACCCCCCCAGCCGGCCGCAGAAAATACCGGACCGCAAGCGACGGCGCCCCAGGGTGAGCCCTCAGAGGCCCCCCCGCCGCGCGAGCTCCCCCCGGAGCTGTCCAAGTCCTTCGACGAGCTTATTTCCGAACAGCTGGGCGGGGCTTCGGAGGTGCCCGCCGGGCTGATAACCCCACCTCCCCCACCTGGTGAGTTATGGACGTTCGTGCCCTCGCGTTTCAGTTGTTTGTTGCCTCGGTCGGCCCTCGCCTGTTGCAGCTTGGACAGGATGAGCAGCTGGCGCAGGCTCAAGCCTGCTTTGTGGCTGCGGAGGCGTTCTTGATGGCTGCGGAGGCGTTCGCCCCCAAGCCCCCGCAGCAGCCCCCCGCGCAGCCCCCGGCCCCCGCGCTGCCGCAGGGCTAACTTGTTGCCCAGGAGCGCCAGCAGATCATCAGCGAGATCCATGGCGCCGCGTCTCGCGGCGTCCAGGTCTACCGCCTTTTTGATGTGCTTGGCGCCCTCGACAACGCCCGACTCTCGCACGATTTTGGAGGCGTCTTGCAGCAGATCCGCAAGCGTCTCTTGCGTCTGTTTTACCGTTTTCCCGTCGCTCATCACCCGAGGTTAGCACCATGGCCAGCGTCACCAAAACCCTCACTGTCGGTAACCCTGCCGGCGCTCTGTGCGTCTCGCTCAACCAGCCCGACGGCTCGACCGTGCCGGCTACCGTGGCGATCCGGGCGCGTACCGGAAACCAGTTGTACAACCTCTCAACCGCCCGCGTGCTCTCGCCCGCCGCGGATAGCCCCCCGCGGGGGGGTAAGCGCATCGTCGCCTTTGCCGACGTGCCCGGGGTCGTGACGTGGGAAGTGCAGGCCGATACCGCGGGCGTCGAAGCGCTCGACCTGGAGCTATCGCAGGGCGAAATTGCGCTAGCGCTGGCCCAGCCGGTGACGTGGGTTGGTGCGGGGAGCTCGCCACCCTCCGCCAACACTCAACCCGATTCGCTGATTTGGGTAGGGACCAACGGCGACGACGTGACGGGGGCCCGGGGCGACATCGGAAAGCCGTTCAAGACCATCGGCGCGGCCATCCTGGCGGCGCGGGCGGCGCAGCCGGCGCCTAGCGAAATCCTCGTGGCGGCAGGCGATTACCTTGAATCGGTCGTGGTGACCGCTGGCGATGGCCAGTTGAGTAACCTCACCATCACCGGGCAAGGGGTCGTTACCTGGCGCGGCGGGGCGCAGCCGGCGCTTTTCGTGCGCTCGCTCGACCCGGCCGATAACCAGAACATCACCAATTGGCGCATCCGTAACATTCGGTTTGCGCTGGACACGAGCCAGGCGGGGCTACGGTGCCAGGGGGCGCCAAACCTTGTTCCTGGCTCAACTTCCCTGTTTGGGACCAGCACGACAAGCCAGGGGCTTTTCCTCGAAAACGTCTCTTTTATCGGCTGCACGTTTGATTTCCGCTACCTGGGCGCGGTTATCATGGACCTTTGCAATAGCCCCGATGGGGTTATTGACGCCGTGATTGAAGATCGGAAGAGCACACGTCTGAACTCCAGTCACACCATC
>ERZ795059.6839-NODE-6839-length-10009-cov-8.424553_pt1 | contig 10009 bp, 6 predicted proteins | sample MGYA00375143_ERZ795059 | MGnify/ENA primary metagenome ERZ795059 (study PRJEB30188, sample SAMN05720168) | activated sludge metagenome | isolation source: Anaerobic digester | place: USA | collected 2015-01-07 ... | reverse complement strand
AAATTGTCTGAAACAAGTATTCTATGCTGTCTGAACAATTTTTCAAAATCCTTATACAGTTTTCGGGGTAAAGCATTTTACAGGCGCGGGAAATTTATTTTTATCCTTGATTTTATAAGGAAGAAATTTTAACGATGGAATAGAGGAAAATTTTTTGTTATGAAACAAATTGAAATCAAAGGCGCGCGGATTCATAATTTGAAAAATATTGACGTTTCGATTCCTAAAAATAAACTGATAGCGGCTACCGGCGTCAGCGGTTCGGGCAAATCAAGTTTGATGTTCGATACGGTTTTTGAGGAAGGCAGAAAACAATATTTGCAGTCGCTTGGAATATTTGGAACGATTGAAGAAGAAGATAAATTCGACGGTATTTCAGGAATAGGACCCGCAATTGCCGTTCAGCAAAATATCATAAGACAAACTAATCCGAGGTCGACTGTAGGCACAAGAACGAACATTCTCAATATGCTGGCGGTTCTATATTCCGCCGCCGGAAAAATTCGCTGCGCGGAATGCGATGCGTTTGTAGATGAAAAATTGGTTTGCCTAAAATGCGGGAATACTGAAGAACGGTTTCCCGCCGGTTATTTTTCGTATAATAATCCAAACGGGATGTGTTTGAAGTGTTCGGGAAAAGGAGCGTATTTTCAAATAAATATGAAGAAATTAATTCCCGAAGCCGGAACCGTTTTGAAGCGGGTTTTTGAAATCGCCGGTCCTACTCAAGGATATGCTCGGTTGTTAAATAAAAGATTTAAAGATTATCTTGAAACGCCTTTTTTAGAATTGCCGGACGATGTTAAAGCCGACGTCATATACGGACACTATACGGCGGGGAACGCGGAAAAAACAAGTTATTGCCTTAAAAGAATTTTTGAAGGCAGAATTTTCAGAAACGGAGAAGATTTGTCCGGCATATATTCTTTGACAACCTGCGGAGAATGCGGCGGATACCGCATAGGAGAAGAAGCTCGCCGGGTTTTTATAAACGGTAAACATATCGGCGAACTTGGAAAAATGACCATAACGGAATTGAACGGATTTTTACAGGAAACTTTGAAAATAAAAGGGTTTTCTTCGTTATCGGAAAATTTGTTGAAAACCATTTTGCATAAAACCAATTGTTTAATCAAATCGAGACTTGGACATTTGTCTTTGTTCAGGGAAATGACGGCTCTTAGCGGCGGCGAACTCCAACGCGTTTTTTTGAATTCGCATCTTGAATCAAAAATGGATTCGTTGATTTATATTCTTGACGAACCAACGGCGGGTTTGCACGAGTCCGAAAAATTCTGGCTGCTTAAAGCGATTAAAGAACTTAAGGAATTAGGAAATACGGTAATTATTGTTGAACACGACAGAAGAATGATAGAAGCGGCGGAACATATTATAGATATTGGTCCAAAAGCGGGAATAGAAGGCGGGGAGATTATATATCAGGGCGATTATAACGGATTATTGGATTGCGGAGAATCAGTAACAGGATTGTATTTTTCAGGGAAAATTCCTGCGGCTGTCAGAAAGTATAATCTTAAAAATGAAAAAGAAACGTTTATTACGCTTCGTAATGTTAGGACTAACAATTTGAAGAATATTAACGTATCGCTTCCTTTACGTAAACTTGTCGGCATAGCCGGAGTTTCGGGAAGCGGCAAAAGTTCTTTGATTTCAAAAACCTTGATTCCTCTTTTAAAAAATATTTTTCAAAACCAAAACGGCATTGAAAAAAAACTTGGATATTTAGAAGAATCTGACGCGGAAACCGAAGTTGAATTTCAGAAGCCTGAAACAATAGCGGATAGACTTGAAGGAACCGCCGAGATTTCTGGATTCGCTGAAGTTTCGCAAGCTCCGATAGGAAAAAATATGAATTCAAATCCCGCCACATATATTGGAATATGGGATAAAATTAGAAAACTTTTCGCAGAACAACCCGAATCTGCCGAACGAAATTTCACCGCCGGTCATTTTTCATTTAATTCAAAAGGAGCTTGTTCAAAATGCGGCGGCGGCGGAAGAGAAAAAATATGGCTGGGCGGAGATTTTTTCTTGTATAATACTTGTCCGGAATGCAAGGGAAAACGCTACAACGACGCGGCTTTGTCAATCCGGTATAATGATAAAACTATTCTCGATATTCTTGAAATGACGGTTTCCGAAGCGGTTGTTTTTTTTAAGAATAATTCCGATATCATTATAACTTTAAAAGTATTGGAACAAATAGGAATGGGATATATTAAACTCGGACAACCCACGCCAGCTTTGAGCGGAGGCGAAGCTCAAAGAATTAAACTCGCCAAAGAAATCGGGAAAAAAAGAAAAGGAAATATTCTTTATATACTCGACGAACCGACTACGGGTTTAAGCATGTATGATACTGCGAAATTGATTGAACTTCTTGACAAACTTGTTTCTCGGGGAAATTCAGTTTTTGTAATTGAACACGACCCGAACGTTTTGCGCGTATGCGATTGGATAATTGAGCTTGGACCAAAAGGCGGAGACGAAGGCGGTAGAATTATTGCGGAAGGTTCGCCAAGTATGTTGATTAAAAATCCGGCGTCCTTAACGGGACGGTATTTATAACGCCGTTGAAAACAGATTCGTTATATTCGATTCGATAGATTCGCAGGAGGAATTTTTTCCCGCTAATAGCCGCTAATTCCCGCGAATAAAAAAGGAGTTTTAAATGATTATTGAAAGAAATTATTGGCCGACAGCCGACTGGAGACAGGCGAACCCGGAAACTCTGGGAATGAATTCGGATAAACTCGCCGAACTTGAAAATGCAATAAAATCCCGGCATGGAAATATAAACGCTTTTATTATTGTAAAAAAAGGATTTATGGTTTATGAACAATACTTCAATGGATTCAACAATGAAGACGTTCATAATGTGGCTTCTGTCGCCAAGAGTTTTATTTCCGCGCTGATTGGCATAGCGATAGATTTAGGGCTTATTAAAAGCGCCGATCAAAAAATCATTGATTTTTTTCCGGAATACAAAACCGGACCCGACGATATTGTGAAACGCGCGGTTACAATCAAACATATGTTAACTATGACTGCTCCTATAGCATCTAAGACTTCAGGCAACCGCTGGGAAGCATTAGACAGATTAAGACGTCAAAAAGATTGGATTAAATATATTTTTGAACAATTGGGAAGAAACGGTCAGTTCGGAAAATTTCAATACAGCACTGCCGGAACTCATCTGCTTTCAGCTATAATCACCCGAACCGCGGGAATGAACGCTCGAGAATTTGCAAACAGATATTTATTTAAACCTTTAGGAATGGCGGAAATTCCGGAGATTTCAATGAAATCTTTTTCATTGGAAGATGTTTTTGGAAAAAATGTTTCGGGCTGGATTAATGATCCGCAGGGCAATACCGCGGGAGGCTGGGGATTGGCGATAAAAGCAAATGATATGGCGCGTTTTGGATTTTTATATCTTAATAAAGGTTTTTGGAATGATAAACGCATAATTTCGGAAAAATGGATAGAAGAATCAATAGCGATGAATTCTAATAAATACGGTTATCTCTGGTGGCTTATTGAATATGAAGACAAGACTGCTTATACAGCCGCGGGTTCGGGCGGCAGCCATATTTATTGCTTGCCCGATGAAGATATGGTTGTCGTAATAGCGTCGAAAATAATATTGAAACCTCGAGACAGATGGGAGCTTATGAAAAAATATGTTTTAGCGTATTAAAGTTGATTTCAAAAATGACAAAAATGGCAGGCTGGCGCAATCGAAATTTATAAAAGTTGCAGAAATGGCATCTATGAGAAAAGTCAAGAATAAAAAAATTAAAAGTTATAATTCCTTATTTTTTAAATAGATAACGCTATATCAAAAAAACTGTTTTTGTTCAAAAACAAAAATATTCTTTTTCCCTTAACCCGCAAAAAACCTGAAAGGCAATTTTTGTCAAGAAAACCTCCGGCTGCCCGGCATCGTTGATTTATTATAATTTTTTAGGGCAGCGTTTCAAAAATAATTATAAAAAAGTTGGCAAAACAATAAAACGAATATAATGAAGATATCTTAATTATAAAAAGGTATCTAAAATGATAAAAATAGAAATTAACGAAAAAGAAAAAATGAATTAGCAGCACTTAGAAATCAAACCGGTAAAAGTGAAAGCGAAAAAGTTTTGATAATATTATTGAGTAATCAGGGAAAAAGCGTTAAAGAAATATCAAAACAGTTATTTCTTCATGACGAAAGTCATTTTTCAACCGAGCCGTATATACAACGGACTTGGTAAAAAAAAATGGCCGCCATTTGATTCCGACGCCGGCAAAGAGAGAAAGTCTTACCGTATTTGGAGCGTGGAATTTTAAAAAAAAGTTTTTTATTGGAAACAATCGAATACAGGTAACAGTGGTTCAAATATAGAATTTTTCGAACAACTTAAAAAAAAATAATATGGATAAAATAATTATAGTGATTGAAAATAATGTTAGTTATCACAAAAGCCGAGAAATAAAAGAATGGCTTTCTAAAAATAAAAATTTTAAAATTTTTTATTTGCCTACATATTCGCCAGAGTATAATCCTGTCGAAAAAATATGGAAACGGCTAAAATCTTATATTTACGGAACTAAATCAATTAACGGCGGAATAGCTGAAATAATCAATCGGTTCAGGAAAATATGTTGGCATTGGCGAGAAAATAGATTGCTAAATCCTTTAAAAATCAATTCAGGAATTTGGCGGGATTTGTTATAAATATTTATGCGTATGTTGTTTAAACGGCTAATAAACGGTTGGATAAAAATGAATCTCTATCTGATTGTTTTAAAAATGTATTAAACAAAATTGTTGATAATCCGGAAATTAATCCTTACGATTTATTGCCCAAATAATTTTCCAATCATAACTGAGGCATTACCCAACCTCGTAGAGCAAGAGTTAAATCTATAAACTTTTCGCGCTAAATCAAATAAAAAATCCCTGAAAAACAAGGAAAAGTCAAATTTTCTGAAAATGCAATAAAAATTTTTATCGGACTTTTATTTTACTCGTCGATTTTGGGCATTACCGGAAACCGAATTTTTATCTTGCGTAAATTATGTTAAGGTTATATAATTCCATAAACTGAATTTCATCGGAAAAAGATAACCGTATAATTTGCTCATATTCCTTTTCCGGAAATTCGGCTTAATATAATATTCGAAAATCGTTTCACAATTTCCTCAACTTTTTAAAAGTTGAAGATTAAAAAAAGCGTCAAGCATTATAATTTATATAGGTTTCAAAGCGCTCAAAAAAGATTCTTGCCGTAAATGCAAGAAATTTATTGATAAGATACTAATATTTTATTTTTGTGAAAGCAAATTATTGGAGTTAAAGAATTATGAAAAAATTATTGTCCGGAAATGAAGCTATCGCATTAGGAGCTTTTGAGTCCGGCGTCAAATTCGCGTCGGGTTATCCAGGCACGCCTTCAACTGAAATTCTTGAAAATTTAGTGAAATACGACGGAATTTATTGTCAATGGTCGCCGAATGAAAAAACCGCGTTTGAAGCCGGAATCGGAGCGAGTATTTCAGGACATAGAGCTTTGGTTACAATGAAACACGTCGGTGTTAACGTCGCCGCAGACCCTTTAATGACTTTTTCTTATACCGGCGTAAAAGGAGGATTCATCCTTATATGCGCGGACGATCCGGATCTTCATAGTTCGCAAAACGAACAAGACAGCAGAAATTACGCTAAATTCGCCAAAGTCCCTATGCTCGAACCTTCAAACAGCGCTGAAGCTAAACTTATGATTATTGCGGGATTCGAAATTTCCGAACAATTCGACACTCCGGTATTGATTAGAACCACGACAAGATTATCGCATACAAGAACCGTTGTGGAAGAAGGTCCGAAACAGGAAATAAAAATAAAACCCGGATTTGAAAAAAATCCAAAAAAATACGTTATGGTTCCGGCTTTCGGCAAACTCAGACATAAATTCGTCGAAGAAAGATTAATAAATTTATCTCTTTACAATTCTTCTTCCAATCTGAATAGAATATTAAAAGCGGAAAAAGACGCCGCTAAAAATTCTAAAATTGGAATTATAACTTCCGGAGTGGCGTTTAATTACGTTAAAGAAGTCATTAAAAATATTGATATTCTGAAACTCGGAATGATTTATCCTTTGCCTGAAAACACAATAAAAAAATTCTGCGAATCAAAAGATACTATTATTGTTATTGAAGAACTCGACGGATTTATCGAAGAAGAATTATTGAAATTAAGATTGAAACTTGATATTAAAGGAAAATCAGTATTTCCAAAAACAGGCGAACTCACGCAGGACAAGATATACTCGTTATTCTACAATAAACCGATTGAGCGAACGGAAAGTTTACCAATAGAAATACCTCCGCGTCCGCCAGTATTATGCGCGGGCTGTTCGCATAGAGCCGCGTATTCGGTTTTAAAGAAAAAAAATCTGATAATTACCGGCGACATAGGTTGTTATACGCTTGGAGCGCTCGAACCTTTAAATTCGCTCGACACCTGCATTTGTATGGGCGCCGGCATAGGAACCGCTATAGGAATGGTTAAAACCAATCCGGAATACGCAAATAAAATCGCGGCGGTAATTGGGGACTCGACTTTTATTCATTCGGGCATTACGTCGATTATAGACGCATTGTATAACAAGGCTCCTATAACCACAATAATTTTCGACAACCGCATAACTGCGATGACAGGACATCAAGATCATCCGGGGACAGGAAAAACCTTATCGGGAGAATCTACGACTGCCATAGATTACAAAAAACTCGTCATAGGCGCGAATTATCCTGAAAACTGCGTTGATTGCGCGAATCCTCTCAACACAAAATTATTTTCGGAAATCGTAGACAAACATTTGAATTTAAATCAGCCGAGCGTGATAATAGCTCAGTCTCCCTGCGCTTTGCTGAATAAAAAAGGCAAACCCGTTTATTTTATGATAGATAAAGAAAAATGCGTTCAATGCGGAAAATGTATAGATACGGGCTGTCCGGCTATAATGAAAAAAGACGGAATCATCAGCATTTATAAAGACGGCTGCAGAGCGTGCGGGTTATGCGTTCAATGCTGCGAATATAACGCGATTAAATCAGTCAAATTTTAAGATTTTTTAATTTCGCCGCGATATATATGATATGTTATTGTGTTATAAATGCAAACATTTTCAAATAAGATATTTGGATTCGTTTCATAAATACGGATGCAAAGCGCTTGGTTTCAAATCGCCTGATTCAAACTGGTATTGGCTGCATATGCCTTGTCCGTATTTCGAGGAAAATCCAAAACGCCTTAAAAACAATAAAACAACGGTAAAAAAAAAATTTGATAATAATAATAATTTAGCAGACAAAGAAAAAAAAGGAATAAATATTATTATTTAATTCGGAAACTTTAAGGCGCGAATCGTCTCCTGATTTTATAAAATATCGTCGCTGGCGTTCAGGCGTAGAATCAAGTATAAGCAGTTTAAAGCGGGGCAATGGATTGTTTTGCTGCGCAGAAAAGGGATATGGAAATTATAAAAAATATGTCGGTTTTAGTATTGTGGCGAGAAATTTACAGACGCTTGGAGAAATAATAATAACCGAAGAAACCAAAAAGAATAATGAAGCGGATTATAAAATGTCCGCATAAAAAAAAGTTAAAATCTGAAAATCGAACAGAAAATACATTGACAAAAAAAAAGACGGGAAAGGTCTAAATTAAAATAATATTTTGAGTTGGTTTTCATTCAAAAAAATTTTAGAAAAATAATTGAAATAGTAATTTAATCAAAAAATCACAATGTTTTTTTCTAAAACCTATTTTTCGGGCAGAGACTAATTAGTCATATTTAATTGTGTTTCAGAATAATACCACCAATGATTTTTAAAAATTACATTTTTTATTCACTGTTGACAATACTTGTTCTTTAAAATCAATAGATACCCTGCCAGAAATCAATTCTTTCACAGTTTTTTCACAGTGCAAAAAAAAAGCCGACTTTGAATTGGTTTCAAAATCGGCATTAATCAACTGATAACAAAGAAGATATATTGGTAGCGGGGCAAGGATTTGAACCTTGGACCTTTGGGTTATGAGCCCAACGAGCTACCAGGCTGCTCTACCCCGCAATATTAATATCGTCAACAAGTTTAGAAATTTCTAAACTCCTTAACCGCGTTTTGCTTCTAAACTTTTTTTAATGTCAAGACGTTTTTCATCGCTGTCTTTTAAAAACGCTTTCATTCTATCTTCAAACGGAGAATTCTCGTCGATATGAAAACGTCGCGCCGTACCGAAATTATTTGAAGTATGCCAAGCTATTTTCGGATTAAAAATATATGGTTTAGTTCTTTTTTTCTTTTTATTTGTTATTCTTTTTCTTTCGAGTTCCTGACATAAAGAAAGACTATATTTTCCATCTTCTTTAATTTCGTCGACTTTTACCTTAATCATATCGCCAATACGCAACAAACCTGTGGCTTTTTTAAATTTGCCAAGTTTATTGTTGTGCAATAATCCGGTTTTATCTTCGATAGTTATTATAGCGCCGTAATTTAATATTCTTGCGACTTTACCTTCAACTTCAGCGCCTATTTCCAAATTGCTCATATAAGTATATAACTCCTTAAAATAAATTACGAATTTTTATACAATATATAATAATAAAAAAAAAAGTCAATTGTTTTTAAAAATTATTTCTAAAAAAAAATATTCATAAAAAACTTTTATATTTTAAATATTAAAGTTTTTATTTTTAATGTATTAATATTTTTTTGAAAGCTTTTTGAAAACGCGGCAAAAAATTATAAAAATTATATTGAATAAGAAAAAATATATAATAGAATATTAATAATTGATTTTTGGATTTGATTGATTATCATAAGCCGGATTTCATCGGAAAAGGATAACAGTATAATTTGCTCTTAATCCTTTTCCGGAAACTCGGCTTTATATAATATTCGAAAATCGCTTTACGATTTTCTTGACTTTTTAAAAGTTGGAGATTAAAAAAAGCGCCAAGACACTGTAATTTATATAGGTTTTAAAGCGCTTTAAAAAAAATATTCCTGCGAAAATGCAAGAAGTTTATTGATAAGATACTAAAAATGCGATTGAATGACGAATTATTATAGAATGAAATGACGATGAAAAAAAGTTTTAAAATAATTTTATTAATATTTGTCTGGTATTTTTTTAATTCGATTTCAGCGGAAGCTGCCGGCTGGTTAAGCGATTCATATCCATATAGAATCGGTTTGAAGTTAACAAAACAAACGGCGTCGTCAAGCATAAACTATTCTACGGTTCCAATAGAAATACCAATTAATTTTTATAATTTCGGCATTACGGATTTAGATAGTTCGAGCGTACGCGCGGCGATGAGCGACGGAATTACTGAAATACCCTCGCAGAGCGAAGAATGGACGGATATTACCGGAGACGGCAAAGCAGACACTTGTTTATTAATATTTCAAATTCATTCGTCGGATTTAAACGACGCTTCGGAAACTGAAACAGAGTATTTCATATATTTTGATTTATTGAGTTCAGGAGTAAAAGGATTTCCTTCTTATTCAACCGATATACAATATTTATCGGCTGTTAAATCTGACACATTGCAGAATTCATATTTGAAAATTAATATCCTTGATACTCCGGTGGTAAGCTATATATTAGAGCGCTCTCAATCTTCTCCTAATTTAACTCAAGCGGGAACCGGAAATAATATTTGGAGAAACGAAGGGATGTATGAAATAAATGAGAATGCGGCTTGGTTTGGTTTGCAAGGAGACACTTTCTGGACTCGTTCGGTTAATACCGGACCTGTAAGAGCCGTAATGACTGGTTCTGCTATTGAATACGGTCATTATGTAAACCCGCCGCGGGTTAAACTTACAAGGAAATGGAAAATATATAAAAATTATCCGTATTTTATAATCGACGATTGCGCAGAAGTCGTGAACGGTCAGATAAAGACGGTTGATTATG
>ERZ795059.6837-NODE-6837-length-10010-cov-5.327675_pt1 | contig 10010 bp, 6 predicted proteins | sample MGYA00375143_ERZ795059 | MGnify/ENA primary metagenome ERZ795059 (study PRJEB30188, sample SAMN05720168) | activated sludge metagenome | isolation source: Anaerobic digester | place: USA | collected 2015-01-07 ... | reverse complement strand
TGATTCTCCAATAACAGCACAAGCTGGGACGGCAACAAAATCACTTCTTTCTCTGCGTGATATTATTTCGGAAAAAGTTGAAAAGTCAACAGATTTAATTGGAGACATTAGTGTAGCTATTGGTTTCATCATCCCTCTTACAATAATCGGCAATCCTGTACTAATTCCTCCTTCTATACCCCCTGCTTTATTAGAACTTCTCGAAAAAGAATTATTAACCAATGTAATTTCATCATGACTTTCCGATCCAAAAGATTGGGCAATATTTAAAGCATCTCCAATTTCGACTCCTTTAACTGCGTTAATGGACATAATTGAAGATGCTATTTCGGTATCAAGCCTTTTATCATAATGCATATAACTCCCTAAACCATACGGTACTCCAGTCGCAATGGTAAAAAATGTTCCGCCTAAAGTATCACCTCTTTTTTTGGTTAATTTTATTTTCTCAATAATTTTCGCTTCCTGTGTTACATCCAATACTCTGACTTCACTAATATCAGCTTTTTTGGATAATTCTTCGGCATTAATAAAATACTTAAAAAAATCGTTCATAAAGAACTTTTTAATTAAACTATCTTCCGAGTAAATTCCACCGATACTCTCAACAAAACTGCCAACTTTAATATCAAATTGATTTAACAAAAGTTTTGCCACTGCACCTGCAGCAACTCTGCTAGCAGTCTCCCTTGCACTCGATCTTTCAATAGAATTACGGATATCATCAAACCAATACTTTTGAGTACCGGTTAAATCAGCATGACCCGGTCTTGGAACAGAAATTTTTTCTAATAATTCCGGTTTTAACATTTGATTCATGTTTTCTGTCCAAGCTTCCCAATCGTAATTTTTAATAAACATAGATATCGGAGAGCCTAATGTTTTACCAAACCGAACACCTGATAGTAACTCAATTTTATCAGTCTCTATTTTCATCCTTAAACCGCGTCCGTATCCGGATTGTCTCCTCTTTAATTCATTATTAATAAAATCTATATCAAACGGAATATTTGAAGGAAATCCTTCTACAATAATTGTTAATCCTTTTCCGTGAGATTCACCTGCAGTTAAAAATCTAATCATATATTATCTTTATATTTATTAAAAATCTTGAATATAAATTTACAATTGTTTTGTAACGATACCAAACACTTTAGTTAAAAAATAAGACTTTAGATATAAAAAATCCCCCTCAAAAAACATTTAAGGAGGATCTAAATATAAACAAATAAATCATTTATATTAATTAGGAATCTCTAAACCAACTATTCTATTATTTTCTTTATCTAATGCAATGGTAAGTAATACAGATTTACCTTTTTTCTTATTTATCAATTCTTCAAATTCTTTAATATTATTAACAGGCTTCCTATCTACCTCAAGAATTAAAGTATTTTTAAAAATGTTTTGATTAAAAGCCTTACTAAATCTTTTTACTTCAGTAACTTTTACACCGTTATTTGCACCAAAATCATCTAATTCTTTATCAGTCGGATTTGCAACAGTTAAACCAATATCATCCAATTTAATTTCTTTTCCCGGCTTAGAGTTTTCACCGGTATCACGTTTTCTTGCATTTACAGGATCTATCGATTTATCTTTATCCGGTGCTTTTAATTCGATATATCTTTCAATTTCTTTTCCGTCGCGATATAAAGTTAACTTAACTTCATCACCGGCACGTTTTTTGGCAATATATGCCTGAAGTTCATTTGGTTTATTAACTTCTACTCCGTTTACTTTAATAATAATATCACCAATTTTAATATCTTCTTTTGCTGCAGCACCATCTTTAACAATTCCTTGTATCATTATTCCTTTTGGTTTATCCAACCCAACAGCATCTGCCGTAGCTGCATCAACTTCAGAAATATTTACTCCAATGTAACCTCTGGAAACTTTGCCGTTTGCTATTAAATCAGAGGCAACAGCTTTTGCTATATTAATTGGGATGGCAAACCCGTAACCTATATAACTACCTGTTACACCGTTTGTTGCAATTGCCGTGTTTATACCAACAACCGAACCTGATAAATCAACTAAAGCTCCTCCGCTATTACCCGGATTAATAGCAGCATCAGTTTGAATAAAATTTTCAACTCCGTAACTTTCTTTTATGAGGTTTAAACTCCTGCCTACAGCACTTACAATACCGGCTGTTACAGTAGAGGACAAAGACAAAGGATTGCCTATTGCCATAACCCATTGACCAACTTTAAGTTTATCGGAATCTCCCAAATAAGCTTCGCTTAAACCGCTTGTTTCTATTTGAATAACTGCTAAATCAGTTAATGGGTCATTACCGATAATTTTAGCAGAGTATTTTCTTTTATCATGTAGTTGAACTTCGATATTAATTGCATTTTCAACAACATGATTATTTGTTAATATATAACCGTCATCCGATATTATTACCCCGCTACCTCCCCCCATCTGTTCTCTTGGCGTATCAGGATTAAACGGAAAGAAAAATTTAAACTGCTCCGGTATCTCTTGCTCTTTACTTCTACTAACTACTTCAATTTGAACAATTGAAGGAGTAACCTTGTCGGCAACTTCAATAAATGCATTATTAAAGGCTAATGCGGTTGCATCTATGTTTTTTATAGGGGGTTCGTCAAGTCCTAATTTAACATCTGCATATCCCGGTTTAACCCAGCCAAATCCGCTTACCAATACAGCCCCAAATACAAATCCCGCAAACAATAGTGTTAGCGTTCCTATTAAACTTTTTTTGTTCATAAGATTTCTCCGTTTTAATATATCTGTAAGGATAATAATCCCCTAAATTCAGGGATATTTCTTTTTAGGTACCTAAGTAAATACGTAATTATTAAATCTAGATTTTTTGTATTATTTACTTTATTTGTATTATTTAGACTTTTACAAAAATAAAAAAGTTCCTTAGAAATATTAATAGGAATATCCGAATCTTTAAAACAATCATTACATACCGTACCATTGTTTAGATCAAATAATCCATTTTCACTCACAATTTTGTTATTGCATATTGAACATGTACCAAAATCAATTTCATATCCTAATTCTTTAATAAAGAACAAACAAAATTTTACAAATAACAATTTAGGTTCATCTTCTTTTAAATCTATTAATTTTAATATTTTCTGTAAACCAGAAAATAATAAAGCATTTGCTTCACCTTCGTGAATCAATTCGTTAAAAAGTTCTAAAATTGCTGTTGCATATTTTAATAAATTAATGTCTGATTTTATATTTGGATAGTAATCAATTAAATCAGCTTGAGTTAATAATTGAACTGTTCTACTGTTTTTATTATAATAAACAATTTCTATTAGATTAAATATATCAACTATTGCCCCAATTTTTGAATTTTTTTGCCTACCAGATTTAATTATGACAGATATTTTACCGTATTTAGCAGTATATAATGTTGCTATTTTACTAGTATCCCCAAAATCCATCTTTTTTATACATATACCCTTTGTTTTATTTATTTCAGACATTTAAATCAAAAGGATACGTAAATATTCCATTATCGGTTATTATTCCCGAAATTAATTCTGCAGGAATTATATCGAAAGCAGGGTTATATATAGGATATGTACTTTTAGTAAATTTTATATTACAAATTCTGCTTATTTCAAATTTACTCCGTTCTTCGATGGGAATATCTTTACCGCTACTACAATTAAAATCTATAGTAGAAACAGGGGCTGCAACAAAAAAAGGAATATTATGATATCTACAATTAACGGCAAGGTTATAAGAACCGATTTTATTAGCAGTATCTCCGTTTTTTGCAATCCTATCTGCACCAACAATTGCCAAATCAATTTTTTTTTGTTGCATTAAAAAAGCTGCAGCAGAATCTACATTAATAGCAAAAGGTATTTCGTTTTTCTTTAACTCAAACGCCGTTAACCTACTTCCTTGCATCAATGGTCTTGTTTCATCTACATATACAAATTTAACTAATTTATTATTATACGCATTAATTATAATATTTAATGCAGTCCCGTTTCCACCTGTAGCAAGTTTACCGGTATTACAATGTGTAAGCACGATAGAATTTTCACTAAAAATACTCAAACCGTTATTTGCAATTTTTTCACACTTTACAATATCTTCATCATGTATTTTTTTTGCACAAATAAGCAAACTATTATAAATATCGGAAGACTGGCTCAACTGTAAATATGTTTGCTTAATTTTATTAATAGCATAAAACAGATTAACCGCAGTAGGTCTTGTACTTTCTATACGTTTAAAGACCAAGTTGAAATAATCATCATCTAAAACATTATTATTTTTAAAGGCTAAAGAAATTGCATAAGCAGCAGCAATTCCTATAGCAGGTGCTCCTCTAATGCATAAATCTTCAATCGCCTTTGCAATAACTTCATAGTCATCTGTACAAATATAATCTTCTGAAAGAGGTAAAGATGTTTGATCTAAAAAGATCAATTTATCATTTTCAAATTTTAACGCAAAATATTCTTTGTTTTTCATCAGAAGCTAGAAAGTTTTTTAAAAGTTACGTATCTATCGTTAATTTGTTCTAATTTCAAATTTTCAATACCTAAAGTGCTAAATTTTTCTACATTAAAAGAAGCTAAAACACTTCCATAAATAACGCCTTTTTTAAGATTTTCAAACGAAATATCATCTGTACTTGCAATATAGCCTGCAAGCCCTCCGGCAAATGTATCACCGGCACCAGTTGGGTCAATAATTGACTTTAATGGTAAGGCAGGAGCCGAAAACACTTCATTTCCGTTAAATAGCAACGCCCCATGTTCTCCTTTTTTAATTATAAGATTTTTGCAACCTAAACTAATAATTTTTTCGGCTGCCTGTATTGTGTTATGCTCCTTCGATATCATTCTTGCTTCAGAATCATTGATAATTAACAAATCAGCTTTGGATATAACTTCTATAAGTTCTTTAAACCTAATATTAATCCATAAATTCATACTATCAACAATAATAAATTTTGGATTTTTTAATTGAGCTATTACATTAAGCTGTAAAACCGGATCAATATTCCCTAACATTATGTATTTAGATTCTTTTAATTCTTCGGGTATAATTGGATTAAAATTTTCAAAAACATTTAAATCTGTAAATAATGTATCTCGATCATTAAAATTCAGATGATACTTTCCTCCCCATCTAAAAGTCTTTCCTCCCTTAATAATCTCGAGATAATCTAAATTACCGTTATGATTTTTTAGTAAGTTAATATATTTTTGTTCAAAATCCTCTCCTACAACGCCAATTATATTTACAGGTTTCGTAAAGTATCCTGCAGCAATTGTAATATATGTTGTTGAACCTCCTAAAGCATTTTCTACTTTATCAAAAGGAGTTTCTACCGTATCAAAAGCAATAGAACCCACCACTAATAAATCATTTTTTGATTTCATTATCCACCGAAAATTTTAATTTTATCTTTTAAATATAAATTAATTTTCCTATAATTTAAACTAAATTTTAATTTTAATAAACTTAAGATTACCATTTTTTGATGAAAAGCGTTCACAAATTAAAGCCATTGAATGTCGCTGATCTGACCATGCAACTAAAGTGCTTGCTTCGTTATATTTTACCCATCTATAACAATTATGCTCCTCTGATATATTTACTTTTTGATTCAGATTTACGCTAACGGCAAAAACAGGAATCATACTGATAATATCCTTTTCATAAGAATAATAACCACTTAATGTAGGGACAACATAAATATCATCTACAATTATACCTGTTTCTTCATAAATCTCTCGTATAGCAGTTTCATAAGCCTTCTCATTATTATCTATTGTACCGGTAATCGGTTGCCATATGTTTGGGTATTTTTCGGTTTCTGCCCGGCGTAATAACAAGAATTCTAAATCGTTATTGTTAATTCTAAAAATATGAGCTTCAATTAAAGATTGTTCAAATTTCATTAGCCTTTCTCCATTTAAAAATATGCTCTTGCTTCTGCTTTTAAAGTATGAATTACTTTTGAACTTCCTAATTTTCTTAATGAATAATTTAAATTTGTCTGTAAATTACTCCCAATTCTATAATCAAAATTTAAACTACCTGTAAAGTTTTTACCAAAACTATTTCCTTTTAATATTTCAAACGGAATGATATTTTCAGTTTGATTAGATGATAATTCCTTTCTTTCTCCTTCTATTCTTAATCGCCCTTTTCCACCAAATGAAATTGTTACCCTTATCCCTTGTGCATTGATATCAATTATTGTTGGTTGTATCGGATAAATATCTTTATCTCTACCAACTGAAAATATTAAACCTACCTCAACTATCTGATAAGGTCGATATGAAAAGTCCGTGCTTAGCAGTTGGGAATTTACAATCCTACTCCTTTTTAAATATTCAGGAGCTGTGTAATTATCTGCAGTAAAAGTCAAATCAGTTTGATTAACTATTTCTTTAACCAATGCAAATCTAATTCTAAATGTATTTTCTCTATAATACCCTTTTTCAACACCACTGCTATAACTATTTAATGATTTTCGTTGAGTATATCTATACCTAAATGAAAGTGTAGAACTATTTCGGAATAAAAATATATCTTGTTGAAATAAATTTGTACCTCTTATAGTTAAACTATCATTTAAAAACTTGCTAAAATTTAACAAATAAATTTGCTTAATATCTTTTTCTTTGTTATTCTCTTCTACCCTAAATAAAGTTTCGGATGACAAATTTGTGATAAACTCTTCTAATAATGATTTTCCTAAATTTAGCCTATTTAAATCGATTCTCCATCTTGTATTTAATTTTAAATTAATAATAGGAAACAATTCGTCAGTGGGAATAGTAGTTTGAATAAAATCACCTTCATAAATTGTTTGTTCAAATTCATTTTCATCTGCAATTCCGTTATTATTCAAATCTCCTTTATAAATATAATTACCTTGTCCAATCGGAACTTTAATAAAAACTTTTTCAAGCCTTGATACTTTTTCGGTAAATGTTTCATAAAATAAATCACCGGTAATTAAATCCATAAATAAGTTAAATTTAGATTGAGATTTAAATAATACTGTTTCACTGTTTGAATAACCCTTTTGTAAAAAAATTTTAGAATAATTTAATTTCCGAGTAGTTAATAAAACTTCTGTACTAAACTCTTTTACACCCTTATAAGTTAAATTATATGAATTGATTTTGGAACTACTAAACATTTCAAACTTTCCATTTATCGGATTATAATCTTCTCTAAAAATGTATTTATATGAAAAATTTAAGCCCATGAAAGATATTAAATCAATTGTCGGGCTAAATTCATTAAACTTTAAACTATTATAGGTTAACGAGTCTTTTTTATTATAATTTTCCCTTTTTACTTCTGCAGAAAATTCAAAACCCGGCTTAATAAAGCCATAAATATAATTTACTTTTCCTAATTGTTTAATCCAATTTGCGGTAATAATACCGGATACACTTTTCACAATATCAATATCATAATTTATTAAAAAAAGATTATTTTTTTCAGATTTTACATTGATATTATATTTTTCAGAATTAAATAAGTCCCCCTTTTTAATATATCCGTATTTTCCTGCTATTAAAGAATAATTATTTGGTAAATAATTTATAGAATACTCTCTAAGAATCTCATCATAAATGATACTATTATCAAGATTATAATATCTATCAAATTCAACGCTATTAATTCGTTCAAGAGATACAAATCTACTTTCAACAAATCTATCTTTTAAGTTTACTCCTAATTTTCCCAAATTTTGTCCGGCTAAAGAAAACTCTATTGGTTTAATATTTAGAATAATATTTCTTGCATAACCGTAATTATCTTTATCATCAAGGTTAGAAAATAAGTTTTGGTCAAATTCGCTACCTGCCAATTCAAATATCAAGCTTATATCTTTTGTAAAATCATAATTTAAATTAATATTTCCAAGTTGTTTGCGTTGAGGTAAAGGTAAAAATTTAATAGGCAGATATGTTCCTTTACCTATTCCTACAAATTGATAATTACCTAAACTTACCGAATTATAATCTCCCTTATTTTCTCCAACATAACTAAAAACGACATTATATATTGCATAATTATTACCGGGGTTGTAGATATAGTATGAATAATTTTGATTATTTATTAAAGTATCGACTTTTAAGTATGTTCCTATAATTCTACCTAATGAGTCTGGTAAATCTTCTGTAACCCCACTTCTTGCTGCAAGTTGTTGATTGTCTCCAGCATTTGCTAGAATTTTTTTATCATCATCCGATAATACTAAGTCGATAGGATTATTTTTATCGTCAGCTTCGCTAAAATAACTAACCCCGATTTTAAATTTTTTATTAATAAGAGAAAAATTGGAATTATTGCCTAAAAAATTCCTTGCATACTGTCTGTCTGAGTATTCATATTCAACCGTTATTCTACTTGATGATGTAATTAGTTTTTTGGGTCTAAAAGTAATTTGGGCATTAGAATATTCAATTGTATAATCATTATTCTCTCCCCTTTTTAACAATTCACCATTTAAATATACTTTTTCGCTTCCTGCAATAATAATCATATTTCTTTCATTATTTGCTCCGGTAAGTCTATAAGGTCCTTGTACACCGTCAATACCATTAAATTTATTTGTGTTAAATTTACCTCTTGAAGTAGCATAGGCAAAATTGGAATTAAAATCGTTAAACATAACTTCGGCTTTTAACCCCTGAAGCTTTCTGCTAAAAACTCCAAATTGACCTATGTTAGAATTGTAATCATAATCGCCAAATGTACCTATTGCATTTTTGTGCTTAATTTCGATAAAAACTTTATCTAACTCTTCTAATTTTTCACTATTTCCTTCAGGCTGAATTGGAGTGTTTTCATCGGTTAATGCAGCTGTTATTTCGATATCATCAGAAAGTTTACCGCTAAGTTGTAATCTTAATCCGCTATTTAAAGTAAAATCTTTATTTGTTCCGACAGTAAAACCTCTAACAATGGTACCGCTTTTTTGTAAGCCCTTCCCAAATATTGCATCTCCAGTAAATGCATTTGGATCAAGCTTAATTATCCGAATCGAATCTCTAAAAGAAGTATCATACTTTGTAACCAACGTTTTTTTCTGATATGTTTTCTTTAAACCGTATCTATAAGTTTTATAAAAAATATAAAGTGTATCAAAAATTGAGTATTCCAAACTATCACTAAGTGATATAACTCCATCAATAAAAGAAAACTTATAGTCTTTAGTTCTTAGTTTATTACCCCTAATTACCAAAGAATCCGAAAAAGGAACAACATTAGTTGAGGATATAAAATATTTATTTGAAAAATTAATTTTTAATGTATCAATTTTTTGAATAAAATATAATTTTTCTTGCCCAATTATTGCAGTAGCAAAAAAAAATGCTAAAACTAAACAAAACTTAAATTTTATCAATTATCGCTTATACTTTAAAATTATTATTTTAAATTTAAGGAAATTTTTAATCTTGGAAAGATAAAAAAAAGCCTCAACAAAAAAAACGTTGAGGCAAATATTTATTCGTATCTGAGGGCTTCAATAGGGTCTAAATTAGAGGCTTTGTAAGCAGGATAAGTTCCGAATAAAACACCTATAAACACGCATAATCCGACTCCAAACATTACAGAATCAATCGGAATAGTTGCAACTGCGTTTAAGGCAGAACCGGCTAAATTACCCACCAATACACCCAAAAATATACCAATAACTCCTCCGAAGAGTGATAGAACTATTGATTCAATTAAAAATTGGAATAAAATATTGCTTCTTTTTGCTCCAATAGCTTTTCTAATTCCAATTTCTTTTGTTCTTTCCGTAACGCTAACCAACATAATATTCATTATGCCTATACCGGCAGCTAACAAAGCAATTCCGGCAATAACAATAGCACCAATTCTTACACCGGATGTAATATCATTTATCTGTTTTAATACATTTTCATTTGTCCTGATATCAAAATCGTTCTCTTCACCTGGGGGTACCTTACGAATGGTTCGCATGTAGCCTTCCGATTTTTCGA
>ERZ795059.6836-NODE-6836-length-10010-cov-5.583024_pt1 | contig 10010 bp, 12 predicted proteins | sample MGYA00375143_ERZ795059 | MGnify/ENA primary metagenome ERZ795059 (study PRJEB30188, sample SAMN05720168) | activated sludge metagenome | isolation source: Anaerobic digester | place: USA | collected 2015-01-07 ... | reverse complement strand
TAGATTTGGTAATATTTATGGTGAAGGTGATAATAATTTTTCCAGAATAATTCCAGGAATTATGATGTCACTTTTAAAAAATGAAACATTAGAACTGAGAAGTGATGGTAAAGCCATAAGGGACTATCTTTATGTTAAAGATGTGGTGAGAGGATATTTAATGCTGGCAGAAAAAATAAATGAAGTTAAAGGAGAAGCTTTTAATTTGTTTGTTAAATTATTAGATACAATACGAAATGAGATTGTTTCGGTTTGTTTTAAGTTATTTCCAACAGTAGTTGAAGAAACCGAGACGAAACGAACAATACAAACAAGCCGCATTCGTACTATAAAAGAAGACTCCGATAATTTAAGTTTATCAGATAGTGAAGGCGGAAAAATTGCCTCAAATAGAGGTAAACAACAGCCTATAAGAGTAGAAGAAAAGATTGGTAGAAATGATCCTTGCCCATGTGGAAGTGGAAAAAAATATAAAAACTGTCATGGTAAACAAGCTTAGTAGGTGTTAGATGAAAAAAATTGAAGCCATTATTAGACCTTTTAAAATTGATGAAGTAAAAGAAGCTTTGTTGGAAGAAGGAGTTAGAGGGTTAACTCTGTGTGAGGTTAGAGGATATGGACGTCAAAAAGGTCATAAAGAAGTTTACAGAGGGAGTGAATATCAAATTGAATTTGTTCCAAAAATTAAACTTGAAGTTGTTGTGGATGACACAATTGCAGAAAAGGTTATTGAAGCAATTTTAAAGACGGCAAAAACCGGAGAAATTGGTGACGGAAAAATTTTTGTTTATGATGTTGCCGATGTTATAAGAATAAGAACAGAAGAATCAGGACTTTCCGCATTATAAAATTACAAGGTTACATGAAATTTAAAGTCAAAAAATTATTATTTGTTTCATCTTTATTAATACTGACGGGGTGTGGAGTTTGGAGAAATTTTACAACATACTTTAATAGGTATTATAATACTTCCTTGCAGTTTGAAAATGCAATGGACGAATTGGAAAAGCAAAAGAAAGATATATTCGCTTTTAAAGAGGAACCGGTACCTCAAGCTGCCAAACAAAGTTTTGATAAAGTTGTTGAAAAAGCTTCTAAAATTTTGCAGTTTGATTCCAAATCGGCATTTTTTGATGATGCATTGTTATTAATAGGAAAATCTTTTTACTATTTGCAAGAATATTCTAAAGCATATAGAAAGTTTCAAGAACTTTCAACCATTCAAGACAGTGATTTGCTTTTGGAGAATAAATTGTGGATCGGCAAATCGCAATTACAATTAAGACTTTTTGAGGACGGATTAAATACTTTGGAAGAAGTAAAGCAAGAAGCAACAGAAAAAGAGGAAAACGAAATTTTTATTGAAGCTTCTTTAAGACAAATAGCATATTATAAGTATAGAGAAGAATATAGAAAAGCTATTGAAATGGCAACCACTTTAATGGATATTTCCGATTCTGACGAACTTAAAGCCGAAGTAACAAATGAAATCGGAAAACTATATGTTAAATTGGAAGACTATGAAAATGCCGCATCTTATTTTGCTCAGGTAACTTCTTATGAACCTACTTTTGAAGTTGAATTCAGCAGTAAATTAGAGTTAGCAAAATTAAATAAAATTTTAGGAAGAAAAGATAAAAGTTTGGAAGTTTTATTAGAACTAAAAGATCAAAACAAATATAAACCATATTTAGATCAAATTAATTTGGAAATAGGTCTTATCAAATATGAACAAAATGATATTATAGAAGCCTATTCAGTTTTTACTGAAGTGGATACTACTTACAAACAATCATCTTCAGGCGGGTTTGCAGCATATATGCGTGCAGAAATAATGAAAGACTATTATAAAAATTACGATAGTGCCAAAATATTTTACGATAAAGTAGGCGGTAGCCAGGCATTAGTTGAATATAAAGACAAAGCCAAAAAAAGATCTGAAATATTAAAAAAGCTTCTTACATATCGTGAATCATTGGTGAAATATAATAAGCAACTTCTTTATTTGGAAAATCCTGAAATTTATGCTCAGGATTCGGTTGATTATGTATTATGGAAAAACAGAGATTCATTAGTAATAAAAGCAGAACAAGAAGAAGCAAAAGCAAACAAAACTACAGTTAAAACGTTAACACAACCTGTTAAATCTACTATTTCGGCAGATAGCTTGAAAAAGATTATGTCTAAATTTGAGTATGATTATGCTAATGTGTTTTTTGGTGAACTTAGCGAGCCTGACTCTTCATACAAATATTACACTAATATAATTGAAAATTATCCTAAAACACAATATACTCCTAAATCATATTTCGCTTTAGCTTCTTATTATGATTTAAAGGGGAATAAGGAAACTTCGGATAGTTTATACAAATATGTTTATGATAATTATCCCAATGATCCTATTGTTAACATAATAGCTAATAGATTAGGTTTGACCGAGGTAGATCTAACTTCCGATCCGGTAGAAAAGAGTTATAAGGATGCTGAAAAAATTTATCTTAAAAAAGATTTTAAAGCTGCAATAAGTAGTTTAAAGAAGATTTACAAGGAAAATGATAAATCTTTGTTTGCTGCAAAATCGTTATATACTATAGGTTTTATCTTTGAAAACGATCTAAAATTATTCGATTCGGCAGCGGTTTATTACGATACTTTGAGTATTAAGTATAAAAATACTGAGTATGCAAGAAATATTACTGCAAAATTAGGCTTTTACAAACAGGAAGAAAGAAGAAAAATTGCCATTCGAGATTCTATTGCCAAAGCAAAAGAAGATAGTATAAAAACTTTAGTTTTAGAAGCAGAAAAGAAGAAAGAAGAACAAAGAATTTTGGATAGCTTAAACCAAGTGGAAAAAATGGTTTCACCTGAAGTTTTGCAACCCGAAAATGAAAATCCAGATTCAACAGAAATCAAAAATCCTTTAGGTTATAATAATTGCGATATAGATTTAATTAAATTCAAAAGTATAATATTTCTAAAAGACTATTTTAAGAAAGTAACTTATTATGGTTACGCGTAAAACTGTTTTATCATTTATAGAAAACGGTGAGAACCTTTTTGTTGAGTTTAAACAACGGTTTTCATCGTTTGAAAAAATTGCAAAGGAGATAATTGCTTTTGCAAATACTAAGGGGGGAGTAATTATTTTTGGCGTTGAAGATGATAAACGAATTTACGGTATTGAGAGTGAAAAAGGGGAGACGGAATTAATAAACCAAGCAGCAAAGTTATATTGTAATCCCCCTGTTGATATTAATTTTTATTATTTTAATATTGAAAATAAAGAACTTGTTGTTGTTGAAATTTTCGAGTCCAAAAACAAACCTCATCGTTTGGAAGATTACAAAGAACATTTAGATGCCAATACAGCAGAAGTTTATATTAGGGTTAATGACAAAAGCATTCCGGCAAGCAAAGAGATGATAAAACTTTTACAAGCCGAATCTAACAGTTTAGCTTTAAAAAATTATATAATTGGTGAAAGCGAAAAGGCAGTTTTTAATTTTTTGGATAATAATGATTTTATAACAGTGAAACAGTTATGCAATTATGGTAACCTATCTAAACGAAGAGCGTCACGTACATTAATAAAAATGGTTAGAGCAGGATTATTGTTTATTCATACAAAAGATAACGGTGAAGAGTATTTTACAAATTCAGGTTATCAGCAGAGTTAAATATTTTTCTAAGCTCAAAAATCGAGATTCCGTAAGCAACCGCCGCATTCAATGAATGTTTAATTCCATACTGTGGAATTTCAAAAGAATAATCGCATAAATCTAATAATTCCTGTTTAACTCCTGTAATTTCATTACCGACTATTAAACAAATAGGAAAAAAATCCGGCTCAATGCTATAATACGGAATACTATTTTCACTAATTTCTAAAGCAGCAATAGTAAAGCCTAAATCTTTTAGATGTCTAATTTTTTCGACAGGATCGGTTACATACTCCCAATCTATACTTTCGGTAGCACCCAAAGAGGTTTTTAGCACTTCCTTATTAGGAGGTGTAGGTGTATAACCGCAAAGTAGTAATTTGCTTATCATTGCAGCATCCGAAGTCCTAAATATGGAACCGACATTATATCCGCTGCGAATACTATCCAGCATTACATATACCGGCATTTTTTTTGCCGAATTCAAAGTTTCTAAAGTTACCCTTTTTTCGGTAATTTCTAAGTGTGTGAGTTTACGCATAATTTATTTCGAAAATACTTTTAATCCTATTATTCCAATTACTACCAAGAAAATAAATCCTATTCTAATTAGCTCCTTCGATTCGTTAAAATAAATCATGCCGTATATAGCAGTACCTGCTGCGCCAATACCTGTCCAAACAGCGTAAGCAGTACCAATCGGTAAGTTTTTTGAACCCATGGCTAAAAACAAATAACTTAAAATCATACAAATGCCGGTAAATATAGAAGGGTAGAGTTTTGTAAAACCGTTACTATATTTTAAACCAACTGCCCAACAAATCTCGAATAAAGAAGCAATGAAGATATAAACCCAACTCATATTTTTACCTTTTGTTGTTTTATTGCTAACTGCCCACAAGCTGCCGCAATATCATCTCCCCTTGTATCTCTTAACATTACGGTTATATTTTTACTTCGCAATTTATCGGCAAAAACTTCAATCTCGTTATAAGGTGTAGGTTCTAACTCTGCAGAAATACCATTAGGCTCTATATGCTTTATACTGTTAAAAGGAATTATGTTTATTTTTGAAGGAAGTTGACTGCAAAGTCTTACAATTCCTTTAATATCTTCTTCTCTGTCGTTTATTCCTTTAAGCATTGTATATTCAAATGTAATTCTATTTTTAACCATACTTGTATAATATTTTAAAGAATCAATTACTGTTTCGAGAGGAAACTTAATATTTATTGGCATAATTAAACTTCTGATATCATTATATGTTGAATGTAAGGATAGAGCTAATTTGACTTTTATACCGCTATCGGCTAAAGCTTTTATTTTTTCAGGTATTCCGGCAGTAGAAAGAGTAATTCTATTCCGGCTTATTCCAACACTTTTTTCATTTGTTAATATATAAAGCGAACGTATTGTGTTATTGTAATTTATTAAGGGTTCACCCATACCCATATAAACAATATTAGTAATAGAATCCTTACCAAAATTATTACAAGCAATTAAGTATTGATCAATTATTTCACCGGCACTTAAATTTCTTTTATAACCCATTACTCCTGTTGCACAAAATTTGCAATCTAAAGGACAACCTACTTGAGTACTTATGCAAAGCGTATTTCTTTCGTCACCGGGAATTAAAACCGACTCTATTAACTTATCATCGTAAGTTTTTAATAATAATTTATTTGTATTATTATAACCGGATTTTTGCAAATCAACTACATTTAGAGAATTTATTTCGGCTAAATTATTTAATTTGCTGCGTAATTCTTTAGAAAAATTTGCCATATCATCAAATGATTTAACTTGATGATTATATAACCAATTAAATAATTGTTTTGCTCTATATCTCGGTTCATTAATATCAGCAAAAAAATGTTCTAATTCGGTTTCGGTTAAGCCTTTTAATTCGGTTTTTTTTATTGTTGCCATATTCAAAATTATTTAAACTTATAAAATAATAAAGTAAAAAGATAAATAAAAGACAAAAATGAAGTGTAAAACTTAAAGAATTATTGTGTTTATTTGCTAATTTAAAAATATATAAGTAAATTAAAATATTATATCATTTATTATCGGGGATATTATGGAATTTAAGTTTTCCGAGCAACAATTGATGATAAAAAATTTAGCTAAAGAATTTGCTGAAAAAGAAATTGCAAAAAGTTGTGTTGAAAGAGATAAAAATGCAGAATTTCCAACTGAAATTATTAAAAAACTTGGTGAACTTGGTTTTTTAGGAATGAAAGTATCTCCGGAGTATGGGGGAATAGGTTTAGATACAATGTGTTATGTTTTGGCATTAATAGAAATATCGAAAGTTGATGCAAGTGTTGGAGTTATACTTTCTGTAATAAATTCACTTGTTAATTACGTTTTAGAAAACTACGGAAGCGATTTGATAAAGACTAAATATCTTAATGAAATTGCAAGCGGAAAAAAAATCGGAGCATTTGCATTAAGTGAACCTGAAGCCGGAAGCGATGCAACAAAGCAAAAAACTTTTGCAAAACGTTTTGGGAACGAATGGATAATTAACGGTACTAAAAATTGGATAACAAACGGCACAACAGCCGATTATTACATAGTATTTGCTCAAACAAATCTATCCTTAAAGCATAAAGGAATTTCGGCATTTATTATTGAAAAAGGAACCAAAGGTTTTGAATTAGGTGCAAAAGAAGATAAAATGGGAATAAGAAGCAGTGATACATGTTCTTTATTATTTGATAATTGTGCAATTCCGAGTGAAAACTTAATTGGTGTTGAAGGAGACGGTTTTAAATATGCAATGTCGGCATTAAACGGCGGAAGAATAGGTATTGCTGCTCAATCAATTGGTATTGCCGAAGCTTCGTTTGAAGCTGCATTAAAGTATTCAAAAACACGTAAAGCATTTGGTACAGAAATTATGAATCACCAAGCAATTCAGTTTAAAATTGCCGAGATGGCATTAGAAATTGAAGCAGCAAAATTATTAACCTACAAGGCTGCTAATTTAAAAGATAGCGGAAAAAGCTTTAGTATGGAATCTGCAATGGCAAAGTTAAAAGCATCTAAAACTGCTGTTAATTGTGCGTTAGAATCAGTGCAAATACACGGTGGATATGGATATGTAAGGGAATATTTAGTAGAAAGGTATTTAAGAGATGCAAAAGTTACCGAGATTTATGAAGGTACTTCCGAAATACAAAAAATTATTATTTTTAGGGAGTTATTAAAATTATGATATTACCTGTTTTTATTAAACCGGTTAGTAATAACCAAATATTTGTTAAGTATAATGACGGTCTTGAAGGGAATATAAATTTAAGCTTTTTATTTAAAAATTTTATTTATCAAGATCTTAAAAATGAAGAAATATTTAAAACGGTGTGTATTGATAAAGAAACTAATGACATAGTTTGGGCAAATAATATTACAATATGTAAAGATATGTTATATAATCATCTAAAATTATTAAAATTAGCAGATAACTTAAAAATAGATCTTTCAAAATTATGAAATTTATCTTATTTTTTTTTATATCAGTAACAATTACTGCACAAACGGATTATTTACGTTGGGAGAAAAAAAATTCCGATTATCGTAAAAAGGCAATTATTGTTGAAGTAGAATCAAATAACAAAAACGATTTTTTTTCGTTTATTTTAAGTAATTCTCAAAAAGTATATAAAACAGTAATTTCGGATGTGGACGGAGAAAATTGTCCTTTTTATCCAAGTTGTTCTACTTTTTATGTAGAATCCGTTCAAACCGGCGGAATTATTAAAGGTACTTTAATGTTTTTTGACCGATTTACCAGAGATTTAAACATTTTTAGAGATAGATCTATTTATTATGAACTGCCCAACGGTAAATTATTTGATCCAATTAGTAATTATTTGTTGAAACCTGATAAAATTAAACTTAAATTTAAAGATTGATATTTAAATAATGTTGTATATGATTTTAAAGAAATGTTTCTTTTTATTGCTGTTTTTTACAAGTCTAATTTATTCGCAAACAAATTATCTTTCGCCCGAAAACAGAAAACTATTTGCGGATTATCTTTATAACCAAGATGATTATTTAAGAGCTTTTGACGAATATCGTATTTATTTGCAAACTTTTGAAAATGATACGGTTAAATTAAAAATTGGACAAATGCTTATAGATATGAAAAGATATTCTGAAGCAGAAGATTATTTAAAGATGTTATTTTGGGGATCTTTATTCAGCGAAGAGGCAAAATTAAACTATTATCTAATAAAGTATAAGACGCTTTTACCAAGAGATTTTAGAAGTTTTACAGGTCAACGATTGTATTATCCCGAAAAGTATAATATTTATGTAAAAAAACTTGAGCAAATAAGTTATTTTTATCAGAGTTACGGAAACCCTGATAGTACTATAATGTTTGAAACTTTTAATGATGATTCATTAGCATTTCGAAAAGTTAAAGAATTTTATTATAGAAAATATTATCCTGAAAAGAAGAGTGTTCATTGGGCTGCGGGGTTGTCTGCCGTAATTCCTGGATTAGGTAAAATATATACTAAAAATTATTCTGATGGTGTTACGGCATTTATTGTAAACGGTTTATGTGCTTATCTTGCTTACAGTAATTTTAATGCAAAACACCTAACAAGGGGGTGGATTTTTACCGGTTTAAGTGCTCTATTTTACGGAGGAAATATTTATGGTTCAATTGCAAGTGCAAATATATTTAATGCAAAATTAAGCTTGGACTTAAGTGAAGAAATTAGTAATTTCTTCTCAGATAAAAACTTTTATATTCCTAAATTTTAGATGAATAAATTTATATTAATATTATTATGCTTTGTTATTCATGGTACTGTTAAAGCCCAAAAATTAAAAGAGGTTGCAGATAGTTTATATCTGGCTGAAAATTACTTTGATGCCGTTACTGAATATAAAAGGTTATTGTTTTTTTATAATGACGAGAAGAATAAACACTACGCAAATTTTATGATTGGAAATTGTTATAAACAAGGTGCGAAGTATGATGAAGCAATTGAATATTTTTCTAAATCTTTGTTATATGCATCTTTAGATGAAGAAATCTTTAATACAAAAATTTTACTTTTTAGAGTAAATTTACTAAGACGTACAACTCAAAATGCCGAGCAATTGTTAAAAGAAATTGAAAATGATTATAGATTTAACGATAGTGCCAATACAATTAATTACTGGAAAGGATGGTTATGTATTTTTAATGATAAATTTAAGGATGCAGTTTATTATTTTGGGAAAGCTGGAAGTAATAATGAATTAAAATTGATTTGTGAAAATACACAAAAACAACTATATTCGTTAACTAAAGCAAAAATATTTTCCTATTTTTTGCCGGGTTTAGGTCAGTTTTATACAGGAGAGTATTTATCGGGGTTTTTATCTTTAAGCTGGGTTGTTTTATCGGGTTATCTAACTATTGACGCTTTTGTTTCAGAAAGGGTATTTGACGGAATAGTATTAGGAGATTTGTTATTTTTAAGGTTTTATGGGGGCAATATCCAAAATACGGAAAAATTTGTGATTGAAAAGAATAATAGTATAATAAATAGAACTTTAAAGAATTTACAAGAAAATTATAAAGGAATAAAGCCTTGAAACTATCTGAAGACGAATTAAGAAAATTAACTTTAATTGCTATCGAAGAATTAGGCAATAAAGCCACACCTGATAGCGTAAAAAAAATTGTAAGTAATATTGTTGAAAAAAATGAAATTAAAAATACAAATATTACTTTTGGGGAAGAAAAAAGTACCGGTAGAATGATTATTACGGCATTCGGATTAAATAAACCGGGTATTGTTGCTGCAGTAACAAAAGCTTTAGGAGAAGCATCATGCGATATTCAAGATATTACTCAAAAATTGATGAACGAATATTTTACTATGATTATGATTGTTGATTTAAGTACTTCTCCTCAAGACTTTAAATCAGTTCAAGATATAATGTCTGAAGTGGCAAATAGTTTAAGAATAAAAATATATTGCCAGCATGAAGATATTTTTAGAAATATGCACAGAATATAATAATATAAATAAAATACAAGGTTTTAAATGAATTACGAATTTGAAGAAATTCTTGAAACTATCAAAATGACTGAAATTGAGCATTTTGATATTCGTACGGTTACGCTTGGTATAAGTCTGCGTGATTGTGCCGATAGAAATTTAGAAGTAACAAAACAAAATATATATGAAAAAATTTTACGTTACGGAACTAATCATGTAAAATATGCTAAACAAGTTGAATCGCAATATGGAATTTCAATTGCCAATAAAAGAGTTTCGATTACTCCAATTTCTATTCCTTTTGATCGATTTAAAGCAGATGAAT
>ERZ795059.6832-NODE-6832-length-10011-cov-5.229811_pt1 | contig 10011 bp, 4 predicted proteins | sample MGYA00375143_ERZ795059 | MGnify/ENA primary metagenome ERZ795059 (study PRJEB30188, sample SAMN05720168) | activated sludge metagenome | isolation source: Anaerobic digester | place: USA | collected 2015-01-07 ... | reverse complement strand
GCCGTCTTCGATCCCTTCCATGAAGGCGTTGAGGATCGCTTCCCCGGCCGCGCCGCTGATCGGTTCGTCGTCGCCGCGTTTGTCTCCCTTGGCCTTCTTGCGAGTGATGCCATCCTTCTTGAACGGCGGATTGGTGGCGATCACGTCGATCGTCCCCACCCGATCATCCAGCCATTTCGCTGTGAGCGAGTTGTCGACCCGGCGAACGGCGGCGTGAGTGCTGCCGTAGGCGGCCAGATTGATCCGCGACTTCATGATCATGCCCGGCGAGTTATCTGCCCCAAGGAAACAGTAATCCAACATCTGCTGGTACGCTTCGTCTTTGCGTCGCTGGTCAAACGTCACCAAGGACTTAACGTAGTTGTGCGCCTGGTGGATGAGTTGAATCAAGAATCCGCCAGAACCGACGAACGGATCGCAGAAGCGGAACGTCGGCCGGCCACGGTCATCTTTGCGGAGCAATTCTTCGAGCCGGCCCTCCCGCTTCAGATCGACAAACGCCATCGCGGCCGTAAATCGGGTGATCTGGTGCGGAGTCAGGTAAGCGCCCATCCCGCCGCGGCCCTCGTAGCGCCGCCGCAGAACGACTTCCAGAGCACGCCCGGTGATGTCGCCCAACTCGAACAGATGATGCCCGCTGGTGCCGTCGGCTTTCTGGCTTAACAGCGGCGTCAGGGCCATGTAGTAAGTGTCCGGCTTCTCCAGTCGCAGGAAAGCGCGGTCTTCAAAAATCCGAATCTCGTCCCCGTCTACCGTCGTGTTAAATTCCTTCAAGTCTCGGCAATGGTCGAACGCTAACCGAGCCTCCCTGACCCCCTGTTCCCGTTCGGCAACGGGGTTTGCCGGGGCGAACCGTTTCGGGTCCAAGATCTGGCTAAGGTCCTTGCCCGTGTTCGGAATCGTTAGAGTTTGTTGAGTCGCCTGGTACCGGTTCAAGACCGTCACCATGTACACCAGCTTGCACAACTCGTCGATCGCCTCGTTGGACGAGTTAACGTTCTCGCGCGTGGCGTAAATGTGCTCGTGGATGTTGTCGAACTGCTGTTGCAGGTTCTCGTATGCGGCCAAAACGTTCTCGTCGGTTTTCGCCGAAATGACGACCTGCGATTCCGTCTTGGCCTGTTCTGCCGGAGGTATCTCGGCCAGCGGCCGATCGCCTTCGGGCGTGAGGTGGAATGTGGACGAATTGGGGCCGTTGGTGACATGGACATATGGCGGTGGGCTCTTGCCACATGTCGTCATGGCCGCAATCACGGCACGCTGCCCCTGATGCTCGTCCATTGGCTTCTGTGGATCGATTGCACACAACAACAACTCCGCCTTGCCGTTGGCCTGGAACAGCCAAGCCTTGCCGTCGATGTATGGATGCTCCTTCCCACCCTTGTAGCCCTTCTCCGCGAGTTGCGTTCTCGTCTCTTCGAGTACCGTATCCGCAGTGGGCTGGGCCTTGCTTTCCTTCGCTTTCTGCTTCGCCATCGTGGGTCTCCCCCTTTTTTTCATTCCCGGCTGCCGTTCAGATGTTTCGCAGGATCACTCGTCCCTGCAGCCGATACGTTCCGATTTGGTCACAGGTCTCGGCGATATCGTCGGACGTCACCGCCTCGCCGCCGTTCAGGTACTTCGCAAGGCGATCCACGGTCACGTACGTCTGCCCGGTCTCGAACGCCCTGTCCATCGCCTTCAGAATCCGCTGTTGTTTTGTCCCCTGCCGCTGCGACCACACCCCGTCGCGTTCCACTAGCTCACGCGAGAGCTGCAGGAACAGCCTGACCGTCTCCTGCCGACAACGCAGGCCGCTTCGCCCGCACTCGGCGACAATTTCCTCCGTCGTCGTGGCCCCTTTGGCGATCGCGCCGTGAACCGCGTCGTACAGTCCGCTCATTTGTACCACTCCTCAACCGTGGCGACAGCCTGGCGCACCAAGTCGGCCGCAGCCATGAACATGTCCTGGGCCCGTCGAAGCTCCGACTCCCAAGCCTGCCAAGTATCCTCCGGCGGCGACGGAACCAACAGGTTCTCGACATCGTCGCGGGTTATGTGGGTGACGGTGCTAAAGGAACCTGCCAGCCGCCGCTGTAGCCGGACAAACGGATGGTCCAGCACCACGGCCAGTGCTCGCGGATACCGCAGGCCCGCCAGCGGCAACCAATGGATCGGTATCAGCAGTGGAGCCGCCTGGGCGCGAGTGACGATCTCGGGAAGAACCAGCGGTTCGCCGGTGATGTCGCCCACCGTCGGTATCAGCAGGCACTCGCGGTCCGCCTCGAAGAACCGCCGAGAAGCCCGGTCGCCTATCGTCGGTTCCGTGTGCGCGCCATGCCGGACATGCCTTCCGGCGGGGACGACCAAGTACCAGTCCGGGCGGAGGTCGTCCATCTGTAACACCCGAACACCTGTTCGCCAGACAACCGTCTTGCGGTGACTGGCCCCCAAGTTGACCACATCACATAGCGGCTTCAGTGAACGAATTCGCCACTGCGCACGATCGCGGACCCAATGTCGCTGCGCGTCTGCCCACCCCCAACCTTGAATTGCGGCCAAGTCAGGGATCCAGGCGAAGTTCTCGGACAGCGAGCCGGAGGGAACGTCCTCCAGATGAAGTGCAACGGCGCCCCGAACCTGCTCGACGATCTCCCGTCCGGTACCCGCGAGGCGCCCGGCTTTGTTGACGAGTTCGGCCAACTGCGAGACGTCGCGATGCGCCGGCGACGGTACGGGGAGATTGGACAACTCATCCGTCGTCAGCGTCCGCGAGTGGCTCGCCCAATCGCTTCGGCCGAACCATTGCCTTGTCCATGCGCAACAGATCGCTGCGGCGATCACTGGCCCCCACTCCCGGCGATTGGGCCGGATGACAAGGATTCCCTCACCAGGCAGCATGGGCTGAGATCCCGCAGGAATGCATGACGCTCGCCCCCCTCGCCCCACCCGGGACACCAGGACATCTCCGGCTTCGACGATGTGTCGCTGGAACATCTCCGGTGAAACACGTCGTCGCTCACCGACTCCGATCAGGATTGGGTGAACGTCTGAAACTCTGGCCACATCGATCAGGATCGCTCCGGATTCGATGTCCGTAGCCCGAACGCCGTAACGGATGGCACGAGCCAAACGGATCAACGGGACTGTGGGGGCGTTAGCCTGGACTGACAGCGCGGCAGTTCTGACTGCATTCAATGGTCCCCAAGTCAATGCTGGAGGGCGTTGTGCCCAGCAAGAGGTTCGATGCATGGCTCGATCAGAACGCACTTTTACGCACAAAATGATTCACTTGCTTTGCATTGTAACGAAATCGGGACTTGACCGGAAGTGGGAATACGCACAAAATGATACGAGACGTGTGGTGTGCGATCTGCAGAGCCGTCGATCATCTTGCTCGATGTGCTTTGTTTGTAGCTAATTTGGGGAATACCGGAGATAGCGTGCTGTGTTGCGATGGCAGCCATTCTTGGGCAAAACGCCACCAGACGCTTTACACGAAAGGCCAGTGAAATGGTCGGAGAAGAAACGGAAGCGGAAGGCGGCTTGCCGATCGCTCAGGCGGCAACGCCTCCACTCCGGGTATTGGCTTTGACGGGGCCCAACGGCAGCGGATGCACCACGGTGTCTTCCTTTTTCGACGTTCCCGGACAGTCCAGGAACCGCCCGAACGAATTGCTCCAGATTCTGATGGATTCCGGCATCGTGCTGACCAGCTTTCCCCTGCAGGTCAACTGGGAGATGCTTAATTCCGAGATCGCAACGACCGGCGACCTCCACGACCATTTGGACGACACGCCGGAGTTGTCCGGTCCGGTGTCGGATGCGTTCAAGGGTGCTCTGACGCAGCGGGAGCTTGCCCACGCGTTCCGAGTTCTCTTCAAGTACTATCCCCAATCCGGCCACCTGTTTCGCACTATTTCGGTCTCGGACTTGATCGTCTTTCACACGATGCGTGCGCTGGAGGAACGGGAATTTCGGGAAGAGGCCGTTCCCGATCAGTATCGAAACTTCGTGCGTGCGATCTCGGCACACCGTACTCAAATCAGCGAGGGCTTTCGAAAAGCCCTCGAACGTGTTGAGATATTCGGGCTCAGCCACTACTACGCCAAACTGCACGGTGAGAACGACGAGCACGATCAAGAGAAACTGGTGCGTGCTTTTGGTTTGATTCACGTGGTATCCCAGCGGGTCAAGTCCCACCTGAATCTGCTTCACCCGAGGGAGTACGTGGCGCTCCTCCAGGACTTCGGAAACAACATCCGCCGGTGTGGCGATCCATTCGACGCAAGTTCGCCGGTGCAGCCGGAGCGGTCCTACACGCTCGCGCGAGACGTGGCGAGGGTGATTCGGCTGCTGCACAGCCGCAAGGCAGCTTCGTTCTTCGTAATCGACTCACTGCGGAACCCGTTCGAGATCATCTTCCTTCGTCACGAATTCGCCGACTTCTTTGTCGTGAGCCTGTACGCCGACAAAGAAATCCGTACAGAACGTACGCAAGACGAGATGCGCAGGAGGTCTGATGGAGCGCTGGCCATCGACGAGGCCATTGCGATATTCGAGGAGGCCGACAGGCGGGACAGCGGCGGGGACATAAGTACGCCAGAGGAGAACCTGTATAAGCAAAATGTGCCGAAGTGTGTACAGCTCTCCGACATCGCAGTCAACAACGGGCTCTGCGTCTGCTCCGAAGACTGTCGGGAAACGCTCGCCCACAGCCTTTTGCGACCGCTTTGTTTGATTCTGGAGCCCGGCTGCACGAAACCGACCGAAGACGAGATGTTCATGAACGGCGCCTACACGCTTGCCGTGAAATCCAACTGCATCAGTAGGCAAGTGGGGGCGATAGTGGTCGGCCCGCAAGGCTACATCGTTGGGGCAGGGTGGAATGACGTCGGGAAGGGCCTCGTTAGCTGCGGCGTGAGGGCTATCGCCGACCTGGGAAGTCAGTGGTGCATGGACATCGTTGACGCGATTACCCGGGGAACGCCAGAGGAACTCATTGCAGATTTGGCTGCCAGCTACGGGCAAGGGCTGCCCCACGACCAAGCAAAACAATGCTGGTTGTGCTTCAAGGACGTGATGGCGAAGAAGACGGTCCGTCCGAAGATCATGGATGCCCTGCGGCGGAAAGTCGAAACCTTGGCAGGTGAAGCGGAGACGAAGGCCAAAGCTCAGCGTGTTCTGGAGCAGCTCTTCGAGCAGGTGCTCAGCGATGTGAACATTCACCAGTTGGAGTACTGCCTCGCGCTACACGCCGAGGAGAACGCGATTCTCCAAAGCGCCAAGATTGGCGGGATGGGGATGCGAGGAGGGAAAATCTACACCACCGCACAGCCATGCACGCTGTGCTCAAAGAAGATTCAGCAGGTCGGGCTGTCCGAAGTGATTTATACAGAGCCGTATCCGAAGAGCCACCCGGACGTTTACATGCCCGGGGTGACGGTTCGGCAGTTCGAGGGTGTTAAGCCGCGTGCGTACATCCGCCTGTTCATGCCTCATCATGACCGCAAGGAATGGCAGGAACTGAGCGTCCGCGGGTTGATCCCAAACATCTAGCCGACGACGTGCGAGGCCGTGCATCACGGCATGGAGCTTCGTCCGCCAGGGCGGCGTCGGAATCCCTCGAACAGCATTCCAGTTCGATGCCTTGGTAACAGCACTGAGCCGGCTGGAACGTCTCGGCAGGGGTTACGCGACCTTCATCTCAGCGACAACACCCGCTAAGGGGAAGTGGATGAAGGCGGACCGGACCTTCGCTCCTGCGTTGGTTACGGTTTCACCGTAGGCCTTGATTTGCCCCGCGAACGTCGCCGCCTTGGCGGGGCAGTGCTCGCGGCGGATCGGGGCGCTCTTGTGGTCGACGATGACGTAATCGCCCTCGGGGAGGTCCAGGACCAAGTCTCCGGTGCCGAGCCACTGCCCGCCCGCGGCGCGGGGAGCGGTCATCGCAACCTCTGTATGCCACCGCGCGCCCGGGAACGTCTCCTGCACCCAGTCGCAGAATCGTTCTCCCGCCGACACGAGGACGGTGGGGGAGAGGAGTCCGGTCACGGAGAACGCCGCGAGGCACCGCTCGGCGATGCGTTCCCTCTCCTTGTCGGACAGCGAACGCGTGGAGGGCAGCGACGCCAGATAGGCGTGGACGGCATCGCCGATGGCCGCGTACTGATCCTCGGTCGCACCGGACGGGAAATAGGATGGGCCCGGGAGTTCCAATGTCCGAAGCACCCCGTTGGCGCCGTCAGCGATCCCTGCGCTGGGAGAATGAAACCGCGCGGTGCGATCGGCCGGGGCGGGATACTTCGGCAGGGAGACCCAACGTTCCAACGCGGGTGTGGCGACCCGGCTGGCGTCGGCCATCGTGGCGTTCAGGCGGCGGACCATGAAGGTGGTGTCGATGCCGACCAGTGCGTGTTCGCCCTCGCCGCGTCCGCAGTCGAGAATCTTGTCGATCTCGGGAAGTTGGGTGAGCCACTGGCATTTGCCGTCACGATGCGCGAAGACGAGCTTCTCCTTTGCTCGCGTGCAGCCGACATAAAGCAGACGAAGATTCTCCGTTGCTTCTCTGGCTGCCCGCTCTTGCCCCTCGGGGGACGCGAGGGCGCCGTCTTCCAGCCCGCTTCCGGTTCGGAGTCTGGCGAATTCCCCTTCGGTAAGGCCGAAAGGCCACGTCCACGACCGCAGCGTGCGGCCATGCAGCGGATCATCTCCCTGCCCACCGCCGATGACGACGGGCGACCACATGTTCGGCGACCGGTCGGAGTTCAGCCCGCTCAAAATCACGACTGGCCACTCCAGTCCTTTGGCGGAGTGGTAAGTCATGAGCGTCACGGCATCGTGGCCTTGCGGGGGATGACGGACGTCGTGGTTCTCTGCGGCGAGCTGTTCTAGGCACACGATCAACCCGGAAAGCGTGGCGGCCTGGCCGGCGCCAAACGCCGTCTCTTCGTACTCCTGCGCGTGGCGGAGCAGGGAATCGAGGTTGGAACATCGGCGACCCGCATCGCCCCATTTCTGCACAAGTGACGGCAGCTCCCACGCCTCCATGACCTGATGCACCACCTGAGTTGGCGAGGAGAGCGTACGGTCAATGCCCTCGATCGGCGAGAACCGCGGGTCTGCCGCCCACGGGACGGGAGCGACCTGCGCGGCGTCTCCCGCGTTGGCCGCAGCGTCGCGGAGCGACTGCAATCGCTCGATGATCCAGGACGGCGTCTGCTGTGCCGCATCGCCCAGGAAGTGCGCCGCCGTCGCCGCAGCGAGGGAGTCGCCACGGTCGAGTACCAAATGCAGGCCGGCCATGACGAGTGTGCATTCGCACGTGCTGAGCAAGCCGGGGCTCTCCAGTAGGTACGGGATGCCGAGCGAACTGAAGGCATTGGCCAGCGGCAAGAGAAGCCGGTTGGTCCGCTCGAGGACGACCATGTCGCCGAACCGAACGCCCTCCGCGTGTAGCTTCGCAACGCCGCAGGCAAGCGCGAGCGCGTCGTCCGTCTGATTCTTCGTTTCGAAGAGCCATCGCTCGACGCCTCGGTCCTTCCGCTTCTTCTTCGGTTCCTGCCGGGCGTCGGGGCCGAAGACCGGCTCGAAGAGCGTCCCAACCAGTTGGACCAGACCGCGTTGGCTGCGATGGTTGTTGGGCAGTTCGGTGCGGCTGGCTCCCGGCGCATTGCGCCAAATGTTGTTCACGAGTTCTGGGTCCGTGTCCCGGAATCCGTAGATAGCCTGCTTGGGATCGCCCACCCAGCGGCTGCGAGGCGTCAAGCTGCGAAGCCGCTGGAAAATGGCGAGTTGGAGGGGATTGGTGTCCTGGAATTCGTCCACGAGCACAAGGTCGAAGTCGGCCGCAAGGTGCGGGGAGAGCCTGTCGTCCTCCAAGAGCCCCAGGAATAGGATTTCGAGGTCGGTGAAGTCTACAAGGCCGCGTTCCGCCTTGTACCGTCGGTACTCGGATTCTAGCCGGATGGTCTCCGCCGCAATAAGCGATGAGAAATCCCGGATGTCGCAGTGCAACCGCGGGTTCTCGGAGACCTGTGCGGCGTGGTTGCGCAGTGCATTGAGCATCGCATCGGCGCCGGATCTCTTTCCGGCGGAAATACGTCTTGCCTCCACGTAGCTTGCCCAGAGCGGCAGCCTACCGGACCTGAGCTGCCGAAGCTTCTGCTTCGCCTCTTTCGTGGGCTGCGTGGCGTCGGTCAACACACTGATGTTCGTCAACGCCTGGTCTACCAGATCGTAAAACTGGCTCGTCGGCATCTCCGTGGCGGCGGGGCCGGCCGGCGCGAGGAGTTCGCAGACCCGATCGGCGCTCGCGGCCATGTGCGCGGCGAAGTCCGCGTCGCTGAGACGGTTGCCGCGTTTCGCCCCGAGCAGCCTCAGAATCCGCGGATGTAGGTCGTCGATGGCTAGGCGGCTGGCGCAGTCGGCAAGCGGTTGCCAGGTCGGGACCGGAATCGCGCCGAGCATGTCCCGAAGCGCCCGTTCGCCCGCGGCTTCCGCGATGACTTCCAAACGAGGGGACAGCCCCAACTGGATTGCGTAGCGCGAGAGGAGCCGGTGCGCGACGCTATGCACGGTGCCGATCGCCGCCAGATCAAGCCGATCGGCAATGCGGTGCCGCGCGCCTGCGTCTGGATCCTCCTCCAGCAGCTTGGCCTGGATACGGCCCTTGAGTTCGGCGGCGGCCTTCTTCGTGAAGGTCGTCGCGAGGATACGGGCGGGATCCAGACCCTGCGCGACGGCCTCGGCGACCGTACGACAGAGGTCCGTCGTCTTCCCTGATCCAGCGCCGGCGCGAACGACTTCGAGTGTTGTCATCATATGGTCTCCAGAATGCCGCAGAGTCGCTGGTAATTGCAGTGCTTGCACACCTCTTGCACGTGATCGTCCCGCAAGCGGGACTCGAGCACGATCGTCGCGCCCTCCGACCACTCCGACGGCTCTTGCAAAGGGCGCGCTGGAACCGGATCGCCGGACGTGAGCCATGCGTCGGCCTTGTCGAGGGCTGCGGAGAACTGCTGCCAGACCGTCCGGATGGCCGGCGCATCGACGATGGAGCGACCGCCGTTCCCGGCGACGGGGCCTTGCGACGGCGTGTAGAGCAGGCCATCGGACAGCACGAGGTAGGCGACGGCGGGAAACGTGCCCGTCGCGAGGGAACGACCGTAGGCGTACGTTGCGAGTTGGACGGCCTTGCCCTCCTCGATGAGCGAACAATACTTCGATCGGCCGCCGTACTTGAAATCGACGATCGCTTCGGCGCCGTCATCGCGGGCAGCAAGGCAATCGATCGAACCGTTAAGCGACTTCCCGAACGCCTGACCGGTGAGTTCGACTTCGATTCCCGCGATGTGGTAGTTCCCACTGGCCAGCACGCCGATGAGCACGCGGGTCGCGTTCGCCAACTCGTGGCGCAGGGCTTGACGTTCCAAGTACCGATGGGGTTGGGCGAGCGGGGCGGCATCGAGCGGCAGCCGCTCATCGAACGCGGCGATGACCTGGGCCACCGCGTCTTCGACGGGCGGCAACGCCTTTCCTCCGCCGAACACGCGCTGGAGAATGCTGTGGCAGAACGTCCCTTTTAGCTGGAAATCGTCGGGGAGCTTCGCCATTGGGCTGGGCCGGAGCCTCGCCTGGTAGGTCAAGGTCCACTTCAACGGGCATGCGAGCCTGTCCTGTAGTTCGGTGGCGGACACCGACGTGCGGTCGGAGAGGAGTCCGGGCGGAACGTGCCAGAGGGATCGTTGCTTCTGCACGGAAGTGATGGGGATCTCTTGGCAGGGGAACGCGAATGGGGCGAGGAGCGCCGCGTCGTCGTGTGCGATGACGTCTTCCAGGACCGGCGGCGTATTCAAGTCCTGCTCCGGCAGCAGACAGCGAACGGCAAGCCAAAGGGGGTGCCACCGTTGGTCCAGGTCCCGCGGCAGGAGGACGGCGAGCGCCGCCTGTCGGGCATAGCAGTAGCCGCGGACCTCGGCCTTCCGTAGCGCTGTGAGGCTCTTGCTTCCGTCGTCGACCTCAATACCGGCA
>ERZ795059.6830-NODE-6830-length-10012-cov-5.070905_pt1 | contig 10012 bp, 6 predicted proteins | sample MGYA00375143_ERZ795059 | MGnify/ENA primary metagenome ERZ795059 (study PRJEB30188, sample SAMN05720168) | activated sludge metagenome | isolation source: Anaerobic digester | place: USA | collected 2015-01-07 ... | reverse complement strand
ATTGGATGGTGTGACTGGAGTTCAGACGTGTGCTCTTCCGATCTGCCGAAACGCACCTGCGGATAGGCGGCTTCCAGCACCTCCCTGACGATTTCGACGGCCGCGGCGTCGAAGCGGGCTTCACCCGAGAAATACTCCGCCAGACGCGGGTCGGCCTTGACCGCCGCTTCTGACAAAAAGGGATTGGTCCGCAGATGCGCACCCATGCGACCCGCCGTACACTGCCACGCGTCGAGTTTGCCCTGCACGTCAATCGCGTTGAGCGGGCAGGCCCCGATGCACTCTGAGCAGTTGTCGCAGAGCGATCTCTCGCAAACCGGATCCGGCTCCAGCTCTGCATCGGTCAGCACAAAGGCGAAGCGCTGCATCGGACCAAACTCGGGCGTGAGGATGAACCCCGCCAGCCCCGGCGCGCCCAGCCCGCAGAACTGCGCCGCCTGATTGAAGTCCATCAGCACGTCCGGCGCGGGGCGGCCGGGCGCGACCGGCTCCGAATGCGCGATTTTGAAGACCGGCAGATGCTCGGGGTTCGTCCCCGGGTCATCCCCGCGCCGCCGGTCCGGCACGCTGCGCTGCACCACGCCTTCGAAGCCGTGATCCTCGAGCAGACACGCCACGCGCCGCAGCACCCCCGGCGCGTAGATCTCGTCGATATGCACGATCGCCATCTCGGGAAACTGGTAGTAGTGCGTGCCCTCTTCCACGCCGCGCAGCGAGCCACGCAGCACGCGGAACCCCAGTCCGATGATGCTCCGGGCGCCCGGCGCGATAAACCGCGGGTCACGCTCCGGCGGCGTACCCTCGAAACGGCCTACGCTCCCGATCCCCACAAGATCAGCCCCGAACGCGCGGGCGGCTTTCTTGACGTCTTCTGATTTCAGCATGCTCCATTCTCCAGTTTCCACGGTTTCCGCGTACGGAAACGCTCGTTAAAGTGACGGTTCAACACGCCGCGCACCTCCAGCGAATGCAGGCAGGCGCGCAGGCAGCCGCCGCACTTGGGCGGGTTGTAGCCGCCCGGCTCGGCAGGGTAGTGGCGGTTGATGGCGTCGTTGACAGAGGTGTAGCTCTCGGCGGTGATCCTGACGGAAGGATCGCCGCGCATCAGCGCCGCGCCGTCCGGAATGTCCTTGAACGCGTCGCGCGGCATGAAGGGGTTGGTGGCTTTGTTGGCCCCGATGTAGTAGGCGAAGCACTTCCATTCGTCCAGCTTGCCCCAAGACACGTCGTGGTCGGCCAGCTCGATCTTGATCTGCTCTTCGCGGCTGATGCACTGTCCGGGACAGGACGCCACGCAAGCCATGCAACGGTTGCAGAGCTGCGGGCCGTCATAGATCGGATCAGGCTCCAACTCCGCGTCGGTCAGCAGAAAAGCCTGCCGGTTGAGCGGGCCGAACTGCGGCGTCAACAGCATCTTGCTATAGCCGATCTCGCCCAGCCCGCACAGGAAGGCTGCGATGCGGAAATGGATGAAGACATCCGGCGCGGGCAGCCCTTCGGCACTGGGCCGGGCCAGGAGACTGCGCACGTTGGGCGAGGAGTTGGTGCCGCCCTTCTGCGACACGCGGTGCAGCTCCGGCGACTCCTCGCGCGCGGCCACGCCGGTCATGTCGGAGCGTGCGCTGCGTCCGCCGGTGTTGCGGTAGACCACGCCCTCGTAGCCGCGGTCCTCGATGAAGCGGGCGGTCTCGTACAGCGTGGTCGGCGCGATGTTCTCGTTGATCGCGCCGTAGCCCATCGAGGGATACTGGAAAAAGTGCGTACCCTCTTCACAGCCGCGAAGATAACCGCGCGGGATGCGGAAGATCATGCCGATCAGGCTCCGGGCGCGCGGCGCGATATAGCGCGGATCCATCTCAGGCGGCGCGCCGTCGAAACGGTCCAGCGACGCGATGCCCACCGCGTCCGCCCCGAAGCGCATCGCCGCATCTTTGACGGCCTTAGCATCTAATGCTGACATTTCTAAATTCCTTTTTACAAAAATCGGTCCGTTCGGGTTCCTGCAACTCGCCGAAGCGCGTTAGCCAATGATCTGAAAAGCGTTTGTTGTCGAGATACGCGAGCGCCGAGAAGTCCGGCTCGCACAGGCTCAAGGTGTTGCCGTCAAAAGTGCGGCAAGCATAGGCCGCGATCACCCGGGCAGGATCACGGTGCACCCGCGTGGCCAGCTTGATGCCGTCAACGATACCGGCGTAATGGTCAAGCTCTTCGGGTCTGATCCAGGTGCTGTCCACGAGCAGCGAGACATGGTTGGCGGGATCGGCGTAGTAGCCCCAGCAAACCCCGCTGAAGCCGGTCCAAGGACTCGGCTGACAAGCGGCCTCAGCCTCGTGCGCGACCAGATTGTCGTGGAAGACATGCGCCGGACAATGGTTGATGCAGCCGCTGTTGGCCAGCAGATAGAGCCGCTTGTTGTTCGCCGCGCACCAATCATGTAATTTTTTCAGCCGATCAGGGAAACGGTTGAGCCCGCGGTGCGCGTAGTAGCTGTCAAACGCATCACCCAGGCACTGCATCGCCGTAATTGACCTGACGCCCATATTGACCGAAGCCCGGACATCCAACGCCGGAAACGCGCGCTTGACCCGCTGCGCGATAAAGGGCGATGCCGTGGTGACCGCGTCCAGACCGATCCGTTCCGAGATCTCGCGCACCGCGCCGACAACCCGTTGTTCCAATGCGCTGGAGATCGCGTCACCGCCGTAACAGTTGCCGTTCCACAGCATGTTCAGGCGGACGCCTGCCGCGCGTATCTCCGCCAGTTCGGACATCATCTGGCTCTGCTCGCTGTCATCCGCGATGCTCACGCCGCGACCGCTGGCGGTCCCGCGCCAAGGGAAATAGACCTCGTCGATATCCGCAGCGTATTCCGTCACGACATCCGCGAAGCGGTCCGCGTCGGGCAACTGGTAGCCCACCGATAGTTTCAGGCGATCAGGCACGGGCGGCCTCCACGGCGGCGATGTCCAGCCGCTCGATCCGGCCTACAACCGCCAGCGCGATCAGCAGCATCACCGGATAGAAGACCCCGGCCACCAGGAACGGGATCAGGTAGTTGCCGGTCATGTCTACGCTCACGCCGATGAAGCGCGTGAACATCATGCTGCTGATCCCGGCGCAGCCGCCGACCACACCCGCCACCGTGCCGACCATGCGCGAGGGGAAGAGCTGTGTCGGCACCACGTGATTGTTCGAGCCGAACATCTGCATGCCGATGATCGACACGCACATGGCCGCCACGTACTGCCAAGTGGCGGCGAGCAGCGGCACCGCCACGCTGCACATCATCATCACCGCGCTGACGGTCATGACCACTTTATGCGCGCGGTTCACCGACCAGCCGCGGTGTTGCAGCCAACTGGCGAGTGAGCCGCCGGCCAGCGTGCCGACATCCGCCGCCAGAAAGGGAATCCACGTCAGCAGTCCGGCCGCCGTGACCGACAGCCCCTTGTCATCCACCAGATAGTTCGGCAGCCAGAAGATGTAGAAGAACCAGACCGGATCGAGAAAAAAGCGCAGCATCATCACGCCCCACATCGCGCGCTGGCGGAAAAGCAGGCGGATCGGATGATGCTCGGTCTTGCGCCGCGCGAGCATCTCCGCCGGCCACTTACGTTTTAGGCTCAGCCAGAGCGCCACCCACAGATAGCCGGCGATACCCGTGGCGAGAAAAGTCGCCCGCCAACCGAACAGCTTGTACATCCAGACCACGACCACCGGCGCGATCGTGGCGCCGATGGTGGCGCCGGAGAGCCAGACCGAGGTGGCGAAGCCGCGCTCTTTGACCGGGAACCATTCCGCGACGGTCTTGGCGCAGCCCGGCGAGACAGGTCCCTCGCCCGAGGCGCGCAGGAAACGGCAGAAGCCCAGGCCGAAGACCGATCCGACCAGCGTGTGCAACACGCTGGCCGTGCTGCCGCACAGTCCCGCAATGGCCATGCCCGCGCGCGCGCCGATCTTGTCCATCACGCGCCCGCCGAAGATATACGCCAGCGTGTAGGCGAGAAAGAATGCGTTCAGGATGTTCGAGTAATCGGTGTTGTCCATGCCGAACTCTTTACGCAGCACCGGCGCCAGCACCGACAACACCTGGTTGTCGAGATAGCTGAAGAAGGTCTGCATGAAGAGCAGTGCCAGAATCATCCAGCGGAACGGCGAGATGTTCACCGAAGATTCGTGTTCATTCGTGTTCATTCGTGTTTCAATGATTTCCCGCGAATCTCCGCGATGTCAGAGGACGCAGGACGCAAGACCCAGGACAGAACTCCTAACTCCTAACTCCTAATTCCTAATTCCCATCTGTGTTCTAAAATTCCTTGCGCGCCGCGAATACCCACTCCGGCATGGCGAGCAGCCCGATGTCCGGGCGCGGGTCGGCGGGCGGCACCCAGAAATTCTTGGGCCAGACAGCATCAGCATGCCGCCAGTTCCCGAACAGAGGCGCAACGGATGTCCAGACTGTAATCGTGAGCTGTTTGCTGCCGCCCCGGGCGTCAGGCGGAATAAGAAACTCAAAGGGTGCCCACACGCGTTCACCCAGTTTTCGGCCGTTTAAAGCCACTGACGTATAAAGTCCGCCCGTATCCAACCGGATCCCGATCGCACCGGGTCCCTGCGGCACGTTGACCTGCGCCTGATAGGTCACGCTGCCGGCATAACCAGCCAAACCGTGACGCCACAGTGCGCCGGGACCTACTTTTTGCGGAACCGCCGCGGCCTGACCGTCCTTGACCGCGAAGGCTCCGGTCACGAAAGCCACGGGCAGGAAGTAATTGTTGTCCTTGCCGCCGGTTTTGACCGAAAAAGCATGCTCGCCCTTTTCCAGACTGAAGGGCGCGGTCTGCATGTACAGGCCGTTCAGACCCTGGCGCAGCGTGTCGCACGGCAGATCCGCGATCAGAGGTTTGCCGTCGAGTGTCAGCGAGTAAGGCTTTGGGAAATTGCGCATGACGATACGGGCTTCGGCGACCGGATGTTCGACAGTCAGGTGCGCCAAGCCGTTGGAGTTGAACACGAGCCGGTGCGTGTTGAGATTCCCGAGCGTCAGGCTGAACGCATCCTGACCAGCCTCAAGGATCGGCTTGACGCGAACGCCGTTTTTGTTGACGAACGCCGGATCGGCCAGTCTGCGGTCAATATCACGCGCGGGGTTCTGTCCGTCCCAAACAAACACCCCTTGGGCAGGCAGATTAAAAAGGACAGGCTTCTTTCCCCGCCGCATCAGGCGCAATCCGGTCTGCGCCTGCTTGCCAAGAGCGAGCGCCACTACGTTGTTGTCCTGATAGTGGCGCAGCAGGATGCTGTCTGCCAACTTGCCGTCCGCACTCTCGATCCACACTTCCGGAGGACGTTGCGCGCGCATGAAGGCCACCAGCTCGTCCAGCTTCTCAAACGCGCGGCCGGAGCGCTCTTCGAGGATGTTCTTGCCTTTGAAAGAGATGACAAAGGGCTTGTCGCAGGCTTCGTCCTCCTCATAAAGGTCAACCGTGAACTGTTCTACGGCGAGGCGGCGCAGTGTTCCGTTCAGCCAAGGATGCTCTTGGCCACGGATGCTGAGTTTGGCGGCTACGGTCTGAGGGTAGCGCACGGCCACCTCACAGCGCACCGGTTTGGCGGCGTACGAAGCGGCCAGCCGGGACTCATCTGAAAGCAAGCGAAAGGCCGGAAACCAGGGCTGCGTGCGTGTGAGCGGATTAAAGTACGCGCCTTTTTCAAGATTGCCGCGCGCGTCAAGCGGGGCGACGGCCAGAAGATACTGATCGACCTTGTGCATGGCGCTCAGCCAGATCATCTGCCGGTGTGTCGCATGTGTCATATTCGCAGGCCCCAACGCGAAAAGCTCCGCCAGTCCGCCTTTGTCGCAGCGACCGATGGCATGCTGTGCCGCGGCGAAGGTGGTCCACTCGATATCGTTTGTGGCAAGCCGGGTACCGATCTCGTCCATGCCCGGCAGCGAGAACCCCTTGAGCGCGTTCAGCACATTCCCGTTGTAGCGGATGCCCTTGGCCGTGGCGTCCTCGGCCAGCAGATGCCCGGTGTAAAGCAGCCCCTGACGGTCGCACCACGCCCGGATCTGATCGAAAAACGCCGCGCGCAGCCGCCGCCCCAGCAGATCGGCGTAAACCGCCCAAACCTCGTCCTTGCTGCTGTCCGCCAGATAGGCTTCGACATCCTGACGCAGCTCCCGCTCGACCCGCTGCTTGTAGGCCTCTTCCGCGCCGTCGTAATACGCAAAGCGCAGGGTCGGTTTCTCGGCGAATTTGATCGGCACATGATAAGCCGGCTCGTCACTGAAGATGCCGACAATCGTATTGCCGAAATAGGGCTTCAGGCGTTTCTCATAGCGGTCGTGCGTCAGTTCAATGAAGCGTTTGATCGCGCCGAAGCTCTTGCTGTCCACCCAACCCGGCGCGGCCTGCACACGCCAGGAGTACGTGCCGTCGTTCTTTTTAACCACAGAAAACTCGCGGTACACATAATCCGGACTTTCGGCAGGCACGCGCCCTTTACACGATCCGCTCGGCCAGTTGTATTCATCGTACAGCCAGATCTTCATGCCGAGCCGCTGAGCGTGTCGGCAGAACCACTCGCAGAGCTGCAGCCACTCCTCGCTCATATACTCGGTTTCAAGACCACTACGGGGATAGATCAGGTATTGGTCGATGCCAACGGACTTATAGGCCTCCAAGGTTTCCCGCACGGTGTTCTCGTCCGGCCTGCCGGTGATCGCGCCCATGGGAATGAGCGGCGCGGGCGGGGCGTCAGCCCGCACCGCACCGTTTAGCGCCATCGCCAATAAACCCGTCAGCATCAAGCATTTCATTGAGGCAGTGTCCTCTTTCGAGCTTTAATTATCAAGCACCTTTACCCGGTAAAGTGCCGGGGACGAAACAGGCGACATCTCTTCGGACCAGACGTTCACGGTTTCCGGCGCGACTGCGCGGGGCACCGACGGATCCACGGTCGTCCAGCCGGAAGAGAGGGCGTTGGTCGAACGCTCCACGGCGAATGGTGCCGGGCTGCCGGAGTCATTGCCGGTGAAACGCAAGTAGAAACGGCCGTTCTCGCTCCAGCAGTCGATGATTCGGAACAGGCTCTCGGCATCCGTCGGATCTGTGCCGGCCGCGTATTCGCCCGCTGCGTCAAAACCGTCGCCATCATTATCGATTTCCGGGAATCGCGCCACTCCCCATTGATCAAACCACGTAAACGGAACGCCGTTTGTCTCGGTCGCTCCGGTGTGCGCGAAAGCAGTCGATGTCTGAACCGAGAGGTCGTCGAACACGCCCCGGCCCTCCAGCGCCACGCCGGAAATCCGCTTGGCCCCGCCGCCGCCGCGCCCCGGGCTGTTGGCGCACATGTACCAGGTGCCTCCGGCAGTCAGATCGTCCGGGGCCTTGAACGCCTGTGCGGACGGACAGAGCGAACCGTTGACCCGCGGACGGAAAAAGGTGTCGTCCAACGGACTGGTGGCGTAATCCACCGTCACGCTGAGCCTGACCCACTGATCTTCCGGAACAGGCGGCATGCCGAGATCCGTCCATCCCTGTGTCCACCCGGATGCCGTCTGGCAGAGGTGCCAGACATGCAGCACACCGTTGGAATCGACCGCAAACGCGAATTGCGTGTCACTTGGAACCACAGGCAGATCCACGCTGCGGGAGGCCAGCACCATCAGGTCGAGATTGACGCCCAGCCCCTCCGCCCCCCGCACCCCGTGATCCATCAGATCGGACACGTTCAATGCCTGCGTATGGTTCTCGGACGGCAACGGATATCCGGGCGGCGTCTGCGCGAGATAGCTCAAAGAGGTCACCACGCCCGCGCCGGCATACCCCGCCCAGCCGTTGAAGCCGCCCAGCGACAGGCCGGGCGCGTAGGCTTCGAACGAGTCCGTCACGGGAAGATCTTCAGGGTGCGGGCCGACCGTCAGCGTCACCGCCACACTCTGCGGGGAATTGGTCGCGCCCGCGCCAGCCACGGTGATCGTCGCGGTGTAAACGCCTGTTGTCAGTGCCGCGCATGAGCAGTTGACCTGAATCTCTGTTGGCACCCCGTTCGAGCAGATACCTGAGACAGGCGACACGGAGAGCCATGCGGCGTCATCCGAGACCGTAAAGTCCATGGGGTTCTTAAACGCATTGCTCACGGCGAACTGCTGCGCGGGAGCGTCTGCGCCGCGCACGGCGAACGGGGTCAGGATTTCAGTGTCTACCACCATCTGCTGCGGCTGTGTGACCGCGACCGTCTGGTTCAGCGCGACATCCGGCACGAGCTGCGTTTCGCCGCCCGGCCAAAAAATTTCCAGCGCCACCGGTGCCGTGCGCGTGCCCATGCCGAAGTGCAGCGTCCATTCATTCTGACTGCCTTTGCCTGTGCCGCCCTCCACCTGCCGCGTCTGGATCACGCCGCCGCCCATGTCGATCCGCACTTGCGCACCGATGGCCGGACGGTTAACCGTGACGCCGTTCGCCTCGAGTTTCACGCGCAGCCAGTTTTTGCCGGTGCCCTGATTGATGAAAATTCGCCCGTCGCTGGTCAGATCCAGATCGCCGTCGTTATCAAAATCAGCCCAGGCCGCGGCGTAGCTGTCAACCAGATCGCCCAATCCGGCCGCATCCGTCACATCGGTAAAGATCCAGTTCCCGTCGTTGCGCCACAAGCGGGTGTGGTCACCGTCATACACCGTCGTGAACAGCAGGTCGAGATCGCCGTCGTTGTCATAGTCGCCGAACGCCGCCGAGGCGTATGACTCCTGCCAGTCGGCGCCGTCGATCGTGTCCTTCAACTGGAAATGGAACGAGCCGGCCGAGCCCAGGTTGCGCATGAACTTGGGCCGGTCTTGCGACAGATCCGCATGGCTGAAATTCGCCACAAAGAGGTCGATATAGCCGTCATTGTCCAGATCGCCCCACGCGGAGCCGATCGTGTGGCCGCGGTCATACTGCGTCGTGCCGTCGCCGGCCACACCGAAGGCCGCCGCCACATCCGTAAAGGCCCCCGCGCCATTGTTGCGCAGAAGCTGGTTCGGGCGCAGCCGGTAGCAGGAGACGTACAGGTCGAGGTCGCCATCACGGTCAAAGTCGCAAGCGCTGACGCCGCGCGCGCGGTTGTCGATGGAGTTCGGCATCTCTTGCAGGCTGAAAGAGACGCCGCCGTTGTTTTTCAGGAGCACATCGACATAGCCGGTCACATTGGTGTAGGCGAGCTCATATCCTGTGGCATAGATGTCCAGGAACCCGTCGTTGTCAAAATCGCCCCAGCAGGCCCCGTCGCACCCGGTCACACGTTCAGGCATGACGCTGTCGCCGTGGAACGCCGAGAAATTCACGCCGCCGTTGTTGCGGTAGAGATAACCGCGGTTCTCCCAGACATAGAGATCCGCAAACCCGTCGTTGTTGTAATCGCCCCAGACGCCGTTGCCCATGAACCCGTTGCGGTAGGCCAGCGACATCGCGAGGCGGTTCGTGTAGAAATAATGGGAATCCAGCAGATCGGGATAGCCGTCGTTGTTGTAATCGCACCAGGCGGCCGTGCCGTAGTTGTTACGGAACGTGCCCTGCCCCAAGGCGGCCGTTTGATCGACAAAGGTCACCTCGGCAAACGCCTGCATGGCCGACAGCAACGCGGCTGTCCCGATCGCGTGGAGTTGTGTGTTATTCATTTCAATACACGCGGATCAACGTCCCTTTGGGCATGGCGTAGAGCTGCCCGGTCCCCATGATCACGTCAGGGTGCGTGGAACTGTCGATCACGCCGGTCAGGCTCACGCCATTGTAGCGCACCGTGTCGACGCGCTGCTGGCCGCTGAAGTTCAGCAGCACGCGCGCGCCGTCGCTGATCTCCAGCGCCGCGCATCTCGGTCGGGAACGCCGCGGCCAGGGGCTGGGCGATGTTCAGCAAACCTTGGCGCACTTCAAGCGTCACACCCGCCGGCACGCCGGAGACGACCAGTTCGCCGCTGCCGGTTTTGACCGAGATCGGAAGAGCGTCGTGTAGGGAAAGAGTGTAC
>ERZ795059.6828-NODE-6828-length-10013-cov-8.583752_pt1 | contig 10013 bp, 8 predicted proteins | sample MGYA00375143_ERZ795059 | MGnify/ENA primary metagenome ERZ795059 (study PRJEB30188, sample SAMN05720168) | activated sludge metagenome | isolation source: Anaerobic digester | place: USA | collected 2015-01-07 ... | reverse complement strand
TTCAGCCTTATAGGCAGCATTCTGTGCTTCATCCCATGGCAGATCGGCATTGATTGCCACATTACAGTTCTCAATTACCTGGTAAAAATACTGCCAGAATGAAGCGGGACCCCGGAAATTTGTATTTGATGCAACCCACTGAAAATTATAAGTCTCCACCCACCAGCTCCAATTGAGCTGCTCGGCAAGAAAAACATCGTTGCCCCGGAGGTCATTGGCGACACTCATGAATGAACCATAGAGTGTCTCGGATGTTATCAGATCGTAAATGCCATAAAGAACAGCCATGGCATTTTCGGGTGTTTCAAAAGCCTGTGAGTCTTCAACACGGTCAGTAGGATAATACTCCAGAAAATCTTCATTACATCCCGCTATGAAAACAAAAGTAAAAACAATTGATAATATTATTTTTTTCATACTTATTTTTTTTTAACTGGTCAGTTGGAAAAACCCTGAAAAGAAATAAATTCTCATTTCCCATTTTCTCATCATGGCTTTTTTTCATTACAACCGATCGTTTGTGATTAGAAACTTATATTGATCCCTGCTGTTATGGTCCTGACATTCCGGAGCCTGAGGAAAGATCCCTCTTCAAGAAACCTTGAAGAAGTGGCATTTGACTGTGTGTTATTCCTGTAAACGAATTGTGGCACATCGGTCACATCTCCCGGCTTTTTCCACGAATCAAGTACTTTCTTATTCAGCTGAAGTCCGTAACGAGAGCCGTCACCCATAGTTTTCTGCATCAGGCTGTTGTATATCATACCTCCAAGACTCCAGTAGAACTGAAATGAGAATGATAAACTTTTCTTATATGTAAATGAGTTTGTCAATGATCCCGAATTCCACAGCTTAAGATCATCACGACGGTAGGATGCCGACAGGTAATATTTATCCGGATAGTGGTAATTAAGCCTGCTGAGATATGATACCATTGAATTCTCAAGGGTGGATGATCCTATACCAAAGGGCTTACCGGCTAAATCCAGTTCATCCGAAAAAGGAACATCATATCCCTGACCGGCTGCATTGACACTTTTATATATGTAGTATTCCGTTTCATAACCGACAAGGAAATTCACTGAATGATTTGTAAGAAAGTCCTTGTCGTATGTCAGGATTGAAGTTGTCATGAATCTCCTTGAATCATTATGATTCTTGTCTGAACTACCTCCGTATGCTTTACCGTCACCGTGGAATGGATTACGGAACTCGTCGGAATTATAGTTTGATATTCTGCCACTGACTTTGGTATCGAATGTAAGTCCGTTAATGATAAGCCAGTTAAGGTTTACAGAGTTAAATACTGAACTGGACCTGTGTGATCTCGGATCGAGTATTGTCTGAGCGATAGGATTATAATCCTTTGATACAAGATTATCCCAGTTCCAGACCGGTTCTCCGTCAGCATCAAGGACTGTATTGAAATTTTCATCGATCTGATAAAGAGGAACATTGTTCGGGTAAGCATAAGCAGCATAACCCGTGCCCGATCCGTTTGTAATATCTTTTACAGTATTACCTGTCTGATAGTTAAAAGTAGCAGTATAACCAGTTTTGATCCTTTTGTTTACCTGTGTCGAGACGTTGATATGCCCCATCAGTTTCTGAAGCTTATCGGGTTTTGTAATTGCATCAAGTCCATAATATGTTCCTGAAAAGTAAAATCTTGTCTGGTCATTTCCTCCCGAGGCTGAAAGGTTATGTTCTCTTACATTACCTGTCCGGTGGGCAAGCTCAAACCAGTCTTCTGGAAGAACTCAGCGGAATTGAGCATCTGGAATTTATTTGTGGTCCTCCACTGATAGCTCTGTTTCCCGAGATATGAAAAAACAGTCTTCCCGCTTGTCCCTTTCTTTGTTGTCACCACTATAACACCATTGGCAGCTCTCGATCCGTAGAGAGATGCTGATGCAGCATCTTTCAGGACAGTTATAGTTTCGATATCGTTAATATTCGGCTGAACTGCACCAACAACCCCGTCGACGACCCACAGAGGTTCGGAAGATGCAGTGATGGAGCCAATCACCCTGATCCTTATGGTGGGCTCTGCCTGCGAAGCGCCGGATGTGCTCACAACCTGAACTCCTGCAGCATTTGCCTGGAGAGCCTTGGCTACCGAAACGGAGGGAGTTACTGATATCTGGTATTTGCCGTTGTTATCAGTCAGGGTCCCGATTGTGGTGCCCTTTACAGTTACAGTTGCACCGGCCAGAGGCAGACCATCCTCAGCGGATGTGACAGTACCTGTCACCGGCCTCTGCTACCCCAGTGACGACAGCAAAAAGCCGCAGGAAAAAATAAATAACAATAGAAATTTTTTCATGAAACATGGTTTAGGTAAATAATTGGCGCAAAATAATCAGATTATTATTATCATAAAATAAATGAATACCTCAATTTTCGAATAGGGAAAATAAATAATCAAATTAAAAAGAACCGTTATCATTTTGCAGATTGCATTTCCCGGTTTATGAACTGTTAATATGAGTCGCCGGTTTTTTATCAACACAGATGATTATTGAACCAGTCTTAATTCAATTTTGCATAATTTTGTTACCGGTCAATCATCCCAAATCTCCAGATATATGGCAGCCTTCGCTCACTTACACGTTCATACCCAGTACTCTATCCTTGATGGTGCATCAAGCATTCCTCTTCTCATTGATAAGGTAAAATCGCTCGGCATGGAGGCAGTTGCAATAACTGACCACGGTAATATGTTTGGAGTCAAGGAATTTCATAACACAGCTGTAAAAAAGGGGATCAAACCAATAATCGGCTGTGAAATATATGTGGCAAAAAGATCCATTGCCGATGTTACAGGAAAGGAGGATCGTTCGGGTGATCACCTGATACTCCTGGCAAAGAACCTCAAAGGTTATAAGAATCTTATAAAGCTTATATCACTTGCATGGATAAAAGGCTTTTACTACAAACCGCGGATCGACAAAGAGTTGCTTGCCCAATACAGTGAAGGTCTTATTGCTTCCTCAGCCTGCCTGGCAGGTGAGATACCCGATGAGATACTTAACGGTACAACTGAAGGTGCGGAAGCTGCACTCAGAAGCTATCTCGACATCTTCGGAAAGGATTTTTATCTCGAAATACAGAGGCATGAAACTTATGACCCTGAGGCCGACATGAAGGTTTTTCCCCTTCAGCAGAGAGCTATTGAAGAAATAAAAAAACTGTCGGCCAGATATGACGTTAAGATTATTGCCACCAATGATGTCCACTTCATAAATGCCGAAGATGCCGAGGCTCATGACAGGCTGATATGTATTAATACCGCAAAAGATATCGATGATCCGGACAGGTTAAGGTACTCGAAGCAGGAGTATCTGAAATCTGAAGAAGAAATGAGAAAGATCTTTAGCGATATTCCCGAAGCCATTGATAATGTTGCAGAAATCATAGCCAAGGTTGAAAAATACAAGCTCGATCATGATCCGATAATGCCTGATTTCGATCTGCCCGAGGGATATAAGGACAAGGATGAGTACCTCAGATATCTTACATATAAGGGAGCGAAGGAAAGATGGGGAGATCTGACACCGGAACAAAGGGAACGAATAGATTTTGAGCTGGTCACTATTGCCAAGATGGGCTTCCCGGGATATTTCCTTATAGTTCAGGACTTTCTCAGGGCTGCCAGGGAAATGGGCGTGTCGGTTGGGCCGGGACGAGGTTCTGCGGCCGGGTCAGCTGTAGCTTACTGTCTCAGGATCACTGATATTGATCCTATAAAGTACGGCCTGCTGTTTGAGAGATTCCTTAATGTTGACAGAACATCGATGCCTGATATCGATATTGATTTTGATGAAGACGGAAGAGAAGCTGTATTGAAATATGTTGTAAATAAATATGGCCGCGACAAAGTAGCTCATATAATTACTTTCGGATCTATGGCTGCAAAAATGGCCATAAGGGATGTAGCAAGAGTTCAAAAACTACCGCTTCCTGATGCAGACCGTCTGGCCAAGCTCATTCCCGAAAAACCGGGGACAACCCTTTTACAGGCTTACAACGAGGTGCCGGAACTCTCAAAAGAAAGGGAATCATCAAACAAGCTTATTTCCCAGACCCTGAAATATGCCGAAGTACTGGAAGGATCAATAAGACAGACCGGAGTCCATGCCTGCGGGGTCATCATAAGTAAAGAACCGCTTGACAATTACATCCCTCTGTGCACTGCAAAAGATGCCGAACTTGCTGTAACCCAGTACGACGGAAGCCATGTTCAGGCTGTAGGCCTGCTCAAGATGGATTTTCTGGGACTTAAAACCCTTTCAATTATCAGGGATGCAATTGAGAATATAAGGAAATCGAAGGGAATAACAATAGATATTGATTCAATACCGCTGGATGATAAGGAGACTTATGAACTTTTCAGCAATGGTGAAACGACAGCAATATTCCAGTTTGAATCAACCGGGATGAAAAGATATCTGAAAGAGCTCAGACCAAACAGGTTTGAGGATCTGATTGCAATGAACGCCCTTTACAGACCGGGTCCGATGCAATATATCCCGGAATTCATCAAGAGGAAACATTCCGACAAGAAGGTCGAATATACCCTGCCGGTGATGGAAAAATATCTGAATGACTCATACGGAATTACAGTCTACCAGGAACAGGTTATGCTTTTATCCCAGGCACTCGGAGGATTCACCAAGGGGGAAGCCGATACTCTCCGGAAGGCAATGGGAAAGAAAAAACGATCCATAATGGATGAAATGAAGGTCAAATTCCTTGAAGGGTGTCTGAAAAACGGTTATGATAACCAAACCGTTGAGAAGATCTGGTCCGACTGGGAATCCTTCGCCGAGTATGCATTCAACAAATCCCATTCGACCTGTTATGCTCTGGTGGCATATCAGACAGGCTACCTTAAAGCTCACTTCCCGGCTGAATTCATGGCAGCTGTCCTCAGCCGTAACATAAGTGATATCAAAAAGATAACCACTTTCATGGACGAGACCAGACGTATGGGGATGGAGGTTCTCGGACCGGACGTAAATGAAAGTAATGTGAACTTTACAGTCAACAAGGCTGGAAATATCCGTTTTGGTCTCGGCGCAATAAAAGGTGTCGGGGAAAATGCAGTGATACAGCTGATTGAGGAAAGAGAGAAAGGAGGAATATATAAGGATATTTATGACCTTGTGGAAAGAGTGAACCTCAATTCCCTGAACAAGAAGAACCTCGAAGCGATGGCCGTTGCCGGCGCGTTCGACTGCTTTGAAAACATTTCACGGGCACAGTACTTTGCACTCGATTCAAAAGGCTTCAGCTTTATCGAAAGCCTGATACGGTACGGCAATAATGCAAAAACTATCAGACAGACAAGCAGTCAGACACTCTTCGGTGAATCGGGCGGATTCGATCTTGTGAAACCTGAACCCTCATCATGCTCCGACTGGCCAAAGCTCGAAAAACTTAACAGGGAAAAAGAAGTTATAGGTATTTACCTGTCTTCCCATCCCCTTGATGATTTCCGCCTTGAAATAAATACTTTCACAACAGCTACCCTGGCCGATCTCCAGAATCTTCAAAACTACCTCGACAGGGAAGTGACAATTGCAGGAATGGTGACAGATACCAAAAACGGAATAAGCAAGAATAACAAGCCTTACGGCTCAATGACCCTTCAGGATTATACAGATTCATTCAGGTTCATACTTTTTGATAAGGATTATATTGATAACAGCAAATACTTTACAACCGGCTATTACCTTCTTATTAAAGGTAAAGTTCAGAAAAGAAAATTCAGGGAGGATGAACTTGAGTTCAGCATAAGGAAGATATATCTGTTGTCGAGCGTTAAGGATGAACTGGTTAAGAGTGTTACACTTAAGATCGACCCTGCAAATATAGATCACGAGATGATCAGTGAACTTAAACAGCTCATAAGTGAAAACAAAGGGGAAACGGAGCTCAGGTTCATGTTCCTCGACAGTGAAGACAAAATATCACTTCCGATGTTCTCCCGAACCCAGAGAGTAAGGCTCAATAATGAGTTTGTTGCATATCTGGAAGACCACCCTGCAATTGATTTTAAAGTTAATTAGCTATCTTTGGCCTCTGGAATCTGAATCATTTTAAACTTGTAAATATGGCAATTGAAGTAACTGACGGGAATTTTGATGAAATAGTATTAAAATCGGGAAAACCGGTTGTTGTCGATTTCTGGGCTGAATGGTGTGGCCCCTGCAGAATGGTCGCTCCGGTCATGGAAGAGATCTCCAGGGAGTTCTCGGACAAGGCTGTTGTGGCTAAATGTGATGTTGACAACAACCCGCAGGTGACATCAAGATTCGGAATCAGGAATATTCCGACCGTTTTGTTTTTCAAAGACGGCAAAGTTGCCGATAAACAGGTAGGTGCAGTGCCAAAGAATAATTTCGTCAATAAACTTAATGCTCTTCTCTGACAAGGTCCCGGTTACCGGACAGAATTAATCAGGAATTATGACAGTATGCGTCTTTGCAGCTTCGAGCAGCAGAGTTGATCAGGAATATTGCAGGGAGGCTGCCATGCTTGGATCACTCCTTGCCGGTGCCGGTATTGATGTGGTTTTCGGAGGAGGAGGGATCGGCCTGATGAATGATCTTGCAGACGCAGTAATTGAGAACGGTGGCAGAATAACCGGTGTAATTCCCGCTTTTATGCAGGCCGAGGGCTGGGGTCATACCGGGGTGACTGAAACTATTGTCACCCGCGATATGAGCGAGAGAAAGAAAAAAATGTTCGAAATGTCCGATGCGGTTATTGCATTACCGGGCGGCGTAGGAACCCTCGAGGAACTTACTGAAGCCATCACGCTAAAACAGCTAAGCCTTTTCCATGGTCAAATACTGATACTGAATACCCGCGGATTCTATGATTCACTAATCGATTTCATAGACAGAATGGTCGATTCGAACTTTCTCAGAAAGGAACATAAGGGAATCTGGAAGGTCGTTAACACTCCTGACGAGATAATGGAGGCCCTGAAGAACAATAAGGGAGGAGATGAGGAATGGCGAAAGATAGCCAAAATCTGATCATTCAACTATCTGAATTGTCTTGTAACAATTTTTATTTTGAGTAAAAATAAAAATCCCGACTCCGTAGAACCTGCCCCGCCATAGCGAATAGTAGTCAACCTAAAGAGTTTTGGGGAGTAAACTTTCCCCTCCTTTTTTTAAGGAGGGGAAACTTATATATCTACATACCAGCTAATTAGAGTAGTTTTGATTACTAAAATATTCCTTAGGTTGACGGCTATGCGCCAAAGCGGGAGGAAGCTTTTGTTTCCAAAACTCCGTTTACAATAATTTCAAGATTGCTTCCGGAATATTCCGTACGGGATTTTAAAATACCTGTAACCGACGGAGCAATGATCCCCGAGCCGAATATGACCCTGCCTGAAAATATTCTCGCTTCATCCCATAAACCTTCCTTAATAAAGTGATTCAATACGCTGGCTCCGCCTTCAATAAATAATGACTGTATGCCGGCGTTGTAAACGTATTCTGCGACCTGGAGCGCTGAACTTCTTTCCCGGTCAAGAATGACTTTCTCACAACTTAATGAAGCATATTTGTTATGGGTAAATACAACTGTCCTTCCTTCAGTCCTGAAAACTGCAGAGTTATCATCCAGGCTTCCTGAGCTGGTCAGGATCAGCCTCAGAGGATCATCTCCCGGCCACAACCTTAAATTAAGCATCGGATCATCTGTCCTTACTGTCCCCGCCCCCGCCAGTATCGACTGTTCCGCTGATCTCCAGATGTGAACCAGTACCCTTTCAGCATTTCCTGTAATCCATACGGGCCCCCGTTCGCTGATCCTGTCTCTGTCAACATCAATGAAGCCGTCAGCGCTCTGAGCCCACTTAAGAATTATATAAGGCCTTTTCTTTTCATTAAATGTAAAGAACCGTCTGTTGATCCATCTGCACTCCTCTTCAAGTACTCCAATAGTTACATTACAACCCGATCTGATCAGCGCTTCAATACCTTTTCCATTCACTTTATCACTTGTGTCGGCAGTACCGGCTACAACTTTCTTTATACCTGCGCTGATTATTATCTCAGTGCACGGAGGTGTTCTGCCCTGATGATTACATGGCTCCAGGTTAACATAAAGAGTCGATTCTTTCAGCAATTCCCGGTCAGTGACAGAATTTATTGCAATTCTCTCCGCATGCGGTTCTCCTGCCTTCTGATGGTACCCCTCGCCGATTATGGATCCGTTATGGACAATGACCGATCCCACCATCGGATTGGGACAGGTCCTCCCTTCAGCCTTACCTGCAAGATCGAGGCACCTCTGCATGAATTTTATATCTTCACCGGAAGGCATTCGTTTTAAAATGCTAATTTTGATAAATGGGTGTTAATATACAAACAATAAAGGAAATCCGGTTTTATCTGAAAAAGGAACTTGAAGAACTCTACCCTCTTCACGAGATAAATGCAATGTCGGCAATCATCCTGAAAGATGTCCTGCAATCTCCCCACCTCCATAATCTTGCACTTCCTGAAACTTCGCTTCAGAAAAAACATGTACAAAGTATTACCCGTATATGCAGGGAGCTTAAAAAAGGAAGACCGCTGCAATATATCCTTGGATATACCGAATTCTATAACTGCACTATACGGGTGGATCAGAATACTCTGATACCCCGTCCCGAGACTGAAGAGCTTGTCGACCTGATAATCAAGGAAAACAGGGGATTCACAGGCACTGTAATGGATGCAGGTACCGGATCGGGATGTATTGCCATAGCTCTGGCAATAAATCTCTCCGGGACAAAGGTAACTGGTTTCGATATTTCAGAAGGAGCAATAAAGAAAGCAAAGGAAAATGCATCTCTTAATCACGCAGAAGTGACATTCCTGGTAGCTGATATTTTCGATCCCGCTCCGTTCTTGTTGAAAAATTCCGGAGCGGGATTGCTGAATAATCCCGGATTAATTGTTAGTAATCCCCCCTATGTACGATCGTCTGAAAAGAAACTGATGGCGGAAAACGTTCTTGGCCATGAACCACAGGGAGCACTCTTTGTACCTGATTCTGATCCGCTCATTTACTACAGGGCTCTTGTTAAACTTGCATCAGCTATCCTCGTTCCCCCGGGGAAAATATATTTTGAGATCAACGAAGCAATGGGAAAACCAATTTGTGAATTGCTTACAGCGTCGGGATATAAATCCGTGGAAATCATAAAAGACCTGAATAATAAGGAAAGAATCATAAAAGGTATAATAAATGAATGATAAGAGCCTGTATTCAACCCTTCTGGCGAATGCTATGGCGCTTTGCTCGAAAAGGGAATACTGTACAGATGATATAAGGACAAGGTTAAGATCGTGGGGTGCCGGAGAAACAGACATAGAAAAGATATTAAGCACTCTTGTCAGGGAGAATTTCCTGAATGAGACCCGTTATGCTTCGGCATTTGTAAGGGATAAATTCAACTACAATAAATGGGGAAAAGTGAAGATCGCTGCTCATCTGAGGGCAAAGCAGATAGCTCCCGGAATAATAACTTCAGCGCTGAATCTGATCGATGATGAGTTATATCTGAGAACCATGAAGGAGATCATCACGGCACATCGCCGCCATATCAAGGCAAAAAACCAGTTCGATCTGAAGGGAAAACTCCTGAGGTTCGGGCTGTCCAGGGGATTTGAAAGCAACCTGCTCTATGACCTTCTCAACGATCCTGACTGATTAACCGGAAGCCGGACGACCTCAATAAAACCGCCTTGTTTGTTTATAGAACAAAAATGGTTCTATACATCATCATCATCATTGTTGTTTTCTTTCAGTTCAAGGATGTCTATCTAGACTTTAGAAGGAGTATATGGCAAGGACGCGAATCGTTCATAACTTACAGCAATTATTTTGAAAATCCGATACTGCGTGACCTATCTAGAAGGAGGTCCGATTTTTATAACTATCGTGTTGTAACCATACAATATCCGAAGGTTCATTTCTTGAATCTACCAGGAGTAAAC
>ERZ795059.6826-NODE-6826-length-10014-cov-6.837835_pt1 | contig 10014 bp, 8 predicted proteins | sample MGYA00375143_ERZ795059 | MGnify/ENA primary metagenome ERZ795059 (study PRJEB30188, sample SAMN05720168) | activated sludge metagenome | isolation source: Anaerobic digester | place: USA | collected 2015-01-07 ... | reverse complement strand
GAATGCTCGCATTTTCGACATTCGGCCCTGATAATCTCTTCCAGGTACGCAATCTTACTAAAATCGGACTTCACTACATGTCTAAGGGTGAAATCGCCGAACTGCTCTGTGATAACTACAAGATTATTCATATTTCTGAAGAAACACAGACTATTTATTTTGATACGCCTTTTGAAGTATTAAAGCATTTCAAGGAAACGGGAACAAATTATGCAAAGGAAAAGATAATGAGCAAATCAGAAATTGAGAAATTCGTTTATGATTATGAAGCCGCTTTTTCAGAAAATGATAAATTTCCTCTGACATATAACCCGATGTATTTTGTAGCTGAAAAAAAATGAAAGACAATGTATTTTTTGTAACAGGTTCGGATACAGGTGTGGGAAAAACCCTTGCATCGGGGATTCTTGCCCGGGAACTGATGAAAAACGGAATTAAAGTAATTACCCAAAAACCTGTGCAGACAGGTTCTTCTTTTCCGGCCGAAGACATAATGGAACACAGAAAGATAATGGAAATCAATTTAACAGAGGATGATCTCGAAGGAAAAACATCTACTTTTGTTTTTTCTTTTCCAGCCTCTCCGCATCTCTCAGCAGAAATAGACGGCAAGCAAATTGATGTTTCTGTAATCAAATTTCATACAAAGTATCTATCAGAAAAATACGACATAGTTATCCAGGAAGGAGCAGGCGGACTGATGGTTCCCATGACAAGAAATTTTCTGACAATAGATTACATTGCAGAAAACAATTTCCCTGTTATTTTTGTAACTAACTCCGAACTCGGAAGCATTAACCGTTCTCTTTTATCACTTGAAGCTATAAAGATGAGAAAACTGAGACTCAAAGCAATAGCTTATAATGAGTTTGATAATACTGATAGCCGCATAACAAATGATACAGGAGAAATTATTTTTGAATTTGCAGATAAACTATTTAAGGATTTGTCTTTCATCAAAATTAACAGAGACCTCAGGGATTCCGGCAAAAATAATATTTCCGCCGAAATCCCGAAAATCTTTAGTTTTTAAAATCAAATATCATCAGCTTTTACTTTTACGCCGAATTTTTTCAAAAGATTGTTCGATGCTATTTCAAGCTGAATCAAAGCTATGTTATAATTAACTTTAGCACGCAAAGCAGCCTGACGGCTGTCAGTTCTTGCATCAAGTGCAGTTTTTACTGTAACAGCGCTGAAACGTCCTCTTCTCAGATTAGCAAGAAGCAGACGGTAATATTCTTCACTCTGAATCCTCGCTCTTTCCATTGCCTTCATGACATTATAAGCCGCGTCAACATTTTCTATCTTATTCTTAACATCGTTACGGACATCTTTCTCATTTTTTTGAAGAGCGATTTTCGCCTGTTCATACTTATATTTCGAGTCTCTCATGTTAGTTTTTTGCTCTGTATCTCCCAGAGGATAACTCATTGTAACTCCCGCCTCAACTGTCGGATATTTCACAGAAAAAGCGTCCGAGTATGCCGGAGAAAATTCATCCATTGCTGTTGACTTAACTGTAACTCCTGCTTTAAGAGAAGGGGCTTCGGAATTTTCATAGATTCCCATCTGAAGTTTTGCGTTTTCAACACCAAGCTTTGCAGATATATAATCGTATCTCTGAGACAATGCAAGTGCGAGATAGTCTTCTTCCTTAAATGAAGGCGGAGCTTCACAAAGAACTACATTCCCCATTTTTGCTTCATCAACATCCTGATTAAGTGCAGCAAGAAGAGTTCTAACACTTTCTTTATATGTCTGATTGCTCATTTCCATAGAAGCTTCAGCATTTGCAACTAGGGCATTATAATAATTAAGATCAAATCTTTCGGCAAGACCCAGATTTACATTTGTCGCGACGATGTTTCTTACTTTAATCGTTTCTTCAAGTTTGATCTTAGAATTCTCATAATCCGATTTCGCAACAACAAAAGTCCAGTAATCAACTATGGCAGAAAGAATTACATTTGAAAGCTGATATTCAGTGCCGGCCTTTTTTATTTCACCTGCATTCTGAAGCATTTTTTCAGTACTACGGTCGCTTTTTCCAAAAGCATTTTTCAAGAGTTCCTGCTGAAGTGAAACAAACAAAACCGGAAGGTTGTAATCAGAAGTTACAGTCGTATTTCCGTAAGGCATGCTTTCCACATGTCCTTTCTGATGAGAAATCCCGGTACTCAGAGTTGTTCCTGTTTCAAAAGTTTTCGTTGCACTTGCAGACAAATCATAAGTTGTAACTTCTTTTCCGTTTTTTGCTTCAAGCGCCGGCGGATTCTTTGTCTTGGTATACGTTGCAGAACCTGTCAGGTACACCGCATATTTAACCTTAAACTTCTGATAATCAGAATCCGTCATAAGCAGTTCATAAGAAGCGCTTTTTACATCATGATTCTTTTCGAGCAAAAGCTTGATATAATCTTCAAGCGTTATAATGTTTCCATCCAGGGAAAAGCCGATTTCACCTATATCGGCCTTTTTTTCCTGAGAAACAAGCACGAAGGGCAATACCAGGCATGCGATCAGTATTTTCAGTTTTTTCATACTTTCCTCATTCTTAACTATTACTATTTCTTTTTCTGTTAATCCGCTTTTTAGGCTCTTCCTTTAATTCTTCTTCAAAAACCGGTATAGTTTCAACTTCTGCCAGCGCAAGCTTTTTTGCCTCTCTGCGCAGATGAAACAAATGCTTGATATCTTCAGTGATTCTATACATGCATGGAACGAGAATCAAGGTAATCATTGTCGCAAAAATCAAACCATACATGAATGCGATTGAAAGAGGTCTGACAAAGTAATCTTTTCCTCCGATTTCAAGAACAGAAGGAAGAAGTCCGAGAATAGTCGTTCCGGAAGTAAGAAGAACCGGTCTTACTCTTGAAACTCCCCCTACTACAAGAGCCTTTTCAAAAGGAACTCCCTTCTCTCGGAGATTCTGTATAAAATCAACAAGGACTGTTGAATTACTTACAATAACACCTGCTAGAGCAAATACTCCCAGACAACCCATGAAAGAAAACGGCTGACCATGTATAAATAATCCGAATACAACACCAATCATTGAAAACGGTATCGCACTCATCAGAATTACTGCAACAGACACATGTTCGAAGTATGCAGAAAGCAGAATAAATATAACTGCCATCGCAATCAAAAAGAGAATTCCGAGATCCTTCATGCTCTTATCTGAATCTTCCTGCTCTCCACCATAAGCAAAAGCAGTATTCTGATATCTTGTTTCAATGTCCTTGAACTTTTCTTTCAGCATTTTATTGACTTCAAAAGAAGTTGTCTTTTTCGTGTCTATTTCCGCCTGAACCTGAACAAGCCTTTTGAAATTCAATCTGTTTATAAAAGCCACACCTCTCTTCTTTTCTATTGATGCGATCTTTGAAAGAGGAACGAGTCCTCCGCTTGAATTCGAAACCATTACATCATTGAGACTGCTTACGGTCTTCTTATATGCCAGAGGAAATCTTACACGGATATCGACTTCTTCATCGCCGATCTTCGCACTTGAGGCAACAGAACCTTCAAAAGATGCATTCAGAGCAGTTGCGGCTGCAGTCACGGTAACTCCGGTACGCTTAGCCATAACTTCATCAATCTTATAACGGAATTCATATTTTCCGTCTTCCATATCCATACGCACTCCGTGTACTCCCGGAATAGTGTTAAGATAGTCTATATACTCCTGAGCCGCTTTAATCATAGAAGGAAAATCCTCTCCGCGGATTTCCACGTTGATAGGTTTTCCGACCGGAGGACCGTGTTTCTCCATTTCAATCTTAAGAAGTGCTTCCTTCGGAATAGTTCCATCGGCAATTTTCTTATTGATAGCATCATTGAGAAGAGCTGTAAGCTCAGTCGCAGTTCTTTCTCTGTCGTCTTCAGGAGTTAAGTGAATAACAATGGTCGACTTGTGAGAACCCTCGCCCGGCTGCGGATCAAGAAGACCGAAATCTTCTGTACCGACCCTGGATCTTATAGCCTTCAATTCTCCGTCTTTAAAAATTGATTTGGTAATATCTTCAATAGGTTTTACAATCGAGAGGTTTTTCCCGAGATTATATTCATTAGGAAAATAGCATTTTATGGTGATTTTTTCCTCACCGCCGCCGGGCATAAACTGAAATTTGACGATTCCGCTTCCAATCATAAAAATGCTTCCGAAGAAAACAAAAGTCAGAACCGAAAAAGTCAAATAACGGTGACGTATAGCTTTTTCAAGAAACACTTTATATTTTCTCTGCATTAAACCGAAAAAACCCGGGGCAAAAACGAGCTCCGACTCATCAGGAACGGCATCATGTCCGTGCTTGCTCGAAAGAAACATGTTCAGAAATGAAGGAAGAATGAAAAGCGCGCATATCTGTGAACCCGCAAGACATATCAAAAGCACAATCGGAATTGCCTTAACAAACTTTCCGATAATTCCGGTCAGAATCGCAAGCGGCATAAACGCCGCAAACACACAACAGAAAGAAAGAAGAAGGGGCTTCCACACTTCGGCAATACTCATCGCGATTGCATTGGTCTTTCTATGACCAAGCTCCATGTATCTATGAGTATTCTCACTGACAACAATACTCGCGTCTACAATCATACCGAGAACCATTATCATACCGAACATACTGACAACGTTAATTGTAATACCGAATCCGTTCATTCCGAGAAAGCCGAGCATAAACGAAACAGGAAAGCAAATCGTTATGATTGACGCCATTCGAATTCCGAGAAAAAGGATTATTATTCCTGCACAAAGAACGAGTCCAAGCAGTGCATTTGAAATGACAGAACTCACCTGCCTCTCAGTATAATCACTCTGATCAAGAAAAATATTATACTGTACATTGCCAAAAGAAAATTTCTTGATATGCTCTCTGATTTTTTGGGACATATCGATTTCGTCATATTCTCTTTTCTTTTTAACCGTAAAAACAACTGCGGTCTTCCCGTTAACACGTTCAAAACTGTCAGCCTCTTCAACCGTATCTTTAACTGTAGCAACATCCGCTATTCTCGTAGTAAACCCGTAATCATTCGAGCTTATAACCGTGTTTAAAACTTCATTGATAGTCTGATACTGACCTTTTGTTCTGAGAATGTATTCTTTCTCATTTATGTAAAGTGAACCGCCCGGAAGATCAAGATTTCTTAATTTAACAGCATTGACTATGTCATTAAGCGCAAGATGATATTTTTCAAGCTTATTGGGATCGGCTTCGACCAGCCACTCACGATCTAAAAAACCATAGTCTTCAACTTCGGCAACTCCTTCAATATCTTCTAAAAAATCCTTGAACTTGTCTGCTGTCATACGAAGGTCTTCGTATTTCACCGAATCATCTTTTCCGAAAAGCGCAATATCAATAACCTGGGTTTTGTCGAGTTTAAGCTCCTCAACAATCGGTTTTTCGGCATTCGCCGGAAGGTTTTCAACAAGATCCACTGCATCCTTTATATTTGTAACGATTTCAGGAATATTAGACTGGTTCATGTCGATATAAACAACAATCACCGATACGTTTTCGATATTATATGAACGGACTTTATCCAATCCGCTGACTTCTTTAATTTTTTTCTCTATCGGCGTTGTAATAAGGTTTTCAATTTCTTCCGGAGATCCTCCCGGATAAATTGTTTTGACCGTAACCATGTCAAAATTTACCTGCGGATATGCTTCTCTGTTGGTGTTCAGAAAAGTAAAAAAGCCCGCTGCGATAATCATCACAACAATGATGACAGCCAACTGCTTCTGTCTCGATAAATAGCTGAAAAAAGCACCCATCTTCATTTCCTCCAATATTTTCTATATAAACTAAACTTCGAAATTATCGCCTGTAATCTTTGACACTATTCTCATTACTCCGCCGAGTGTGCCGAACTTGTTGATTTTAACCGACTCTGCCAGTATTTCCAATGTAATTTTCTTGAGATCTTCAGGAAGAACCGTCACATTCGACTTGTCAGTCAGAATGCTGTTGATTTTATCAACCTGATAATTGTATACCGCTTTCTGAAAATCTCCGCCGTAAAAATCTTCACCCATAAACGATGATATCTTTTTCATGCCGAAGTGAATAATGTTGCCCTGAAAAATATCACACGCGAAAATAAATGAATTTGAAACTTTCATTCTTCCGGATTCAACTCCATCCGAAATGATTTTCATCAGATATCTTTCAGAATACAGCTTGTCATATTCTTCCATTAGATTTTGGATTTTAGTGCAGTCATCATCCGCCATGACTCGATGATAAAAACGGATAATATTAGTCGGATCTATGAGTGAAACTACTGCATTAAAACAAAAAACAGCCAGATTAAGCTTCTGCTCAGGCAGTAGTTTTTCCGGATACGGAAAAATCTTTAACTCATCAATAATACTATAATCAAGAAAGAACTTCAGAACTTCGTGATAAAGGTTTTCCTTGGTCTTAAAATGGTAATGAAGAAGTCCCGATGCGACTCCCGCGCGTTTAGCAATTTCGCCGGTACGCGTACCGTCAAAGCCCTTTTCGCCGAATTCGGCAATTGCAGCTTCTAAAATTTGAATTTTTGCTTCTCTTTCGTTCATTTCATTGTCCACACAATCAATATGTTTGACTATTCAATCAGTTTGACAATAATTGTCAAGATTAATCCTTCAAGCTCACCTTTAGTAAACTATATGACGAAAATCTTTTTAACCTATTGCTATTAACCTTCATTCTTTCTGCAATTTTTCCGATAAATTACCAATGAGACGTTTTACTTTTATATTACTTGTGACAATATCTCTTCTGCCGTCGGTAAGTTCCGGGGAAAATTACCAGTATCAATACTTTAACCGCGACAAAGACAAATATGTTCCTTTTTCTGACTATATTCCTCAAATCCGCCGGCATAATTACACCGTTCCGCATTTTCTTGAAGATTATTATCTATTATATGGAATGAAACAGTATTATGACGAGAATTCTCTCAGAATGAACATACTCCGAATGAAAACTGCGCTCGAATGCAATTTTCGCCATCCTTCGAACGCTCTCATAAAAATCAGCACCGAAGATGAGTATCTGAAATACAGAAATCTTTTTTTTATGCACATTCATATGCTTCTATGCAGAGATTACCTGAAAATCGCCCTTCGTTATGATAAAAGGAAGATATATTTTTATGATGCAGATCAGGCAAAAATGCTTTCTGACAGTCTTGAAGCGGCAAAACTTTATTATAAAGACGCTTTTCCCCATTGGTATGAAGCAAAAAAATACGCAGAACAGGCATCTAAAATAAAAGTCACCACAGATCTTGGGTATATGGAAACCGAACGATTCCGGATTATCAAAGGGGATCTAGACATGGAAAAAATCATAAAACGCGATCTAGCCTCCCTCGACAAAAAAATAGCCCAGCTGAAAAGCATGGAAAGCCAAAACTCAAGATAAAACCTCCGAAAAGATTGTTGACCGATATCGGTGCTAACGATTTACATACTCTTCTGGGAATATTTTATAAATTGTCCTGATTTTGGAGAGAAAGATGAGTAAATATTTTATACTTCTTGTGTTTTTATCAGCAATAGCCTGCTCAAACAACGACCCCCTAAAACCAGGAAATATATCAAGCAATTCCCAAATAGGTCTTGTTACCGAAAAATCATCAGCACTCAGAATTGAGCCTTTTATATATTCATCCAGAATAACAGACCTTCCCAAGGGTGAAAAACTCGAAATTCTGGATCTTTCAAAGAAAAAATCCGCAATTGCAAAATCTGTTGATTACTGGTATAAGGTCAAAACACAAAACGGCATTACAGGCTGGATTTTCGGCGCAAACATTAAAATCTTTTCTGCCGGAAGTTCCTTTTCCGTAAACAATTTCGAGGAACAGCTTAAAGATGAAGAATTCGAAAAACTTTCCACCGAACTTATTGGAAAATGGTGGAGTGTAAATACTCAGGAAGAATTCACTTCATATTGGATTGCATTATTCAAAAACGGTGAATATGAGGCAAAACATAAGGATTCAAACCATCTTTTCAAAGGAAAATATAAGATAGATGCCGCAACATCGACTATCAGCTTTGATGAAGGCACACCTCTCGGAAATGAATTCAAATTCACTGAACGCGGCTTAAATTATTTTATAGAATATGCTGATGACAAAAACAATTACCGTTTCAAACGAATTTCACTTAATCCAAAATCAGAACAGGAAGTAGAAACGGTCGAAGAAAAAAAGGAATCCGATAAAGAGATTCCCCCTCAGGAGAATAATGATAAGAATCAATAAATACCTTTCATCATGCGGTTTGGGATCAAGAAGAAAAGTTGAATCATACATTTTAAAAAAACAGGTATTCCTCAACGGCTCGCCCGTTACAGATCTTGCTACGCTTGTTGATCCCGAACATGACATAGTCAAATGCGCGGGCCACATAGTAAAACAAGTTAGCAAAAATGTTTACCTGATGCTGAACAAACCAAAGGGATTCATAACTACAGCAAGCGATCCGGAAGGACGCCCGACTGTAATGAATCTTCTTCCGCAGAGATATAAAGCTCTGGGCATTTTTCCTGTCGGCAGGCTTGACAAGGATACGGAAGGCCTTCTTCTTCTTACAAATGACGGTGAACTCGCAAACAGACTGATTCATCCGCGTTATGAATCAAAAAAGGAATATGTAGTAACTCTCGATAAGCCTCTGGAAGAGAAAGATAAACAGAGAATTGAAATGGGTGTTAAACTCAGGGAGTTTCACGCAAAGCCATGTACTATTGACATTATAGATAAGGAAAGCACAGTCATTAAAATGACAATTCACGAAGGAAAGAAACGTCAAATCAGAATAATTTTTAAAAAGTTTCAGTACAAGATAAAGAAACTTAAACGAATTTCCATGGGGCCGATTGTTCTTTCAAACGTCAACTCAGGCTCTTTCAGAGAATTGAGACCCAGAGAATTGAAAGATCTCAAGAAATATCTTTCAATAGAACCATGAACTTCTATTATCACAAACTCTCCCCTTATTTCGGGACATATCTCCTGATTCTTTCGTGTTTTCTCATTTTGATTTCCATAGCCGGATTCATTTTTCCGGTTAAAATTTTTCAGAAATGGGAAAAGTGGACTGAAAACAGTTTTTTCCGGCTTCATGGAGTTGCCCTGATTGCAGGCGGATTTCCTTTATTAAATTACAGAGGTTCAGTTTCCGGCACTGCACTTTTTATCGTCGGTCTGATTGTAATTTTCACTGCACCCTTTATTATCATTTTCCCTGAGCTTTTCAGAAAAGCGCTCGATGCTACAAAGGATGAATTTTCTGATAATGATAAAAAAGCCATTGTTTATACCGACAGCATCATCCGTATTCTTGTTTCCGCATTGATGATTTATGTAGTTCTATCAGAAAAATAATTTCCATATTCAAAAAATGCAAAATCTGCTTGTCAAAATACTTCGCTCGCTATTCATGGAAAACGTTTGCGCGAACTTCGCCTTCATAGCACAAAAACATATAAACCGAAGGCAAGGGTGGATATATAAATGGTAAGGAGATTATACCGCGAAAGCGAATTTTACAGCATTTTTCTAAGGCTGGCAATACCCATTGCTGCGCAAAATCTTGTATCTTCATCGCTGAATTTAATAGATACAGTAATGGTTGGACGGCTCGGAGAAACCGAACTAGCATCAACCGGAATAGGAAATCAGATATTTCTTCTTTTGGTTCTTTTTCTTCTGGGGGCCTGCGGCGGAGGGGCTATCTACACAGCCCAGTTCTGGGGGAAAAAAGACAAGGCAAACATAAAGCGCATTCTCGGACTGGTTCTGATAATATCTATAAGTGCAGCTCTTCTTACATTCGCCGGAGCTCTCCTCTTTCCTGAGCAGATCATCTCTTTCTTCTCAAAAGACACTCAGGTAATTTATTACGGCGGAAAATATCTTTTCGCGGTATCCTTTTCCTATGTGTTTTTCGCCATTTCTTCCGCGTACGGAGCAGTTATAAGAAGCACTGGCGAA
>ERZ795059.6825-NODE-6825-length-10014-cov-6.979516_pt1 | contig 10014 bp, 12 predicted proteins | sample MGYA00375143_ERZ795059 | MGnify/ENA primary metagenome ERZ795059 (study PRJEB30188, sample SAMN05720168) | activated sludge metagenome | isolation source: Anaerobic digester | place: USA | collected 2015-01-07 ... | reverse complement strand
CTATAATCACATTTTCAACGCCGCTTTCAGGCGGAGTCACAGCCGTAAAAAAATTCATCCTTGACGCGGACACCTACGCGCTTACAACGGAAATCATATTTAAGAACAATTCAAAATCCCCTGCCGCGGTAAAGGACATGCAGCTTATGTGGGGGCCCAACATCCACCTGCTTCCGTCAGAATTTCAGAAAAACAAGGACGGCATGTACGCTTTTAACCGCATACATTACCCGCAGGGCCGCGAACTTAAAAAAGTTGAATTAAAGCCCGGCGCGAAAGAGGATAAAATTACCAATGTGGGCACGCCTGATTATATCGCGATTAAAGACCTTTATTTTATGTCGTCTTTTAAACCCGCGGATAAAACAACTTATAAAAACGCGCTGATTAAAGAGTATAAAGGCGGTTTTGGCTTTATCGCGGTCAACCTTAACGACGCGCTTGTGGAACCCGGCGCGGAAGCTGTGTCTTCTTTTGTTTCATACATAGGGCCTCAGGAATACAAACGCCTGAAAAAATTTGATATGGAAAGGGTTGTTGACCTTGGCTGGCCGCGTTTTCTTGGGCTGTGGATGTTTTACGCCATGGATTTTTTCCACAAACTTACAAAAAATTACGGCGTTGCCATCCTTCTTCTTACCCTTCTGGTAAGGCTTATCCTGTGGGTGCCTTCGCAGCACAGCTTTAAGCAGATGAAAGACACGCAGAAAAAGATGACCATAATAAAACCCAGGATAGAGACGCTGAAAAAAGTCTACAAGGACGACGCGCAGAAACTTAACGAAGAGACAATGAAGCTTTACCAGGAATACAAAATTAACCCGCTTGGCGGATGCCTGCCGATGCTGATACAGATGCCTATATTCATCGCGCTGTACCAGATGCTTATAAACATGGTGGAATTAAAGGGCGCCTATTTTGCCCTTTGGCTGAAAGACCTTTCAAAACCCGACCCGTTTTTTGTGCTTCCGATTTTTATGGGTGTTTCTATGTTTTTTCAGCAGAAGATGACGTCCACCGCGACTCCCGTAACTGACGAAACAGCCGCCATGCAGCAGAAAATAATGCTGTGGGGTATGCCCATATTTCTGACTTTCCTTTCATTCAGCTGGCCGTCAGGCCTGCTGCTTTACTGGTCAATGTCAAACGTGCTTGGTATAGCGCAGCAGCTTATGGTAAATTCAAAGAAAGATTAATCCGGCAGCTTATATGAACGGGACCAAAAAGACATCTGAAAAAATTTCGCACGCTGTCGCGGAATTTATGAAAGAAGAAGGGGTGAGCCTTGATAAGGTATCGGTTGCCCTTCTTGGCGAAAAGGTTTTTTCAGACAAATACGAATACACGGTGGAACTTTTTAAAAGAAACGGCGCCGGCAGGACGGCGCAGGAACCGCCTGTTGATGAAATTAACTTCGCGGTTGACACCCTTGACGACCTTCTTAACCTGTCAGGCATAGACAATTACAGCTTTGAAAAAAACATCACGCCTGACTGCGCTGTCATAAAAATCCACGCGCCTTACAAAGACGGGCTGCTTATAGGTAAAAACGGCCAGAATATTTCCGCGCTGCAGTACCTTATTTCCATAATACTTGAAAAAAAATACAAGTGCCGTTTTCCCGTCATTCTTGACATAGACACATACAGGCAGAAACACAGGCAGCGCCTTGCCGGTATTGCCGCGGAGTTTTCAGCAAAAGCGCGCGCTTCAGCCGGCGAATGGCTGACCGAACTTATGCCTTCTTTTGACAGAAAAATCATACACGAAGAATGCGCCTTATCATCCGTAAAAACTTTCAGCATAGGCAGGGGCGCCTATAAAAAAGTGGTCGTGACTTCATTATTATAGCGCGCTGTTCGCGCGGTATTTTTGGTGGCTTATGGAAAACGCAACAATAGCTGCAATATCCACACATCCTGGAAAATCCGCGCTTGGCATAATACGCGTAAGCGGAAAAGACACCCTTTCTGTCATTTCAAAAATAATTCATCCCCTTTCAGGTGCGCCTGTTGATTCAATTACGCCGCGCACGCAGTTTACCGCAAGGCTTTTTGATTCACATGGCGCGCTTATTGACAAGCCGCTTGTGGCGGTATTTAAGGCGCCGCATTCATATACCGGCGAAGATATGGCGGAAATTTCATGCCACGGCAGCATTTTAATACTTCATTCGGCAATGGAAGCGCTGTGCCATTTTGGGGCAAGGCCGGCGCTGCCCGGTGAATTCACAAAAAGGGCTTTTTTAAATAATAAGATTGACCTTGCACAGGCCGAAGCTGTGGCTGACATAATTGACGCGGAATCAAAGGCCTCCCTTAAACTTTCCCTGTCGCAGCTTGAAGGAAAGGAATCCGGCGCCATAACCGCGCTTCGCGGAAAAATTCTGTTGCTTCTCTCCGCGATGGAGCTGGAAATTGATTTTGCGCACGAAGACACCCCGGGCCTTGACCCAAAAAACGCCGCGGAGCAAATTTCAGCCATAACAGCGGATATTGACGCGCTTATTCAAAACGCTGACGCCGGCATAATGATAAAAAACGGCGTACGCTGCGTGATTGCGGGAAAACCAAACGCCGGCAAATCAAGCGTGATGAACGCGCTGCTGAAAAAAAACCGCGCCATAGTGACGGGAATGCCCGGCACCACAAGGGACGTCATTGAGGACCGCTTTGAACTAGAAGGGATACCCGTAAGGCTGTTTGACACGGCCGGCATAAGAAGCGCGGAAAACCAGGCGGAAGAAGAAGGGGTAAAAAGGGCCAAAGGCGCGCTTAAGGAAGCAGACCTTGTAATTTTTACGGCCGACGGATCTGTGCCCCTTACAAAAGATGACCTGGAAATATTCAAAGAAACCGCGGGCAGGCCGCTGATTGTCTGCGTGAATAAAAGCGACCTTAAACACGCCGTATCGCCGGAAGAAGCCGCGTCTTTTTTTGGCGTCAAAGAGGCAATACAGATAAACTGCGTAAAAGAAGGGGGAATTACCCCCTTAACAAACGCCCTTAAAAATATTATAATCAACGGCAGGAATATGCCGTCTATAGACGGCATACTTGTGGCTAACCTGCGCCACAGGCAGGCGCTTATGGAAGCGCGTGCTGCCTTAAATGAAGCAGCCGCTGCCGCGGCAAAGGGGCTTTCTTTTGAATTTGCCGCTTTGGACGTAAAACGCGCGGCATCCGCGCTTGGTTCCATTACCGGGGCCATAAGCACTGATGAAATACTTGATTCAATTTTTAAAGGTTTCTGTATAGGAAAATAACAATATAAAGGCGGAAAAATGAAACGTCTTATTATCATCACACTGATATTTTTTTCAATACTTGGCTCGGTGCTTTTTACCATGGAACGCGCAAAGCATAAAAAACCCGCCAGGCACCTGTCAGCAGGCACGGCTTTTGTGTCATTTCCCGTGGGTTACAGCGGCGGCGCACTGGTTGAACTTTCCAATTACACCGGAATGTCAAATGTTGTCCTTTGTTTTACGGACAAATCCCCCAACTCTTTAAAGCTTAACGCCGTGCTTGAAAAAAAACTGCGCGCCTTTATGAACAGTTATCCCAAAACGCTGTGGTTTGCCATAAAATCTGACGGTACAAACGCGGAAATTTCAGAATATAATTCAAAAATACCGCGATATATCTCTTCTTTGAATTCCATTCCAAAGCAGTACGACTTTTCAGTTATGCCTGTAATTTACTTAATTGACAAAACAGGCACGATAAAAATGATATACAGGGGTTTCTCTCCCACTGTAATTAACGACATCTCTGCGGCGTTCTGATGGAAAACACGGAAAAGGAAAGAATCCCTTTACCCCTTCTGCTTTTAATAATATCCGTATTTTTCGCGGCGGCCGGTTTTCTGCTCTTGTATTCGGCTTACCACAAAAAAGCGGCAATAACCTGCGCAGTAAACCAGCTTGAATTCACCGGAACCCTTCCCACCATAATCACGCGCGGCGATAAGCTGAAAGCGCCCATACTTCAGGACGATCCCATGTTTAAACCATACGGAGTAAAAGGCTATCTTACCTGCGATTTTTACGAGGATTATGTTTCACTGCGTTATGTTTCCATAAACCTAAAATCACGCATGTCGTCAGCAAGGCTTTCAGAAATTATTGACGCAAGGGCGCGCAGATGAAAACGCCTCATATTATCTTAACCTGCCTTATATCATCTTTTTCCGCTGTGCTTGGCTTTTATTTTATGTCTTTCTTTTCCTCGGATTCATTGCAGAACCGCGACCTGGCCGCGGACCGTTTTTTAAGGCAGACAGCAGCCTGCGTAATGTCAATTGAACCGGCAGGCCCGGACGGCGGTAAAAACTACGCGGCTATGAGCATACCTTCGTTAAGCGAAAACGGCGAGCCGGTTCTGGACAAGAACGATTATTTTAAAATGCGCTCCGGCCCGGACGGCCTTCACGCGGTTATTGAGCCTTCGCCCGCAAGTTCAAGGCCCGCGGTATCGCTTATATACACCGGCCTTAAAGAGATTAACTTCGGCTATACAGGCGACCTTTTTTACACAATACGCGCAATAAACGGCCGCGAATACCTTCATAATTACAGGATAAAAAAAGGGTGCATAATGTCGCATCAGGAAGGCAATAAATAATGCGCTTAAAAATACTGACAATAGTATCAGTTTTTTTCACTTCGCTGAACTTTTTAATGTTTGCCCTTGGGATAAAGGCGCAGGCCGAAGCTTTTGCTTACCTTGACAGGGCGCGCGTGGAACGCGCTTTAAATTCAGGCTTTGCAGTGGCTTCAAACCAGTTTGAAGATGCGGGCAGGCTGCTGGTCAGCGGCGATTTTATCATAAACGGTTGCAAAGTTTATTACGAAGCAGGTCCTTTGGATGCGGTCAACGCGAAAATTTTTGTGACAGCTTCGCTTAAAGGAAAAAAGATAACTTCGGAGTATTTAAGAAAACTGTAAATAATAGTCCATAAATTGCTAACCCATATTCCTTAAATAAAACCGTAAGGTTGGAAGGTCAGAGAGTTGATTTGGATCTGGTAGCCGCACCTTTTAAGGTGCGTTGTTTTGATTTATTTTTTTAAAATAAAATCAATACCCACTTCAACTGCCGCACCTTAAAAGGTGCGCCTACCACTTCTAAACCCTGCTTCCATTTCAGCGCGACTGTCAATACCAAACCGTACAAATTACCTGTAAACGTACAGGTTGTCCCTGTGTATCACTTCGGTGTAATAATTGTCTTTCATCACTTTTTTTATCTCTTCTTTTTTCTGCCCCTTGATAAGGTCAACGTCTTCGGAAGAGTAATTTACAACTCCCTTTGCTATCCTTGTGCCTGCCTTGTCCTCTATTTCCACAGCGTCGCCAAGCGCGAACTTCCCTTTCACGGCGGATATCCCGACAGCCAGAAGGCTTTTTCCGGAATCCAGCAGCGCTTTTTTCGCTCCGTCATCCACTATAATTGAACCTTTTGCCTTAAGCGTAAGAAGTATCCAGCGCTTTTTGGATTCAGCCCTGTGCCCTTTTCTTAATATCAATGTGCCGGTGTTTTCACCCTGCGCGGAGCGTACAAGGACGTTTTTTAAGTTGCCGTTTGCTATTATTAGGGGTATTCCCGCGTGGTTAAGGTTGCGCGCGGTTTCAAGTTTGGAAACCATACCGCCGGTGCCTGACGCGGTCTTGCCGTCGGTTTCCACCTCTTTTATAACCGCTTCAATATCCTCTATGACTTCTATTTTTTTGGCGCCGGAGTATTTGCCGGGATTTTTATCATATACGCCGTCAACAGAGGTAAGTATGGCGACAAGGTCGGCGTTTACAAGGCTGCCCACAATTCCGGCCAGCGCGTCATTGTCGCCGAACTTTATCTCTTCTGTGGCAACCGTGTCATTTTCGTTTATTACGGGTATTACACCCCATTCAATAAGCTTTAACAGGGTGTTTCTGGCATTCATGTTTCTGCCTTTATCCTTAACGTCATCGTGGTTTAACAGAACCTGCGCCACAGTGATGCCGCTTTCCTTAAACATTTCCTTGTACCTGTTCATAAGCACGGGCTGGCCTATGGCCGCTATCGCCTGCTTTTCCTGCAGGGTAAACTGCCTTTTTTCCATTTTCATCCGGACAAGGCCGGAACCTATGGCGCCGGAAGAGACTATTATCATTTCCCTGCCGGATTTGTGCAGCTCTGTGACCTGCCTTACAAAATCCTTAAGGAAATTTTCTTTTAATCCTTTTGCGTCGGCTATAAGGTTTGTCCCTATTTTAACCACTATTCTGTTGTACATATTCTCCCCTTTTTACCGCGGAAGTATTTTACTCTTCGTCGTCGTAAACAAAGTCCCTGTCGGCAATTACAAGAATATCGCCGTTTGTCACGCCTTTTGACTTAAAAAATTCGTTCATGCCGCTTTTGTCAAGGTAGCGTTTGAAAACCTCCACCGTTTCCATTTCGGAAAAATCAAGCATTTCCACGTAGCGTTCCGTGGGCCTGTGGCGCAGGACAAACACGTGCGCGTCCGCCTTTTCAAGAACCGGAGCGTTGTCCGCTTCTTCCCTGTAATATACCGTTGAAATTTCATCTTTTTCTTCCGGAAGATTTTTTAAAATTTCATACGCCTTTAAAACCGTCTTTTTCAGGTTCTCTTCCTTATGGGCGGAAATAAATTCCACAGGTATCTTTTTTTTCTTAAACTGTTCCTTTATTTCTTTTTTCTCTTCATCGCTTAAAAGGTCGCACTTGTTTACAGCCACAACCTGCGGCCTTTTGCCAACCTTTTTGCTGTATTTGGAAAGTTCCTTGTTTATCATTTTATAGCTTTCAAACGCGCCGCCCTGGGTCGGGTCAACCACGTGAATATACACTTTGGTGCGCTCTATGTGCCTTAAGAAATCTATTCCAAGCCCTTTGCCTTCTGACGCGCCTTCAATAAGCCCCGGTATGTCGGCCGCCACAAAGGCGTTTTCCGCGTCCACTTTCACTATGCCCAGCACCGGGACAAGGGTCGTGAAGGGATAATTGCCTATCTTTGGCCTGGCATTTGAAATCTTTGACAGCAGGGTTGATTTTCCCGCGTTGGCCATGCCTATAATGCCGACATCGGCAAGTATTTTAAGTTCCAGCGCTACATCAAGTTCTATTCCGGGCTCTCCCTTTTCATAAAACCTTGGCGCCTGCCTTGTGGATGTTTTAAAATGTATATTGCCCCTTCCGCCGCGGCCGCCGCCCGCTGCAAGCACTTTATTGCCTTCCTTTACAAGGTCGGCTATCATCTCACCCGATACATTGTTCTTTATCATTGTGCCGCACGGCACGTGTATGTAAAGGTCTTTGCCGTTTCTTCCGTGCATCTGGCTTCCTGCGCCGTTTATTCCGTTTTCCGCTTTATACAGGCTGTTGAAATGAAAATCCACCAGTGTGTTTAAATGCCTGTCCGCTATAAAAAATACGTGTCCGCCTCGTCCGCCGTCGCCGCCGTCAGGCCCGCCTTTGGGTACATATTTCTCGCGCCTGAAGGTTGAAGCGCCGTTGCCGCCCTTTCCTGATTTAATTTTTATCTGTACGTGATCCACAAACATTTTTAACGCTCCGTTTGGTGCCTGTTTTTTGTAAAGTTATTATATCATATAAGCCGCGTTTTCGGAAAACTCCAAGCGCTGTCCGCATAATAAAAAAAGCGGGCCTAAAACTAAGCCCGCTTTTTATTGTCAGCCGTGAATTAACAGCGTTTACTTTACAGGTATGATGCTTACTTTTTTTCCGCTTGCGGATGTTGTAAACTTTACCCTTCCGTCAACCTTTGCAAAAATGGTGTGGTCTTTACCCATTCCAGCGTTGGCTCCGGCTGTTATCTTTGTGCCGCGCTGCCTTACTATTATAGAACCGCCTGTAACCAGCTGTGAATCGCCCGCTTTTGTGCCAAGCCTCTGCCCCGCGCTGTCGCGCCCGTTTCTTGTAGAACCTTGTGCCTTCGTGTGTGCCATTTACATCCACCTTCCTTGATTTTCGTTCTTAAAGCATTTTTAATGCCCTTTATTTATAATACCTTAGCTATTATGCCTCTATTTTTACAATCTTAATTTTGGTGTATTTCTGCCTGTGTCCGGCCCTTTTCTTGGAATTCTTGGCCCTTTTCCATTTGAACACAACAATCTTATCGCCCTTTACTTCCCTGTCAATAATTTCAGCTTTAATCTGAACGTTCGGAATTGTCGGGTTGCCGACTTTAATGTCATTGTCAGAAACAAGTAAAAGGACCTTGTCAAAGTTGATTTCATTGCCTTCGGGATTAAGTTTGTCCACGTTTACAACGGCGCCTTCAGTCAGCTTGTACTGTTTGCCTGCTATTTCAACTATCGCGTACATTTTAAAAAACCTCCATAATTTCGCGGCTGCCTTACCGCCGCGTCTTTGCTTTTTTATTTTTTAACCACGCTATTATACAACATTTACCTGAAAAACACGAATAAAAACACTTACTATTAAAAAATTTTTTGGTGAGCCGGGAGAGGTTCGAACTCTCGACAGCCGCCTTAAAAGGGCGGTGCTCTACCAACTGAGCTACCGGCCCACCTAAAATTTTATTCGTTTTGCTCATTTGCAAAACGGATAAAATTTTATCCCCGCAGGGGATTTACCTTGCCGTTATAATTCGTTTTGCTCATTTGCAAAACGGATAAAATTTTACAAAAAACATGCTGTTTTTTTATTATTGTAAAACGAACTTACGATAAACAAAACAGTAGAGCATATTTTACACAATATTTTTTTAATGTCAATATAATTTTGGAAAACCAAAAAAATATTTTTGCCTTATATTTAAAGGGTTTTTACGGTTTTTTAAGGACGTTTTTATTTTACAACAAAGACTCTTCTTATTTCAACGGTTCCTGCCCTTGTTATCCTGATAAAGTACAACCCCTGTCCTACCGTTTTGCCCGAATCATTTTTGCAGTCCCAGAACCCTTCGTTCCATCCTGCTGCCGTGGTCATAAAACTGAACCGCCTTACTTTTTCCCCGGACAGATTAAAGACATTTATTTCAACCGTCTCTCCCGCTGCCGGTGCTTTAACAGAAATTTTTATGGCGTCACCCTTTAAAGGTTCCGCAAAGTTTCTGTCAAGCGCCGTGTCAATTTTTGGAGTTGGGGAGTTTGTAAAGGTGGGGGTGATAGTGGGCGTATATGTATGCGTGAATGTGTTTGTTGCGGTAAAAGTGTCAGTGGGTGTAAATGTATTTGTGTCTGTGGGAGTGTGCGTAAATGTATAAGTGTCGGTGGGCGTCTGTGTATATGTAAATGTGGCAGTGTCAGTATATGTTTCGCTTGGCGTGGGAGTGTTTGTGTCGGTCGCGGTGTCAGTGGAAGTGCTTGTGGGCGTGTTTGTTTCCGTGTTTGTCTGCGTCACAGAAGGCGTATTTGTGGATGTAACAGTAACTGTAATTGTCATCGTGGAACTTGGGGTCGCGGTTAAAGTAATTGTCTGTGTGGCTGTCTGCGTGGGCGTTGATGTTTTTGTTGTTGTTTCTGTTATTGTCCGCGTCACAGTTGGCGTTGATGATTCTGTCACTGTCTCCGTGGCTGTTTTTGTGGAAGTATTTGTGGGGCTGTTTGTTAATGTCATTGTGCCCGTCGCGGTTTGTGTGTTTGTCTGCGTTGATGAAGGCGACGCGGTTTGCGTTATTGTACCCGTCGCAGTCTGCGACACGGTAGCTGTAGTTGTCTGCGTGACAGTGGCGGTTATGGATTGTGTTGTTGTCTGAGTGACAGTGCCTGTTGACGTCCCTGTCGCTGTCTGTGTGGATGTATTTGTTGAAGTTGATGTCGCTGTGGAACTTGGCGTTGATGTCCTCGTGGCTGTCTCCGTAGCGGTCTGTGTATTTGTGGCTGTAACCGTTCCGGTTACTGTCTGTGTTGTTGTTTCCGTAGCTGTTCCGGACACTGTCTTTGTAACTGTCTGTGTCACGGTTTGTGTGATTGTAGGCGAAGGATTTATGATAGTATGTAAATTTCCGTATGCACTA
>ERZ795059.6816-NODE-6816-length-10021-cov-6.409994_pt1 | contig 10021 bp, 9 predicted proteins | sample MGYA00375143_ERZ795059 | MGnify/ENA primary metagenome ERZ795059 (study PRJEB30188, sample SAMN05720168) | activated sludge metagenome | isolation source: Anaerobic digester | place: USA | collected 2015-01-07 ... | reverse complement strand
GGCTGCGGCTATCCCCTGTATATCCGCGTGATTTCGGCTGCGGTCGATGCCGATCGTTGGATTGAGCAGGGCCACCAGCGCCTGGCGGCCGCGCAAAAGCGTGCCTCGACGGCTGCACAAGCGCCGCTGCCGGCGGCGCCCGTGGCACTGGATGCGATCTACGATCTCGACCGCATCACGGAACCGACCATTATCATGCATTATCTGTACGAATGCAACCATGGCGACAAGAAGGCCGAGGCCACGCGCTGGATTGCCAACACGCCGCTTTCCGAGTGCCGCAAGCCCAGCTGCCGCGAGAAGCGCCGCCAGTTGACGCCCGTCAAGACAGATCGCACCACGCTCGAGGGCTTTGGCCTGCTGGTGTGCCCGCAATGCCTGGACGAGGGCCGCATGCCCAACACGACGCGCACCAACGTGCGTGCCACGGACGAGCTCGTGTGCAAGCACCCGCAATGTGGCGGCCCGCTGCGCATTCGTGCGATTGTGGCGCGCGCAGACATTGACCGCTGGTTTGACACGGGCCGCCGCTGGATTGAGGAACGTGCCGCCCGTGATGCGGCCGAAAACACGGCACGCGTGCAAGCGCTGCAGGCGCAAAACGCCGAGATTGCCGAACAGTGCGCCACCATTGACAATCTCAAGGACATCTACCCCCTGACGGCCGGCCGCGATTTCGAGCTGGCAATGACGGTGGCGACCACGTGGCTCGGACGCAACCACCGCAGCTGGTCGCAGCGCCATCCTGAAGCAACAACAATGCTGGCCACGCTGCTGAACCAATCGCCCACGTGGACGGCGTATGCGCAAAACTGCAGCTTCTGCGGCACGTCGCTGCTGCTTGCCAACAGCCAGGTGCAGCCCGAGTTTTGCGCCATGATTCGCCGCCACCTGCTGCTGCCGCACGCAACGCCCACCGTCAGTTGCGGCGCCGAAACATGCACCAGCGCAGCTTGTGCGACCTGTCGCACGCCTCCCATGCCTGCTGCCGCCGCAGCGCGCGAAACAATCTCTGCGCAGGATCTGATTCCCGGCATCGACGCGGGGTCGCTGGCGCAGACGTGCCGTCACATTACGAGCGTTGAATCGCTGCGCGATGCCGTGCAGGGCCATTCGGATGCGGCCGTGCATCGTGTTGCGCGCGATTTTCTCGAGCGCATCCAGACGCCGCGCTGGCTGGGCGAGCACCCCGGCATCGAAAAGCTGCTTGCCAGCATTCTGACGGCCGGCGACGAAATCTACAATGCATCGCGCTGCAGCTTCTGCGACCAGCCGCCGCTTGCGCCGGGCGCCTTCCGCTTTTCGCAATGCGTCCCGCTTAGCACGCATCTGACGTCGTCGTCCCACGGCCCCACGGTGCGCTGCACGCGTGCGGAATGCGACAAGCCCCAGTGTGCCGCCTGCACGCCCAAGAAGCGCCGCGCACGCAAGTAAATTGTTTATGCGGGAACCATTGCGAGAACACATAGCAGCAAAAACGCAAACGTGACGCCTGCAAAGATAATGTACAGATTCCGGTCGCTAACTCGGTAGAGACAGCATGCACACACGCCACCACAGCAATGGCACTCTTCCTCAGTGAAAAGAGGTTGCTGGTGCCGGCGCCTATCGCCACACAGTTGTGGGCACAGGTTGTCCGAGTGTGCGTGGTACTTCATTGTGGGGGCGAAGCGAGTGTTTACTCAATCAACTTCGACTGGCGCCGGTCGATTTGCCGCCTCAAGTTCGGCGTCGTCTGCCTGTCGCTTGAGGCGCGCGTGTACAAGCTCTGTTACACGCTGTTCCTGTAACATAAACGACTCAAGCGCGCTAATCCATGCGTGCCATTCCTGTAGCGTGCGTTGTTCGATCGGAAGGTTGCTGCCAGAGAGATCGCGCGCAAGCGATGCAAAGAGTTCTGTCTTGGCTGCCTGTCTCGCAACCTGCCGGCTTTGTGTGACAAGATTGGCAATATCATTAAGAAACAGCGCTATGTTGCGCACGGAATGGTGGGGGTCTGGTGTGTCGTCGGTGTTTGGCGATGCTGGCAATTGCATCACAAACCACATAGCAATGCGCTGGATGCGGGCGACTGTGCGCGTGTCTAGCGACAGCAGCGTGTTCCAATCGGTGGGCCCCCGCCGCAATGCCTGGATCCAGCTAAAGCTTTCGCCCGTGTATCGTTCGAGCCGCTGCGGCCCGCGCAGTAGCAGGATTTCGGCAGGCGTATGCACGGGCGACAGGGACATGTCGGATTTTAATCGGCGAAAATCGCACACACCTGCAGGCCCACGCCGAAATCGATGGTGTCCTGGGGGTCGCATTGGCGCACCTCAAACGCCACATGGGGCCCACCGAGCCGGCGCGTTAGATGCAGCAGCACGGCCGTTGCCACGCTGGCGGGCGTTGCGTTGCGCGGCATATCTGATTCGTGCATAAAGTAATCCACATACAGAAACGGCGATGTGGCAGTGGCGTAGGGTCCTTCGTTGGCGGGGCTACTGTCGGCCATCTGTGCGCGCATTTCGGCAACAATGTTGTCGCCGTAGCGCTGGATCCACACAATCAAATCGCGTCGTGCTTCTGCGAGGCCGGCTTTTTGCGCAGCGTCCGCATCCAGATTGGAATTCACCAGTTCCGCAGCGCGCCGTGCGTATGGCCCATCCAGCGGCCACAACTCTGCGGCGGGACATGTCGCGCTAGTTGGACGCAACACAACATGCCGCGGGCGTGGTGGCGTTGCGCGGTTTTTCGGCATTGTGCAGCGCAGCGGCAACGGGGCACGTCGTTTTGGCGGCATGGGGGCGACCGCTATTTGGTGCCGGCGCGAGATTTTTCGATTTCGGCAATCGTGTCGGTTGTCTTTTTGCTGATGTGGGCGCGCGCGGCATCACACAGGGCGACCATCATCATTTGCTGATTGCGCATCACGCTTTGCACCAAAAACACCAGAATCGCCAGCGCAAACGTGCACATGACAAAGACGCTTTTCGTGTCGGATTCGGCACGCCACGACAGCGTCACCAGGCGCACCGTGTAAAACGCAAAAAGCCACAGCGCCCACGCGGCCGATACACACAGTACGGCAATCCATAGCCACCGGTGGCGCCGATAGGTTTCAAATGGCCACAGGCGCCCGTTGAGCATCAGAAGCGCATGCTTGAGTGCCGTGGCGGCCACCGTGGCCGATGTAAGCAGCATAATGACGGAATTGGCCGGCAAAAACGGCCGGCCCGCGGCCACCAGCCACAGCAGCAGCAGCACAACGGCATTGCCCCAGCCGGCGGCAACCACGGGAAACGCGGGCATCAACCATAGCGCAAATGCGGCAACGCCGCTCACACTGATGGTGGAATAGACGGCAGCCGCGTCGTAGCCGTCCCACGTATCGTGCCAATAGTAGTTGTGCTCGCCAAAGCCCATCAGAATCGTCAATACGACGAGAATCCAGGCAAATTGCGTCGCCACCGTGATGCCGGCCGCATAGCCCGGATGCCGATACGATAGTGCCGTCACGGGCCCCGACACGGGCGTGATGGCGGCCGGCATATCGGGCGGCTGCAGCGCGCCCCACGGAATGCGATAGGTGCCCGTGTCTGTGCGCATGTACAGATCGCAATTGGGCGGTGGTGGCGGCGTCAAGCGATCGATGCGGCGCACGAAATCAACACTGTCGCCAATGGTGTACACCCAGAGAATGTTGAGCGGCAGCAACGTAAGCAGCATCATCCAGAACTCTAGCGTACGCACGTGCGGCGCCGCCTGCCAATCGCACGCAAGCCACACGCGGCCCGTCAATGTGTCTGTTTGGACGGTGAACCCGGCTTGCAACAGGCGGCGGCCCAGCACCACCGTGCTATTGGCAGCCCACGTGCGTGTCGCAAGCACGGCCGGCGTTGCGTTGGGTAGCGTGCGTGCCGTGCGAATTGCGTGCACCCGCGTGCCATCTGCGCTTGTTTCCACGAATAGCCACGGCGCAACGTTGACGCGCGCAGCACGCTTGGCGCCGGCCGCGTCCATAATGTCCAGCCGCCACCGATGCGGCGAATGCGCCACCGCGTACGGCACATAGGTGTAGTCGGTGCTCAAATCAATGCTGGCCCACGCAGAGGCGCCATTGATGCGTGTCGGAACCCAGTTATCGGGATATTCGTGGGCGTGGCGGCGCACACGGTGCGGCATGCGTTCGTTGGTGGCCATCAGTGCCAGCGTGCGATCGCCAATGCGCCAGTACGGCCACGCAGCAAACACGGGCGAGCCCGGCGCCAGGCCCAGGATACCGTCATAGTTGTGGGCGGCCACTGGAATGCGTAGTGCCGGATCGGGCGGCGGCGGAATTACGTCGATGGCCATGCGAATACGCGTGCATTCGCGGCCAGCACACACAATATCGGAGCCATCCTCGGTCCACGAGCGACTGTACGAACGCAAATCGGCCGATGGCAGCAGTGCCACGTAGGCAACATCCGTGCGCACCCAGAACCACATCTGTGTGCCGGGCACGCCCACGTGCAGCGAAACGAATTCGCCATCGACAAGCGGCATCGATGCGGCCGCCACCGTGGCAACAAACACGGCCACCGCAATCAGTGCCCGGCACATTGGGCGGCAATTGTGCTATGGCAGGGCCGGCGAATTTTTAATACACCGCCATTTCCCAAGGCGACTCGATGCCCGTGCGTCTGGTGATTACATCGCGCCCACGGCCGTTTGTGCCATTTCGCGGTACCGAATGGTGCCGTCTAGTCGCAGCGCCGCTGCCGGAAGATCCCGTTCTTGCCGAGGCGTATCGTGGCTGCCCGTTTGCACGGGTGCGCCAGATCCAAAACATGTGGACGGTGTCATTGGCCGAAAACGCGCTATCGGCCGTGATGCCGCGCCAAAACCTGCGCTTTGTGCCGTTTTGCACGCTGCCGCAGATGGCCGCCACCTACACGCAACACGAGCCACTGTTTGCCGCGCGCATTGCGTGCAACAACAACATTGCGGCCGTGTGTGTGTACACGCCGCCGCTGTGGCTACTGCTGTATTCCACGCCAGGCGGCACCGATTGCCTCGACGTGGCCATACCGGCGCAGTTTTTGTTTCTCATGTACTACACGATGCTGGTGGCGCTGCAGAACGTCAACTACGAATCGGACACCAGCGTCGACAAGGTCATTCCCGAATGGCTGCGCATTGACGACGTGGACGAGGCGTATCGCCTTGCCTGCAATGATCGCGACCGCGACACCATTGTCTTTCACGTGCAAACGTTTGCATCCATGTGGGCCGATACCATGACGGCCGCGCTCAATGGCGGCGACATGCCTGCTGCCGGCACAACACTCTCTGACGTGCTTGCGGGGCTGCAAAAGGCCGGCACGCTGCCGCCACCACTGGCCGATGATGTCGTGCGCGAAAGCTTTGATCGTGTGGTGGGCTATTCGACGGAATCGGTGCCGCTTGACCAGCTCTGTGACGCGCTTCCCCAATTGCGCTATCTGACGCCCACACGAGAGCAACTGGCCCACGCGGCCGACATGGAACTGGCCACGCGGCGCATCACGGCCTACATGGCGCTGCTGGCCTCGCGCGACGAACCCGACGCGGCGGAAGCGCCCAGCAAGGATACCGCACGCGAACGCCTTGCGGCCATTGCCGGCATGCCACTGCCCGACGATTTTGCCGACGCCATCATTGAGCAGGCGCCGCGTGTTGTTGCTGCCGCGCCCAGCGGTGGCGAACTTGCCGCGCTGGAGGTGCCGCCGCGGCGTGGGCCACTTACCGAGGCCGATCGCGAAAAGGCGCGCGCAACATTCATGGCAGAACGCAAGGAAACGCGTGCCCGTGTCAAGCAGCAGCTGGACAAGATGGAGCGACGCAAAGCGCGTGCGGCCGCCATGCAGGAAAAGTGGGTCGCCCAGATGAAGCGCATCAACAACGAGTTGCAAAGCCTTGCCGATTGCCAGCTACAGCAGGCGCTAACGCGATGGCGCACAGACGCGGGCGCCAACATTGACGATTTGTTCTATCTGATGGTGCAGACAATCAACAACATCGAAACCGCGCTTATGACGATAATCAACGTGCCCATTTCCATCCGCGACCACCTGCGCACACGCCAGGCACGCGTGCGTCCCGAGCACGTGCCGGCCGACATTGTTGATGCGTGCGACACGCTGGCGGCCAAAATACTGTGTGCGGCAGAATCGCCGGGCGAGGCCGAAACGCCGCTGGTGCCGCCGGCGATGCCGCGTTCGCTGCTGGCGGGGCGCGATGCGGCTGCATTCAACGAGATGCTGATGCACAAGCTGCGCCACTGGGACAGTTTTACGGCGCCAAAGGTAGAGGCCACCTAAGATTGAACCGGCGGCGGAAGCGAGGCAATCCAAAAGGGAGAATCGACGTCATCGGGCGGCAGGCGCGACACAATGCTGAGGCGCAAGCGGTGGGCGCCCGATGCCGTCAGGCCCGCGTAGGGCGGCGTTTCCACTTCGTTGTGGGGGTCAAGTGGCACGGGAACGGTGGAAGAGGCAGATTTGCGGCGCCGTTCCTCTTCCTCGATGCGGCGCATGGTGTTTGTGCGGAAATGCTCAATGAAATCGGCCATTGTGGGATCGTCATCTTCTTCGGATGCGCCCTTTGGCGATGCCGGCGCATCCGCATCAGACGCTGGCGACGACAATGGGCTCGTGCGCGGCGTGCGGGTAACACGCTCGCGGATGGCCCGCGGCGACAAGTTACCCATATCTGGCCATTTCACCGCATTGCCCGTATAAGTAACGGCAAATAACGTAGCGCACACGTACGAGCGCGCAATGGCTGTGTTGCCCCTGCATGCCGAGAGTTTCCTGGAGGAAACGACCAATATCGCGCGAAAATTCGTCGATGCCGTACTCGCGGCCATCCAAGCGGCGGCCGCAACGCCAACGCCCGCACAGGTGCCGCAGCTTGTGACCACCTTTATGCCAACGCTGGACCGGATTCTGCCGCCGCCGCCATCAGACTATGTGGCCACGGGCGAGCTGCCGCCCATTGTCGAATCATACGCGCCCACGCTGCGCACGCTGGAGGCGCAGCGGCTGGCAGCGTTGCGTGCCGTTTGCACGGAATACGTGCCGATGCTGGTAATCAACGACCTGATGGGGCGCGTGCGTGCCGGGGAATTTGCCGCAGCGCCACGGCTTGACGCAAAGCTGCGCGAGGCTCTGGCGCCCAGCAACGTGCAGGAATGGGGCACGGCGGCCGCACGCGAAAAGGCACAGCCCTATGTGATTCCCTTTGATGGCGCCGCATTTCGCGACCAGCTCAACAAGGCAATCCTGGACGAGCTAATCGCGCGCACCGGCATTCGTGCGTCGGGAACACTGTTTGAGTGGCTTGGCGCGCGGCGGGCAGCGTTTGATGCGGCCAATGCCGAATGGCACAACACGGCCGCCAATTTCACGCGCGTCTATCAGCTGCTGATGCGCAACTCGCAAGACGAAACCGACACGGGCGTGCGTTACGATCGGATCATGGCCGACATTGTGGGCACGTTGCAGACGCAATGGACGGCCGCGCTGGCGGCCGCAACCTCCATGGCGGATCTGCAAACACGCATCACGCCGGCGCTGGTGGGCGCGCTGCAACACGCAGACGATGCGGCGGCCAGCTATCGTGCTGCGATACCGCTGTTTTCTGCGGCAGATCGCGTGCCAGATGCACCACTGGCACACACACCGGCCGAGCTTTTCCGCACGCCCAACGGCGTTGTGGTGGCTGCGTTGGTGCCCATTGTGCGACGCATTGTGCCGCTCAAGCTGATTTCCGACATTGAATTCGTCAAGACGCTGCCCCCGTCGGTACTGGCGGTGCCCACAACAACGGCCCAGTGGCACGTGCTGGATCCATTGCAAGCGTGGATGGCACAAAATGGGGCGCCCAACACGGGGCCGGCCTATGCAAATGTAAAGCAGCGCGGGTAGGAAAAGCAACCCCACCAGTCTATCGAATGGCCCGCCACCACCATCAGGACGAAGAAACATCGTCGCTGCTGGCGCCCAGCGCGGATGCCATTGGTACATTTGCCGAGCTCGAGACGGCATTTGCGCAGCTTGCGGAATCTGCGGGCGCAAGTGCCATTGATGAGGTGTGGATTGTGTGCAAGCATGCGACGCCATCGTGGAACCAGCGCGCCAACGCACTGGATCGCCTCGCATGCCAGCGCGTGTGCGGAGGCATTGTGCACATTGAGGCCGTGTTTCGCAACCGCGCCACCTCGGCAATGATTGCGTACACGGTGGACAAGCATGATCCAGAACGCCCGTTTTCGGGCTTTGTGCGTGCAGTAGCGCCCGATCCACGCGAAACATATCCCTCGCCGCCGTGGTCGTGCCATCTGATAAGCACACTAACGCCGGCCGAACGCTACGGCATGCTGGCGTACATGCAGCGGCAAGTGGACAAGCCATTCAACATGGGCATGTACTGGAATTTCCTGCCGGTGGTGGGCGCGCTGCTTGCGGGCGAGTCGCAACCGGAGGAATCGCGCTATTTCTGCAGCCAGCTCGTTGCATCGGCGCTGCGCTGGATTCGGCCGCGCAAATATGCCGATCTGGAGCCGCGCCGGTGCACGCCAGCCATGCTTGTCGCCCTTTTGGCAGACGAACAAAGCACGGTGGTATCTTTGTTTCGACCACCCGACACGCTAGAGTTATAAATCACACGAGGGGGTGCACAAAGTAACACTGTCTCTGGTGAAATCAACCAATGCCGGCTGCATTTGAGCATTGTGCATCGTCAGGCGGGCGTGTGCGTACGAAATCGCTTGGCGGCGACAAATACATGCACGTGTGCTACAGCGGCGGCAAATCATATGCGGGCGAGGTGAAGCATCGCAAGACGGGGCCGGCCCCGCGAGTCCACAAGGCAACACGCCGCCGGCGATAGCCGTATAAATTACGGCCAACCCCGCCCAATGGCAGTTTTGCCATGCGCCGGCTACTGTTTGTGGCACTGCTGGCCGCGTGTGCGTATGCGCAGGCCAGCTGTTTTCTGCGCGAATACGAATGGCAACAGGACACGGACGGCACGTGGTTTGTCGACATTGACGCTGGTGCGCCGCGGCCAATCTTGCTGGAGCTGCACGAAATCAGCCTGCGCGCGCCCGACGCAAACACGTGTGTGCGTGGCGCAAAAGCCGACTACGTTGCGCTTGCGTGGGATCGCATTCCATTTGCGCAGTTGCCGGTGGCGTGCCACGACAAGCACGACATCACCTTTGGCCTGTCGACACTGGGATCCGAACGATGGGGTGACACGCCACGCGCGCCCACCGATGGCACGCTGTTTGTGCCGCAAATGGGCCGCACCGACATGACAACCGCAGCCGCATCGGCAGCACAACAACCACAACGGTACCGCCGGTTGCGCATGTGGATGGTAAGCGGCGGCACACGCACGCCCATGAATGCGCTGCTGGTGGAGGCGTGCGTGCTGGGCGCCGCAACGGAACTCAACGTTGCCGCGCGCACGGTGGTGGCACCGCGCCTGCTACCCATTGCGTCGTGTGTGCATGCGTTTGGCGGCCACTGCGGCGCCGATATTGGCTGGGTCAACATGGCCGGCGAGCCAATTGAGCTTGCAGCACACAGCTTGGACAATCGCATGTCGCCCGCGTACATTGAGAACGGATGGACGCTGCCCAGCACGTTTGAGCCCGGCGTGCATCTGCCCGATTCGCTGCGGCCGCGCATGCATCTGGGCTGGCCATGCGACGTGGGTGGTGCTACGGCCGTGGAGGCCAAGTGGCATCTGGATGGGCGCACACTGCATCTGGACGGTGTGGCGCAGCGCTGCACACTCGAGGTATCGGCGCCCGGCCACGTGCTTGTTTCGAGCGAAACGCCAACAGAACGCACAAAGGCCGAAGAAGCGGCATGGCACGCTGCGGCCGATGGTGCATCGATTGTGCAAGCGTTTGCCGAACAATCGGAACGGCCGCATGTGGCACAAACGGCACACTAGGTTGCCGTCGAAAACTGGCAAAAGGCCGGCGTGCAGTTTCCGTACTATTCGC
>ERZ795059.6815-NODE-6815-length-10022-cov-5.170864_pt1 | contig 10022 bp, 9 predicted proteins | sample MGYA00375143_ERZ795059 | MGnify/ENA primary metagenome ERZ795059 (study PRJEB30188, sample SAMN05720168) | activated sludge metagenome | isolation source: Anaerobic digester | place: USA | collected 2015-01-07 ... | reverse complement strand
ATCAATTGCATATCCTTCAATAACAATATTGTTATTGAAGGATATGCAATTGATGCGGATAAAGAAGCTCATGCAATTGACTATTCCGAAACCATTAAATTATTTGAACATAAGTCAGTCAATTTAAAGGAAATTATTAAAGAAATAAATAAATATAGTAATAATTTTTATTCGGAACAGCTTTTAAAAACAATCGGTTTTGAAGTAAATAACTATGGAAGCATAGAAAACGGTGTAAAAGCAACAAGAAAGATATTTGAAAAAATGGGCATTAATATCGATAATTTACTTATTAGTGATGGATCCGGCTTAAGTAGATTAAATTTTGTTACACCTAAACAAATTGTAAACTTATTAAGTTATATGTATAAGAGTTCAAGTTATAAAAGCTTTTATAATTCTTTACCAATTGCAGGGAGAGACGGTACCTTGCAAAATAGATTTAAAAATACTATTGCAGAAAACAATTTAAGAGGGAAACCAGGCTTATTAAACGGAGTATCTGCAATTTCAGGTTATTTAACAACAGTAGAAGATGAACCTATAGTTTTTTCAGTAATTGTAAATAACTTCTTGGTTCCGTCTTCACTTGCTCAGTATATACAAGACTTGGCTCTTGTTCGTTTAGTAAATTTTTCTAGAAAATAGCTTTAGGAGTAAAAGAAATGGAAAACACATTTAACGAAGATATGAACATTCTTACTAAAAGACGGTATGAGGAATTGGAAGAAATAAAAAAAATGGATATTAATCCATTTGCATATAGTTTTGATGTTAATTGTAAAAGTATTGATATCAAAGAAAATTATGATAATTTAGAAGGCAAAGACGTTAAGATTGCCGGTAGAATTATGGCAATTAGAAGAATGGGGAAAGCATCCTTTGCCCATATTTTAGATGATCAAGGAAAAATTCAGATATACTTAAAAAAGGATGATTTAAATGAAAAATATAATTTATTTAAGTTATTAGATATTGGGGACATTATTGGTATTGAAGGTTTTGTATTTAAAACAAAAACCGGGGAAATTTCCGTTCACACAAAAGAATTGGAAATATTGGCAAAAACGCTTAACCCAATACCAATAGCAAAAGAAATTGTAGATGAAGCAGGGAATAAAACAATATTTGATCAATTTGCAGATAAAGAACTCCGTTATAGACAAAGATATGTTGATTTATTTGTAAATAGTGAAATTAGAGAAGTATTTGTTAAACGAAGTAAAATAATATCTGCAATGAGACATTTTTTGGACGAAAAAGGATATCTTGAAGTTGAGACTCCTGTTTTGCAACCATTGTATGGAGGAGCTTCTGCACGTCCGTTTATTACACATCATAATACTTTAGATATGGAGTTATATTTAAGAATTGCAGACGAATTGTATTTAAAGAGACTGCTTGTTGGTGGTTTTACAGGTGTTTATGAAATTTCTAAAGATTTTAGAAATGAAGGGATGGATAAGACCCATAATCCTGAATTTACTATGATGGAATTGTATGTTGCCTATAAAGATTATGAATGGATGATGAATTTGGTAGAAAATATGGTTGAGCACATTTCCTTGAAAATTAATAGTTCCACTAAATTTACAATTGATAAATATGATATTGACTTTAAAGGTCCATGGCAAAGAGTTTCAATGGTTGATGAATTAAAAAATACGACCGGATTGGATATATTAAATTGTACGAAAGAAGAGTTAGCTAAAGAATGCGAAAAGCATAATATTAAATTAAGTGGTAAAGAGAGTAAAGGTAAATTAATAGACGAATTATTTGAGGTAACAATACAACCCAAGTTAATTCAACCGACTTTTGTTATAGATTATCCTCTTGAAATTTCTCCGCTTGCAAAAAAACATAGAACAAAAGAAGGTATTGTTGAACGTTTTGAAGGGTTCGTTTTGGGAAGGGAAATATGCAATGCATTTAGCGAACTTAATGATCCAATTGACCAAAGAGAACGATTTGAAGCACAAGCCAAAGCACGAGCCGAGGGGGATGACGAAGCACAACAAATTGATGAAGATTTCATTAAAGCTTTAGAATATGGAATGCCTCCTACTGCAGGGTTGGGAATTGGAATTGATAGATTAACAATGTTGCTTACTAATCAACCTTCTATTAGAGATGTTATATTATTCCCTTTAATGCGTCCGGAAAAATAAATTTCATGCGTTTTTTACATATTCTTATTATTTTAATTTTGGGCATAAATAATTTTTATGCCCAGATTATTAAAAATACTGATAGCAGTGCTGTTTTTATTGAAAATGATACATTAAAAAACACTCTACCTATATCTGAGTTAAATACGTCATTTAAATTTAGACCTTTTGATGGGGAAGATATAAATACACCTATTTTAATTGGCGTAAGTGCGGCTGCAATAGGAGTTGGTATTTCTGTACATTTATATAATTATAATGCTTGGTGGAAAAACGATAGATCCTCGAAATTTAGAATATTGAATGATTGGAATTATGCTTTATGGATTGACAAAGTCGGTCATTTTTATGGTACCGCTATCGAAGCTCATGGTCTTTCTGCAGCTTTGGATGCTGCCAACGTTCCACCGGAAGAAACAGCGATTATTTCATCTGTTGGTGCATTTTTATTTCAAACATTTATAGAAATTGAAGATGGTTACGGAGCACAATGGGGATTTAGCCCTGGAGATTTTGCTGCCGATTTTTTAGGTGCTTCTTATCATTTGGCAAAATATTATTTTCCTGCAGTTCGTAATTTTCAACCACGCGTAAGCTATTATCCCTCTGAGGATTACAGAACCGGAAAACATAAAGACGGAAATATAAGTGATGACTACGAAGGTCAAAAATATTGGTTAAGCTTAAGGATGAAAGAATTATTACCAAAATCCGTTTCTAAGTACTGGCCTTCGTTTTTAATGCTTTCGGCAGGTATGGGGGTTAAAAATTTAGATGGTAGCGGTGGAGGAACAAGAGAAATTTTTATTTCTTTTGATATTGACTGGCAAGAAATTCCGATACCCGGAAAATTTGGACAATTTGTTAAAAATACACTTAATTATTTTCATTTGCCATTACCGGGTCTTAAAATTTCTCCTAAAGCTGCATTTTTAGTTTTCTGTTACTAATTGAGGTAATCTTGAAATATAGTATAATTATTCCCACATTAAATGAGGAAAATCTTCTACCGAATATCTTAAGTCAACTTAATGAAAAAAAACTTAAAGAGAAATTTAAATACGAAGTGATTGTTTCAGACGGTGGCAGTACCGATAGAACTATTAATATTGCTAATTCTTTAGCCGACAAGGTTGTTTTACACAAAGAAAACTTTAGACAAAATATTGCCATGGGCAGAAATAGAGGAAGAGAGGTTGCAATAGGTAACGTTTTAATATTTCTGAGTGGGGATTCACGAATAAAAAATCCCGAAAATCTTTTTAAAACAATTGACGATAAAGTAATTAACGGAAATTATATTGCTTACACATGTAAAGTATTAGTTTTTCCCGAAGAAACTATTTTTTTAGATAGACTATTTCAAACTTTTTATAATAATTATTTTCATTCACTTAATATTATTGGTGTTGGCATGGGAAGAGGTGAATGTAATGTATTAAAAGCAGAAATTTTTGATAGGCTTAATGGATATGATGAAAGGATAATAGCCGGTGAAGATTTTGAATTTTTCAAAAGAGTTAGAAAATTGGGTAAAATTTTTTTTGATAGGAAAACAATTATTTATGAATCACCTCGTAGATATAGAAAAGTAGGACATTTTAAATTACTTTTTACATGGTTAATTAATAGCATATATGTGGTATTACTTAAAAAATCAAAGTCAAGAATTTGGGATGAGATACGATAATGAAAAAAATCATAATCATGTTAATGCTATTTATAGATTTCATAATATTTGCTCAGCCCGGTCATGTTGAATCAAACCATAAGGTTTATCCTTTTTTGGAAAGATTAAATTTGATAGGTGTTATTAATAATTATAATAATTTTGAAACCCCAAAATCGCACATTGAAATTAAAAATTATCTTCTTGAAGCAAAACAAAATGAAAAAGAACTAAATGAAATTGATCGAAATATTCTTAATGATTTATTAATTGAATTCGATTTTTTTATTAATGGAAGTGATAGCACGTTCTCTTCAGTTTTTTCAAATTTGCATAAATCGGATTACTATGAATCGAATAAGGCATTGTATCACTATTCCGATAGTTCAAAATTCTCTATTTTTATCAATTTAATAGGTGAAAACAGTACTATAATAAACGATAGTAAAAAAGCTACAATTTTTATTTTTGGAGGAGAATTAAAAGGGTATCTACTTGATGAAATTGCTTTTTACGTTCGCGGGACTAATGGAATGTATAAAGGAGATAAACAAACTGCATTAAATTATGGAAATTTGAGATATAATTATAAAGCTAACTTAAATCCCAACTACCAAGGAGCAAATTCTTTTTTTGACGATACCGAAAGTTATTTATACTTTGAAAAAAATAATTATAATATTAAATTAGGAAGAGATAGAATTTTATTAGGACATGGAGTATTAAAACCTTTTATTGGTAATAACCCGCCTCCTATCGATTATTTTAGATTCAAACTTAATTATTCTGTATTTAGTTTTACTTATCTGCATGGAAAACTACTTTCTGAGTCTAAAGTTTACGGTGATTCGTTAATGGGAGAAATGCATGATGTTAAAGATAAATATTTAGTTTATCATAGGTTTGAACTAAACTTTTCAAAGCATTTTAAATTAGGCATTGGCGAGTTTATTATTTACGGAAACAGAAGTTTAGACTTAAGTTATCTCAATCCATTTAATTTTTATAAAAGCATTGAGCATATAAATCAAGATAGAGATAATTCCTCTTTATTTATTGATATTTCAAACAATTCATTCCCCGGATTTAACAGCTATATCACGTTATTTATTGATGATATTGATTTTGGAAAAATCGGTAAAAAATGGTTCGGGAATCAATTATTATGGGATGTCGGTGTAAATTTTAATCCGTTCTATCATAGTTTTGCCGGGTTAATATCTTTACAATATATTAGAATTGAACCTTATGTATTTACGCATAGAATTCCTTATAACAACTTTACATCATTAAATTTCGCATTAAACGATAATATTGAACCAAATAGTCATTTGTTTAATATTAAATTTTTTTATTATCCGATAAAACGACTTTCGATTGGATTATTATTAACTTACAAAGAGCATGGAAATAATATATACGATGAAGAAGGGCAACTAGTTGAAAATTATGGTGGGTCTATCATCTCAGGACACAGACCATTTGATAAAGAAGAAGTTAGATTTTTAAATGGTAATTTTACCAAAACTACAAGTTTTTCGGTTGAAAGCAATTATGAATTTATTAAAAATAATTTTTTAGGATTATACTATCATATAGCTAATGAGAAGATTAACAATAAAAATAAGATAGAAACATCACTTGTATTTAATTTAAGAATAAAAATTTAATGAAAAGAATTTTAAACAGTAAAATAATTATATTTTTAATTGCATTAATATTAGGATATTATCTTAATATTATATTTAATTATTTTATTAATCCTAAAGTAAACCAAGCTACTAAAAAAATTGGTGAAATAATTGAGCTTACAAATGAATACTATGTTGATAAAATTGATTTGGATACAATAACTTATGGTGCAATTAGTGGTATTTTAAATAAATTAGACCCTCATTCCGGCTATCTAAGTTCAGAAGAATATAAAAGCTATTCCGAAGAGATGAAAGGGAAATTTATAGGAATCGGAATTGAATTTACAATAATAAATGATACTCTAAATATCATGTCTGTATTACCTTTAGGTCCTTCAGATAAAGTAGGAATTTTAAGCGGGGATAAAATTATTAAGGTAAATAATAAAAATATTATACAGTTAAAAACCGAAAATATTATTAAATTACTTAGGGGAAATATTGGCAGTAAAGTAAATTTGAAAATAATTAGAGCAGGGGTTAAAAATCCGTTAAGTTTTAATATAATAAGAGATGAAATAATATTGCATCCTGTTGAGTATTATACAATACTAAACGATTCTATCGGCTATATTAAACTCGTTAGATTTTCGGAAAATACATATGTTGAAATGAAGGACGCTGTAAATAGTTTAATAAATAAAGGAGCAAAAAATATTTTATTGGATTTACGAAATAATCCGGGCGGTTACCTTGAACAAGCAGTAAAAGTAACCGATTTATTTCTGCCGCCTAACAAATTGATAGTGAGTATTAAAGCTAAAAAAGAAAACTACAATCAAGAATTCTATTCAAATACTATCGATAAATCTGATAAAATTCCGGTAATTGTTTTATTAGATAACGGCTCAGCTTCTGCAAGTGAAATTGTTGCCGGAGCACTGCAAGATTGGGATAGGGCTTGGATTGTAGGTCAAAATACATTTGGAAAAGGTTTAGTCCAACAATCTTTTTTATTAAATGATAACTCGGAATTTCGTATTACTTTGGCAAAGTATTATACACCTTCCGGCAGATTGATTCAACGCGATTATAACTTAAAGGAGAACTATTATTCGTTTAATGAAATTAATAAAATAGATACTAATAGAAATTTAAAGTTCACATCAAAAGGAAGAAAAGTATATTCTGGCGGAGGTATTCATCCCGATTATTTAATTGAACAAACAAACTTCTCCGAATCATATCAATTATTACTACGAAATAATATTTTCTCTTCATTTATTACGAATTGCGATGAATTTAATAAATTACATAATTCTTTTACTAATTTAGAAAATTTTGAAAAGAGATTTATTTTTACCGAGAGTCTATTTAAAAAATTTATTATATATGCACTTAAATTAGAAAGCAAAATCAAAGCAAATGAATTACTTAACGATAAGAATAAAATAATTATTAAAATTAAAACCGAATTAGCCAATAAGTATTGGGGTAGATTAGGTAGATATAGTATAACCGTTAAAAATGATGACGAAGTATTTTCCGCAATTAAATATTTTTCATACAATTTAAATGAGATAATTAAGAAAAATAAATGAAACACTTAAAAATTTTATTTAATAAATTAGCATTAATATTACTATTGTTATATTCAATAGTTAATGCTCAAAATAATTATGAATGGGAAGTAGGAGAAGAATTAACTTATTCGGTAAAATATACATTTATTAAACTCGGAGAATTAAAGTTTAAAGTTTTAGAGAAAAAAAATGTTAATAACGAAGTAGTTTATAGAACTATGGTTTATATAAATAGTAACGAATCTATCCCATTTGTTGATTTACACGAGATTTATGAAAGTTACTATAATAATAAAAACTACAGCAATTTATTTAAAGCGACACATAGAACTAAAGAGTATTTCAGATTTACTGAACATAAATTTGATGATAAAAATAAAAAAATATTTGTAAAAAGAGGTACATTAAAACCATATTTTATAGAAACAGATTCAACTTGTGATTTAAATCACAACTTTAATGACGGATTATCCTTATTTTATTATGCTCGTGTAAAATCAGGATACAAACATTCAGAAATTGTAAATTGTTTTATTAACGAGCAGAAAGAAAAAACTTCAATTAATTTTTTTGATAAAGAAGAAAAAATAAAAATTGAAGCTGTGAATTATGAAATTTTAACAACTAAGCTAACCGGAAAAGCCGATTTTACCGGTGTTTTTGGATTAACCGGCGATTTTGAAGGCTGGTTTACAAAAGACAAATTTAAGGTGCCGGTTTATGCTAAGTTAAGTGTTATTTTAGGTAGTATAACAGTAGAATTGATAAGTTGGAGAAAAAAAGATTGGAATCCACCAAAATACAATTAAAAAATTTTGGTAAATTATATGCTTATGAAGGCAAATATCCCAAAATAGATGAATCGGTTTTTGTTGCCGATGGAGTAAAAATAATAGGCGAAGTTGAGGTTGGCAAAAATTCAAGTATATGGTATAATAGTGTCATTCGCGGAGATGTAAATTATATTAGAATAGGTGATTTGACAAATATACAAGATTTAAGTATGTTACATGTAACAAATGCGAAGTATCCATTAATTATTGGAAATAAAGTTACAATAGGTCATAGCGTTAAACTACATGGTGCAATTATTGAAGACTTAGTTTTGATAGGAATTGGAGCCATTGTTTTGGATGGAGCTTTAGTCCAAACCAATAGTATGGTTGCTGCAGGTTCTGTAGTAAAACCAGGCTTTATTGTACCAAGCGGAAAATTAGTTGCCGGCGTTCCTGCAAAAGTTGTTAGAGATTTAACGAACGATGAAATTACGGAATTAAATAAAAGTGCATTAAGATATAATAAATATTCTGGAATAACTTTAAACTCATTAAACAGTTGATAAGATGAAAATTAAATTTTGGGGTACGCGTGGCTCTATACCTGTTCCAGGTCCAAATACCGTAAAATACGGCGGTAATACACCATGTATTCAAGTTATTTCAGATTCTGGGACTTCGGTTATTATAGATGCAGGAACAGGCATAAGGAATCTTGGTATAGAGTTAATTTCGGGAAATTTTTCGAAAGAACTCAACTTATTAATATCACATTCACATTGGGATCATATTCAAGGTATTCCTTTTTTTCTTCCTTTTTTTAAAAGTGATTATAAAATAAATATTTTTTCTAATGCTAAAGATGATATGAATGTTTCTCATGTTATAGATTCTCAAATGCATCCGTTTTATTTTCCTGTAAATAAAGAAGAAGTATTTAAATCTAGTATTGAGTATCATAAAATAGAACCAACAAAAAAATATTATTTTGACGGTTTAACTATTGAGACAGAATCAGTACACCATTCAAAAGGTACATTATCGTTCAAAATTACGGAAAGAGATAAAACAATAGTATATATGACTGATAATGAAATATATTATGATGCATTGAATAATAAACCCAATTTTGATGTAATATATAATATGAATAAAACACAGATTGATTTTTGTATGCATGCTGATTATTTGATACATGATTCCCAATATACATTAGAAGATTTTGGCAAAAAAATTGGTTGGGGACACTCAAATAATATAGCGTTATCGTATTTTAGTACTCTTGCAAAAGTTAAAAACTTAGTTTTATTCCATTATGATCCTGATTATTCCGATTATATGGTTGAAAATGTAGTAAATGAAACAAAAATCTTTTTGAATAAAATTAAAAGTTCCGTAAATTGCATACCCTCAAAAGAATTACTTGAGTTAGATATATAAAAAATATTGAGGAGTTATAAAATTTGGACTTAATTTCGGTCACTTCCCCCCGTAAATATTCTATTATAAAAAAAAATGTAAAAATTCTTATCGAAAACTTAAAAAATGAGCTAAACTTTTCAATCAATCAACTCGATATTAATATTGTAAATGCTAAAACTCTTTTAGATATAAATATTGAATTTTTAGGACATAGCTATGATACGGATATTATTACATTTAATTATTCAGAAAATTACACTATTTTAGAAGGCGAATTATTAATTTCTTATGATATGGCAAAAGAAAACGCCAATAGATTCAATTGCACATTAAATTCTGAATTATTAAGACTTATTATTCATGGAATATTACATATGGTTGGTTTTGACGATATAAATGAAAACGACAGAAAAATAATGAAACGAAAAGAAAACTTATTTGTTCAAAAATTTAAAAATATTGAAATAGTTAAGTAAAGAATGATTACAAAAATTGTTGAAGTTATAGCATTAATATTAGATAATCTTAATAAGGATTATACTTTAGAAGAAGTAAATAAATTATTAGATAATAAAGAGTATGATCGTCAAACAGTAAGTGCTGCATTTAGCTTATTGTTTGATAAAGTACTTAGTTCAAAAATAAAGAAATCAGATAAAAAAGGGATAAAACCGGCTGCTTTTAGAGTTTTAAGTAATGAAGAAATTGATTTAATTGGGATAGATAATTATAATTATTTACTTAATCTAATTAATTTGGGTTTAATA
>ERZ795059.6814-NODE-6814-length-10022-cov-18.831745_pt1 | contig 10022 bp, 7 predicted proteins | sample MGYA00375143_ERZ795059 | MGnify/ENA primary metagenome ERZ795059 (study PRJEB30188, sample SAMN05720168) | activated sludge metagenome | isolation source: Anaerobic digester | place: USA | collected 2015-01-07 ... | reverse complement strand
GATCGAAAAATTAGATAGCTCCATATATCCTCCCTGACTCGAGACCGGAAGGCCCCGGCGTATCTTCCGCCGCCGGCATTCAAGAGTCTCGTGACATTTATAGGTTGTACAACCATGAAAAAACCGGGAACGCCTTGGTGGCGTCCCCGGTTATGATTCTTAAGCCAACAGCTTTTTCACTTCCTGGGTCAGCGCGGGAACGACCTTGAAGAGGTCATCAACCACCCCGTAGTCGGCCCGGGCGAAGATCGGGGCCTCGGGATCCTTGTTGATCGCCGCGATGTACTTCGAAGAGCTCATTCCGGCGAGATGCTGGATGGCACCGGAGATACCGCAGGCGATGTAGAGGTTCGGGGAAACGACCTTGCCGGTCTGGCCGACCTGGTCGGACTGGGGACGCCAGCCGGCATCCACCGCGGCGCGTGAGGCGCCGACGGCGGCGCCGAGGAGCGCGGCCAGTTCTTCGAGGATCCCGTAACCTTCCGGACCCTTCATACCACGGCCGCCGGAGACGATGATGTTCGCCTCGGCGACGTCGATCTTACCGGAGGCCTCTTTCTGGATCTCCGCCACCTTGGTCTTGGCTTCGCCCAGCCCGGCATCGAACTTCACTACCGCGCCCGCCTTGGCGCACTCCACGATCGTGAAGACGTTAGGCCGCAGGGAGGCCATCTGGGGAAACGTATCGATTACCACTTCGCCAAAGCACTTGCCGGCATACATGGGGCGGACGGCCACCAGTTTGCCGCCGTCGATCTTGACGTCCGTACAATCCGTGGCCATTCCCGTCGCCAGTTTGCCGACGACGCTCGGGGCCAGATCCTTGCCCTGGGCGGAAGCCGCCACAAGCAGGATGGCCGGATCGTTCTCTTTCACGACCTTCGCCACCGCCGCGGCATGGGCGTCCGTTGTATAGGGTTCCAGGGCGGGATTGTCCGCCACATAGACTTTATCCACACCGTATTTTCCCAGCTCCGCGGCCATGGCCTCGACGCCGGAACCACACAGGACGGCGGCCACCTCGTCGCCAAGCTGATCCGCCAGTTTCCTGGCCGTGCTCGCCAGCTCGAAGCTGACCTTCCTCAGGGCGCCGTCTCGCTGTTCTGCTACTATCCATACACCTTTTGCCATCTTCTCATTCCTCCGTGTTCATTGATAATTAGATAACCTTCGCCTCTTCCCGAAGGAGTTTCGCCAGCTCCGCGGCCTTGCCTTCCGGCGTATCGTCCGCGCAGATGATCTTTCCGGGGGGACGCGCGGGGGGCGGCGCAAACTTGACGACTTTGGCCTTGGCAGCGCCGGAGACGCCGAGATCGGCCGCTTTCTTCATGTCCACGGGTTTCTTCTTCGCCTTCATAATGCCGGGCAGAGATGCATAGCGGGGTTCGTTCAAGCCCTTGGTGGCCGTGATGACGCAGGGCAGGGAGGTCTCGACGACCACGGACGCCCCTTCGATGGGCCGGGTGGCCTTGACGGCGGTCCCGTTGATCTCCAGCTTTGTCACGAAGGTCACCTGGGGGATGCCGAGGAGCTCGGCCAGGATGGACCCGACCTGGGCAGAGTCATCGTCGATGGCCCGCTGGCCGCAGAAGATGATATCGTAGGGGATGCCTTTGATGGCCGCCGCCAGGGCTTCGGCCGTCGCATAGGCATCGGTGTTGTAAAGGGCGGGATCATCGATCTGGATGCCCTTTTCGGCCCCCATGGCCAGGGCGGTACGGACCGTTTCCATGGTCCGGGCCGGACCTACGGAAACGATGGTCACATCGCCGCCGAGTTTTTCTTTCAGTTTCAGGGCTTCTTCGACGCCGAATTCATCGTAGGGGTTCATGACCCATTTGATGCCGCCCTCTTCGATGCCAGATCCGTCACCTTTGACCTTGATCTGGGCTTCCGTATCCGGAACCTGCTTTACACATGCAACAATATTCACATTGTCCTCCTTCCCGAACCGACGCCCGGCGCCGCCGGGCACATCGGTCAGATAATTGATGTCAGATTTATTAGGATCGCGGCAACCGAATTTCCCCGCCCCCTGACCACCGGGGCCGGAGGCGGGGAAACAAAAGTTTTTAACCGTTTACTGCCGGTTCTTCACGATATCGTCAACCACGGACGGATCGGCCAGGGTCGTGGTGTCTCCGAGGTCGGCGATGTCGCCCGCGGCCACCTTCTTCAGGATCCGGCGCATGATCTTGCCGCTCCGGGTCTTGGGCAGGCCATCGGCCCACTGGATCTTCTCCGGCGTGGCGATGGGCCCGATGAGGGTCCGGACATGGGCGACGAGTTCCTTCTTCAGGTCGTCGCTCTTGGCGATGCCGCTCTTCAGGGTGACATAGGCGTAAATCGACTGGCCTTTAACTTCGTGGGGATAACCGACGACGGCGGCTTCCGCGACCTTGGCATGGGCCACGAGGGCGCTTTCCACTTCCGCCGTTCCCATGCGGTGACCGGAGACGTTGATGACGTCGTCGATACGGCCGGTGATCTGATAGTAACCGTCCTTGTCTCTGCGGCAGCCGTCGCCCGTTACATAGTAGCCGGGGAACTGCTCGAAGTAGGTCTCCTGGAAACGCTTGGGATCGCCATAGACGCCTCGCATGATGCCCGGCCAGGGAACCTTGATGCAGAGGGCGCCGGAGGCCACCGTCTCGGTGAATTCCTTGCCTTCGTCATCGACGAGGACGGGCCAGACGCCCATGAAGGGCACGGTGGCCATACCGGGCTTGATGTCAATGGCGCCGGGCAGGGGGGTGATGAGGATGCCGCCCGTCTCGGTCTGCCACCACGTATCGACGATGGGGCATTCGCCCCGGCCGATGACGTTGTAGTACCAGTTCCAGGCCTCGGGGTTGATGGGCTCGCCGACGGTGCCGAGGATGCGGAGGCTCGAGATGTCCGCTTTCTTGACCCAGGTGTCGCCTTCCTTGGCGATGGCGCGGATGGCCGTGGGGGCCGTGTAGAAGATGTTGACCTTGTACTTCTCCACTATCTTCCAGAAGCGGCTCATGTCGGGGTAGTTGGGCACGCCTTCGAACATTACGGAAGTGGCGCCGTTGCACAGCGGCGCGTAGACGATGTAGGAATGTCCCGTTACCCAGCCGATGTCGGCGGTGCACCAGTAGATGTCCTCTTCATGGTAATCGAAGATCATCTTGTGGGTGTAGGCGACGAAGGTGAGATAGCCGCCGGTGGTGTGGACAACGCCCTTGGGCTTGCCCGTGGAACCGGAGGTATAGAGGATAAAGAGGGGATCTTCCGCGTCCATCCATTCGGGGGGGCAATCGGCGGAGGCCTTGGCCATCACATCGTTCCACCAGAGGTCGCGCCCGGCCTTGAAGTTGCACTTGATCTTGTCGCCCACGCGCTTCACGACGATCATCTTTTCCACCGAGGGACACTCGGCGACGGCGGCGTCGGCGCTGTCCTTCTGGGGAACGGCCTTGGCGCCCCGGAAGGTCCCGTCACAGGTGACCAGCACCTTGGCGGATGAATCTTGAATTCTGTCTCTCAGGGAGTCGGAGCTGAAGCCGCCGAAGACGATGCTATGGATGGCGCCGATGCGGGTGCAGGCCAGCATGCTGATGGCCAGCTCGGGGATCATAGGGAGATACAGGCAGACACGGTCGCCTTTTTTTACTCCCAACCCTTTGAGAACATTGGCGAATTTGCAGACTTCCTCGTACATCTGCTGATAGGTGATGGCCCGGTCTTCGCCGGGTTCGTTGCCTTCCCACTGGATCGCGACCTTGTTGGCCCGGGTCTTGAGATTCTTGTCGAGGCAGTTATAGGAAACGTTCAGCTTCCCGCCTTCGAAGAACTTCACGTAGATATCGCCCTTCTTGATATCGAAGTTGTAGTCCATGACCTTGTCGAAGGGCTTGAACCATTCCACATACTCTTTGGCAATCTCTGACCAGAAACCATTCGGATCTTCAATGGAACGCTTCCAGAGCTTGTCGTAGGCTTCCCGGCCACTGATGAAGGCCATCTTCTTGACCTTCTCCGGTACGGGATAAATCTCTTTCAACTGAACCTTCTCTTCTGCCATACTGTTTTGTTACCTCCCTAAATTTATTGGATGAGCTTGTCAGGATACTGCTTCGGGCGCCCCGGTCCCGGACGGGATATATCCGCCGGCAATTAACGGTTAAACGCTTGCGAAAACACGACCGGCGGGTCGGAAACCCTAAATAAAACGGCGTTGACAAGGCATAAGTCGAGATGACCATGAGGTCCCGACTTGACGCGACTTGCAGTATATCAATATGTACCTCATGTCAAGAGATATTTTGGCATTTTGGCGCGCTCGGACGGCAACGGTCCCGATCTTTTCCCCTTCCCGCCCCGCGTGTCAAAATTACAACTCATTCTCCCGATCCAGGCCGGCGGTGTGTCAATTTTACCCCACCGGGATGGGGAGTTTAAGACGGGCATTAGATCCTGGTTTATATCTGATTTATTTGTTGTCGGCCCGCAGCCGTCCGGAACCGGAAAGTGCCGCGGCGCTCTTCAGCCGCCGCATCATCGCGCGGATCCGAGGCGGTCCTTATTTTTTTTGGAATTAGGGCATAATAATTGCTTGACGTTTCATAAACGACAATTTTGTCGAATCCGCCGGTCGGCGGCGGCAATTTTTGTCGAAAAGGTCTTGACATCCCCCTCCGGGGGTGTTAGGTTGCCAGCCGATATCAGGGAGAGGAGGGATGCCCGGCAAGCGAATAAATTGCGATAAATAGTGGATTTGAGCGGAAAAAGCAATGGAATCTCCCGGGAAATGCCCGTTTCTCCGGGAGGAGAAAATCGACAAAACTCTCTCATCAGGAGGAAACAAATGAGAAAATTATGGGTAATTTTACTGTCCCTCGGGCTGATCATGGCCTTCGCCATGCCCGCCGCGGCGGTAGATGTAAAGTTCAGCGGTAATTACTACGCCTTAGGCGGGTACATAGACAACCACTCGCTGCTGGACAAGAATGAGGCACCGGGGGCCGCTTCCTGGGGTGCCCAGGATGCATCGCAGGCCAATTACATCAACCGTGATGCCCGGACCTTCCGTGGTCCCTACGCCTGGTATGCCCAACGGTTTCGGACCAGCATCGAGTTCCAGGTTGTGGAAGGCCTGAAACTCGTCACCCGCTTTGACGCCCTGGAAAAGCACTGGGGCGACCAGGCCTGGGCCGGGGGCACCGGTGAGACCCAGTCCCGGACCCAGACTCCCCTGGGATCTCCCGATCCCAATGGCGTGAGACGCGGCGCCAACGTTCCCAAGGCGCAGGAAAATATCGAGTGGGAACGGGCCTATCTGGATTTCAATGTTCCTTTCGGTAAGTTCCAGGTCGGTTACATGCAGTTCCTCATGTGGGGTACCGACTTCCTCAACACTCCCCTCTCCGCCGGCGGCATTCGCTACTTCTTCAGCCAGGGTCCCTGGATGACGGTAGCCGCCATCGAAAAGAGGGGCGAAATGGTCGGTTTGAACGCCGGTAACATCGGCGTGGCCAACGACGCCGACAAGGACGTCTATGACCTGGGCGTCATCTACAAGCTGAAGAGAGGCGAAGTGGGCCTCCTCTATCAGTACAACCGCAACTCCATTAGCAAGTGGGAACAGGGCAACGGCTTCACGACCTCCATCATGGGTGTGTATCCCTACACCAAGCTGACCTTCGGCAACTTCTTCATCGAGGCCGAGGGTGTTTACGGCTGGGGCGACCTCCGTTCGTATGAGAGCACCACCAGGGCAGCAACAGTCGGCGCCCCGGCAGCGGGTAGAGACCTCCAGAACATCACCCTTTCCGCTCTGGGCGCCTTCGTCCATGCCAAGTACAACTGGAAGCCCGCCTACTTCGGCGCCCAGTTCGTCTATCTGAGCGGCGACGACAACGACAGCCCGGACAAGGTGACCGGCTCCATCGCTGGGGCCCTCCAGGGCAACTACGGCTTCGACCGCGCCCTGATCCTCTGGAACTCCGCCTACGGCGACAACCTCGGGAACCTCCGAGGAAATGTGGCCGGTGTAACCGCGAACCGCAGAACCGGCGCCAGCTACCAGATCAACCAGTTCATGGACAACGTCTGGTTCTATCAGATCTATGCCGGGATCAAACCCACCCCGAAGTTGGACTTCAAGGCCGCCTTGTCGATCGCCAGCGCGGACAAGAAACCCAAGAGCGACGTGGGTGCCGTGGGATCCATCGGTTACTATGGAACGAGGGTTCAGGAATTCGATTCCAACAAGTACGGTACGGAACTCGACATCACCGGTTCCTACAAGATCTATGACAACCTTACCTACATGGTGGGCTTCGGCTACCTGTGGGTCGGCGACTACTTCAAGGGCTACGATGTCAATGCCAAGACGAGGGACAACTACCTCCTTACCCATCGGCTAACCTTGAACTTCTAAGTCGTCTCACCGACAGCAACTGGCAGTGCCGGCCCCGGAGAGCTAATCTCCGGGGCCTTTTTTACCCTGCGCATAGACAACACCCGCTAGACACAATTTGCATCCAAACAAAGCAAGGGTCTTTGGCCTCTCTCAAAAAACATTTGCCAACCCCTTAATTCTCGCGTATATTACCCCCAGAGCAAATATGAAGGCGGAAATCATCAAAGGGGTTGCCGGTCTGTTTGTTGCACAGGCCGCCGTTATCGCCGTGCTGGTAAAACTCCTCAAAACCTTCTCGTATCGTAATAATATATATTTTCAAGAGGTTATATAATGCCCCTGTACGATTTTGAATGCCGCGAATGCGGACACAAATTCGAGGCCTTCCGCAAGATGCGGGAGGCAGCGGACGATTTGACCTGCCCGGAATGCGGCGCCGGTAACCCCCAGAAACTCGTCACCGCCTTCCAGACCAACGCCTGGTCCAGTTTCCTCGACGCCATGGAAAAGCGGGTCAACCCTCAGAAATTCAAATAGAACGAACCCTGCCAGCAGGCCGGCATCATTCACGGCGGCGTGAAGATCAGGGGGCACGGAGCGACTGATTCCCGCCTCTTTCCGTCCGGAAACGGATTAGAGACTCGGCTGCTGCAGCGGCGCGGGTCAGGTGGGCAAAGAATCAGCAATTTCGAGGAGGCATCACCATCCAGAGGATCTATGGAAACCTGAATGGGCTCGGGGCGGAGCAGCTTAGGCGCATCGGGCTCTTTTACCGGCGTCGCCTCCCCCCGGATACGGTCCTGACCCAGGAGATGGCCCGGCAGTTGACGGAACTGTCGCGGCATGTCAACCGTCAGCTCGGATTACTGATCACCCGCCGCGGCGAGATCGCCTATGTCATCGTGGGCGATCACCAGGGGATCGTCATCCCCAATCTCGACGGCTTCCGCGCCTCCTCGATGCGCTTCAAGGGATTGCGCCTGGTCCATACCCATCTCCACGGCGAGAAGCTTACCGACGACGATTTCACGGACCTGGCCCTCCTGCGCCTCGACATGATCTCCGCCGTGGAGGCCCTCCCCGACGGTCTCCCCGGCATCGTCCACAGCGCCCATCTCATCCCGGAAAACAACGAGGGCAAGTTCTGGGCCTGCCTGGAATCCCGTCGTCCCGCCGAGATCGGGATCGACTTCTCCGCATTCATCGCCGCCCTGGAAGGGGAATTCGTCCGGCGCCAGAAGACCCGGAAGGTCGAGGCCGCCGATCGGGGGATCCTGATCCGGGTTGAAACCGATCCCATGGCCGACGCCCCCCTCTCCCTGGCGGAGCTGAAGGAACTGGCCCGTTCCAGCGGCGTCGAGATCTTCGACACCGTGATCCAGTATCGCAACGTCCGGGACCCCCGCTACGTCCTGGGCCGGGGCAAGCTGGCGGACGTGGTCATCAAGGCCCTCCAGATGGGGGCGAACCTCCTCATCTTCGATCACGAGCTGACCCCGGGACAGGTCCGTTCCCTGGCAGATTTCACCGAAATGAAAATCATCGACCGGACCCAGGTGATTCTCGACATCTTCGCGCAACGGGCTCACAGCCGGGAGGGCAAGATCCAGGTGGAGCTGGCCCAGTTGAAATACCTCCTGCCGCGCCTCGCCACCAAGCATACCGCCATGTCCCGTCTTACCGGCGGCATCGGCGCCCGGGGGCCGGGAGAGACGAAGCTCGAAATCAACCGCCGCCGCGTCCGGGAACGGATCCATTTTCTGGAGAAGGCCCGGGGGGGCATCGAGAAGGCCCGGGGGCAGCGACGGATCAAACGGGAAAAGACCGGCCTGCCCGTCATCTCTATCGTCGGCTATACCAATGCCGGCAAATCGACCCTCCTCAACATCCTGACCCATAGCGATGTCTTCACCGAGGACCGCCTCTTCGCCACCCTGGATCCGAAAAGCTCCCGCCTCCGCTTCCCCAAGGATACGGAGGCGGTGATCACCGATACCGTGGGCTTCATCCGCGATCTCCCCCCGGACCTCTTCGCCGCCTTTCGGGCCACCCTGGACGAGCTCCAGGAAGCCCACGTCCTGCTGCACGTCGTGGACGCGGCCAATCCGGATTGCGAGAGCCACATCACCGCGGTGGAAAAGATCCTCGTGGAACTGGCGATCAACGACAAACCCACCGTGATGGTTTTCAACAAGGAGGACCGCGTGGCCGACCGGGAGCTCCTTGCCACCCTTTGCCGGCGTTACGGGGCCGTAGCCGTTTCCGCCCTGGACAAGAACACGCTGCCGCCCCTGATCGCCAGGCTGGCGACGGTGGTCAAAAAACTGGACCAGCGATGAGCTATCCCACAGGAATCCATAATCTTTCCCGGCCCCAAAAGAAAGCTCTCTTGATCTGCCTGGGGATTGTCCTCCTGACCCTGGCGGTTTACGGGCAGGTCGGCGGTCACGCCTTCATCGACTTCGACGACTACGAGTACATCACGGAAAACCCCCAGGTAAGAACCGGCCTCACGCTCGACAATATCGTCTGGGCCTTCACCTCCCATCATTCCCACAACTGGCACCCCCTCACCTGGATCTCTCATATGGTGGACGTAGAGCTCTTCGGCCTGAATCCGGGAGGGCACCACCTGGTCAATGTCGTCCTCCACATCGTCAATTCCCTGTTGCTCATGGCACTGCTTTGGCGCCTTACCGGCGCCCTCTGGCCGAGCGCCTTCACGGCCGCCCTTTTCGCCCTGCACCCCCTCCATGTGGAATCCGTGGCTTGGGTAGCCGAGCGCAAGGACATCCTGAGTTGTTTCTTCTGGCTTATGACCATATGCATGTATATCCGTTACGTCGTCCGGCCGGACTGGCGGCGCTACCTGCCCATGGCGGCGGTCTTTGCCCTGGGGCTGACGGCCAAACAGATGCTGGTCACCCTGCCCTTCGTCCTGCTGCTCCTCGATTTTTGGCCTCTCGGGAGGATGACCCGGCCTTCCCGGGCCGGAACCGGCGGGGATAAGAGGCCGGGGCCCCTCGCCGGCGGACGGGGGGGAAAAAACGGAGCCACGCGGGTCCTGTCTGAGCACGCAGGCCATCTTGACGACAAAACGGGGGCAACGCCGACAGGGAAAAGACCTGGCAGCCAGAAGGGAATATCCGCAAACATAACTCCGGAAGATAAGGGCGTAGCCGGAGCGGGGAAGAGACACGGCAGACGAAAAGGAGCATCCGTCGCATCAGCGGGAGCGGCAAACAAGGCAGCGAGGTTTCCCGCCCCTCCGCCGGGGAATGTGACGGCGGTGCCGGCGTCGGTCAGCCGCTTGATCATGGAAAAGGTCCCCCTCCTTATCCTGGTGGCGGTGGCCAGTGTCATCGTCTTCACCGTGCAGTTGAAATCGGGAGTCCTTTACAACCTGCTTCAATTCCCCCTGGCCATCCGCCTGGAAAACGCCCTCGTCTCTTATGTCACTTATCTGGGCAAGACCTTTTGGCCCGTCGATCTGGCGGTTTTCTATCCCCATCCCCTCCACACCCTGCCTTTGTGGAAATCAGTCGGCGCCGCGGGCTTGCTTTTGGCCATCTCCGTCGCCGTCCTCCGGCTGGGGAAGCGGCATCCCTATCTCCCGGTGGGCTGGTTCTGG
>ERZ795059.6809-NODE-6809-length-10029-cov-9.921295_pt1 | contig 10029 bp, 8 predicted proteins | sample MGYA00375143_ERZ795059 | MGnify/ENA primary metagenome ERZ795059 (study PRJEB30188, sample SAMN05720168) | activated sludge metagenome | isolation source: Anaerobic digester | place: USA | collected 2015-01-07 ... | reverse complement strand
TGCAGGAGTTTTTCAGAAAGCGGAATTATGAGGTAGGTGGATGAAGTGACTGAAAGAGTTGAAAAGCTAAGAAAAGAGAGTCTTGGAACCCAGGCTAGAATCTCTATGGAAAGAGCGGTTTTAATGACACAGGCTTATGAAAGATATGAGGGCAGGGTACCAGTTCCGGTGCTAAGAGCGTTGGCATTCAAGCATCTTATGGAGAACAGGCAGATTGATATCTATGACGGAGAGCTTATAGTAGGGGAAAGAGGTCCTTCGCCGGCACATACCCCAACCTTTCCGGAGTTGTGCTGTCATAGTTCCGAGGATTTTGAGATAATCGACAAAAGAGAGAAAATATTTTTTAAAGTCGATGAGCAGTCAAAGAAAGTTCAGAGGGAGATAATAATTCCTTTTTGGCAGGAAAGAGCTTTAAGGGGTCGTATACTTGCCATGATGTCAAAGGAATGGAAGGATTGTTACAGTGCCGGAATATTTACTGAGTTCATGGAACAGCGGGGTCCTGGTCATACAGTTGCTGACGGAAAAATATACGGAAAGGGTTTTAAAGAATTTAAAAATGAGATAAAAAAAGCAATCGGACTTCTAGACTGGGAAAATGATTTTAATGCTCTGGACAAGTATGATGAACTTACAGCTATGGATATCTGCTGTGATGCCATAATAACCTATGCCAGACGCTATTCAGTTCTTGCACAAAAAAAGAGTAAGGAAGAAAATAATGAAAAAAGAAAAGAGGAACTTCAGGAAATAAGCCGTATCTGTGCGAAGGTACCAGAGTATAAGCCAGATACTGTTCATGAAGCTCTTCAGATGTACTGGTTTGTCCATGTAGGAGTAATTTCCGAGATGAATAACTGGGATTCATTCAATCCTGGCAGGCTCGATCAGCATCTTTTCCCTTTTTACAGTAAGCAGTTGATTGAAGGGACTATTGACAGAGAAAAAGCAAAGGAACTTTTGGAATGTTTTTGGGTGAAGTTCAACAATCAGCCTGCTCCTCCGAAGGTAGGAGTTACGCTCAAAGAAAGCAGTACCTATACGGACTTTGCCAACATAAATATCGGCGGGCTCAAACCTGATGGCTCTGACGGCGTTAATGAACTGTCATACCTTATTCTTGAAGTTGTTGATGAGATGCGTCTTTTGCAGCCTAGTTCAAACGTCCAGATAAGCAAAAAAACACCGGATGCTTTCCTGCTTAAGGCACTTGATGTGATAAAAAAAGGTTGGGGACAGCCATCTGTCTTTAATGCCGATGCTGTTATCCAGGAAATGATTCTGGCTGGGAAAAGCATAGAAGATGCAAGATGCGGAGGAACAAGTGGATGTGTTGAAACAGGGGCTTTCGGAAAAGAAGCATATATTCTGACAGGATACTTTAATCTTCCAAAAGTCCTTGAAATAACTCTAAATAACGGATATGACACCAATACTGGAAAACAGATAGGTCTGAATATAAAAATTGAGGAGGCCGAAAATTACTCGCAGTTTTTTGAGATCTATAAAAAACAGCTGAATCATTTTATAGATATAAAGATAAAAGGAAATATGATAATTGAAAAGATGTATTCCAAGTATATACCTGTTCCTTTTTTATCTGTGCTAATCGATGACTGTATAAAAAAAGGCAGTGATTACAATTCCGGAGGGGCGAGGTATAACACCAGTTATATTCAGGGAGTTGGCATAGGGAGTATAGCAGATAGTCTGAGTTCTCTGAAACAGCATGTTTTTGAAGAAAAAACTTTTTCTGTTTTGCAGGTTAAAGAGATACTAAATAAAAATTTTGCCGGATATGAAGATGCGCAAAAACTTTTTAAAAACTATACTCATAAGTACGGAAATGATGATGATTATGCAGACAGTATAATGAAAGAAGTTTTTGAGGCTTTCTACTCTTGCGTCACCGGGAGAAACAATGTAAAAGGTGGAAAATATAGGATTGATATGCTTCCAACCACTTGTCACATATACTTTGGAAGTGTTTGTGGAGCTTCTGCCGATGGAAGAAAAGCTTTCGAGCCACTTTCAGAAGGAATTTCTCCGGCACGTGATGCCGACCAAAACGGACCTACGGGGGTTATTAAATCTGCTTCTAAGATGGATCATATAAGAACCGGAGGCACTCTCTTGAACCAAAAGTTCCTTCCGAGTGTCTTTCAGTCTTTGGAAAACATAATAAAGATTAAAGATCTTATAAGAGTATATTTTAAGCTTGATGGACACCATATACAGTTTAACGTTGTCAGCCGTGATACCCTTCTGAAAGCCAAGCAAAATCCACAGGAATACAGCAACCTTATAGTAAGGGTTGCAGGATACAGTGACTACTTTAATAACCTTTCTCCTGAACTCCAAAACGAGATAATTAACCGTACCGAGCAACAAATATAAGAAAAGGCGTGCATATTGATGCACGCCTTTTCTTATATTCTATAACGTTCTACTTTCTTAATATAATCGATGAATTCCTGTATATTGTATACGCTGCTCTCATCCTCATCAGCTTTTCTTACAGAAATGACAGAGTTTGAAACTTCTCTTTCTCCGAGAACAACTATATAAGGGATTTTAAAAAGTACAGTCTGACGGATACGTTTTGAAAGACTTTCTTCACTGTCAATTATGACTGCTCTAACAGATTTTTCTTCAAGCATTCTGAAGATAGTGTTACCATACTCCGAATACTTTGAGCTTATAGGTATAACAGCGGCCTGTATCGGAGAAAGCCATAACGGAAGCTGACCCTTGGTATGTTCAAGGAGTATTCCAATAAACCGTTCCAATGAACCCAGCAGAGTTCTGTGAAGCATTAAAGGTGTCTGTTTTTTTCCTTGTACGTCTGTATACTCGAGTTCAAACCTCTGCGGAAGATTAAAATCGAGCTGCAGAGTACTACATTGCCATTTTCTTCCCAGACAGTCGTTAATCATAATATCGATTGAAGGTCCATAAAATTTGGCGTCTCCTTCAGATATACAGTAAGTATAATTTAGTGCCTCAAGTGATGATTTGAGAGTAGCTTCCGCTCTTTCCCACTGTTCATCATTTCCAAGGTATTTTCCCGTTTTTTCAGAGCTTCTTACTGATACGGCAAAAGAAAAATCTCTGAAACCAAACTCCCCTATCATATCAACAGACATTTTAATTACCTGCTGTATCTGTTCAGAGAGCTGGTGGGGACAGATAAAAATATGTGCATCATCCTGAATAAACTGTCTGACACGCATTAAACCATGCAAAGTGCCTGAAAGTTCGTTCCTGTGAACCAAACCAAGCTCCGCAACCTTAAGCGGAAGATCTCTGTATGATCTGCTTTTTTCAAGGTAGTACAAAATGCTTCCCGGACAACTCATAGGTTTTATAGCGTACTCTTTATCCTCAATTTTTGTTGTATACATGCTTTGCTTGTAATGATCCCAATGACCCGACTGTTTCCATAAGCTTGAATCTAAAAGTATAGGTGTACTTATTTCCCTGAACCCATTTTTTCTGTGTACTTTTCTCCAGTAGCTTATAATAAGATTACGCAAGATAAGACCATTTTCATGCCAGAAAACACTTCCGGGAGCCTGTGGGTGAAATGAAAAAAGTTCAAGTTGTTTTCCTATAACTCTGTGGTCATGTTTTTTCATGAGTTCTGAATAGGTTAGAAACTCATTCAGTGCTTCGTGAGTTTCAAACGCTATACCTGAAATTCTTGTGAACATCTGATTTTTGGGATTTCCCATCCAGTAGGCTCCGCCGATGCTTAAAAGTTTTATGGCTCCAATATTCTCACAATTATTAATATGACTTTGCGAACATATATCATAAAAATCTCCTATGCTGCATAGAGAGATCTTTTCGTTTTTGTCCATTCTTTGAAGGATCTGAAGTTTATAAGGCTCATTGCGAAAAAAATTCAAGGCCTGTTGTATCTGAAAAATTTTATTTTCATACTTGATTCCCTCATCTATTATTTTTTCCATCTCATCCTGTATAAGTGTCAGATCAGAAGCTTTGACCGTCAGATCATCAAAATCATAAAAAAATCCTTCGTCTGTTACCTGACCATTACCAAGTTTAGCTCCCGGAAAAAGTCTTTTGACAGCTACTGCCAGAATGTGTAATGATGAATGCCAAAGTATGTTTCTCTGTTCCTGCATAATTGTCATAATTTCCATCTCCTTTGATTTTTTTTTCATGGTATGTTTCGTAAAAATCAAAGGTCATATGAAAGAGCGGTCTCTTCATGATATCTCCTCCTAAAAAAAATCAGTGCCGGCTTTCTGCCGGCACTGACTATTGTTTGTTTTGAGCATGTCAAAACTTACAACGTCTTTTACCGGCGTTGTTGGTGGTAGTTGTTATAGAAAGCTTGTACTTTAACATATACACACCTCTTTTCTGACATTTAAAATATAGTATAGCATAATAATTTTTTTCTGTCAATTAAAACAAATGGCGGGGCTTTAACCCCGCCACTCCCTCTTTGGATGACAACATTTTATTTTCTTTGCTTAAGAAACCTTAGGTACTACAAAACAGAAAAACGTAACGCTTTTCTTTTCAGAATAACAAGTTACTTCAGAACAAAAAATAAAAAACGACGTTAAAGGAACAGTATACCTCAACGGAAATATAAACCACTTACTGTACTTAAAAAATTAGTACCCGTAAACATATACATAATACTAATCAGTTACAGTAACACCGTTCAAATCCAAAGAGGAAAAAATTGAGTTTAACTCGTCGTCAATATAAGTATACCGCATATTGAACAGTTTGTCAACTTGAAATTCAAACTGTAACAACCACTTGTTTTCTGAAGGTATAAGAAAGGTTTTTATATAAAGACATTGCTGATGTATAATAAATTATCGGAAAGTATTTTGTAAGTTACTAATTTTGAAGTTCAAATATGCTGTCTAATTTGGTGATGATGAAAAGCTCTTTTATATTATCTTTAGCACCTTTAATTATTATCTTTCCGTTAGTTTTAGAGGCTTTGCGGTGTAATGCCAGGAGTACCCCAAGACCAGCGCTGTCAAGATATGTAAGATTTGAAAAATCAAAGAAATACTCTTTTACACATTTTTCTGGTATATCCTGAATGCTGCTCAAAAGATCCTTAGCCACGCAAACATCGATTGAGGGTAGATCAGAAATAAAGATCCTTGTGCTGTCATATGTAATTTTAAATGCCATATTGCCTCCTGAAAAAACTCATCGGTATATTTTACCAGAAAATAGTTAACAAGGCTTTGAAACAACTATAATTTTTGATATTTATATTTACAATACTTTATACCACGGTACTGTGGAAGGGGGAGTGCGTCTGAAAGAAGAAAAATTTCTCGAAGAGTTGAAGAATAAAGATTCAAAAGCATTTGAAAAGCTATATTCTGAATATACTGCTATGGTTTTCAGCATATTGCGGAACTTTGTAAGACCAGGAGAAATTGATGATGCAATGCAGGAGGTTTTTCTGAGAGTTTTCAGAGGAATAAATAAGTTTAGGGGAAGTTCAAAACTTTCAACATGGATATACCGCATAGCTGTCAATGTCGGGAAAGATTATGTGAAAAAATATTCTGATGATAAGGTTCAGACTATCGATCTTCAGAACGATGTTAATGAAAAATATGTAAAAAGCTCTGTCAGTGACAGTGACTCTCAGGATGATGTTTTGCAGGGGGTTAACTATAGTTCCATCATAAAGGTAATGGAGAAATTATCGCCTGGAGACAGGCTCCTTATACAAATGCGTGATGTGGACAGACTTAGTTATAAAGAAATTTCCAAGTTGCTTGAAAAGCCATTAGGGAGTGTTAAAAGCGGTTTGTATTATGCCCGAAAAAGACTTGCAAAGCTTATTGAACAAGAAAAAATAATATAAATGTCAGTAAATAGTTCCCGATTAAAAGATAAAGTTGTAACCATGTATTTCAAAGTTGATGATATTTATGGTTTATAATTAAAAATAAAGCAGAGTAGTTTTATCGCATATAAAAATATTAGGAGTGGTTTGATGAGAGAACTGATGAACGTAAAAGAAGTAAAAGATGGATACGTCTACATGCTGACACAAAGAAAAGTAACTTGCGAAAGCTGTGCAATGAGTGGTGCGTGCAGCATTATGGGGAGCCCAGATACAAAAGTGAAAGCTAAAAATATAGATAAACTTGGTCTGAAAGAAGGGGATTATGTGGTTGTTGAACTGCCTAATGTCTCAGTTACTAAGCTTTCTTTTCTTGTTTATGGAATACCTCTGATTGCTTTTATTGTATTTACAGTTTTATTTTACTACCTTAATTTCGGGGATTATGTATCGTTTTTGATGGGGTTGGCAGCAACTGCGCTTTCCTTTGTATTTATGGGTTATTTGGACAAACATAAATTTCAGGACAAATATCTGCCTGTAATATTAGAAAAGTATGAACTTCCTGTTGCAGTATCGGCCCAAAAAACTGTTGGTGACGGATTAAAACAGTAATGAAAGGGATTTCGTGAAAAAATTTTCATAGTTCTGCTTAAAATCAATTTAAAGTTGATTATTTTAGCTTATTTACCGTTAAATCATACATATATTAGATTTTAGGACTTTATTTTTAACGAATAAAGTTCTAAAATTATTGTAGACCGAGATAAATTTTATGGTTAAACAGAATTTTGAGAGGGAGGCTTAAAGCATGAGCAGTTTGTATGAAAGCGCAGTTAGACAGTTTAACAAAGCCGCTAAGATCATGGAACTTCCAGATGATTACAAAGAAGTTTTAACTAAGCCTAAAAGAGAGCTTACAGTAAACTTTCCTGTAAAGATGGACAATGGTAAGATTCAGGTATTCACAGGTCACAGGGTACAACACAACATTGCCAGAGGTCCGGCAAAGGGTGGAGTTAGGTATTCTCTTGACGTAAACCTTGACGAAGTAAAAGCACTTGCATTCTGGATGACATGGAAATGTGCAGTTGCAGATATTCCATACGGCGGAGGCAAAGGCGGAGTATGTGTTGATCCTAAGAAATTATCAGAAGGCGAATTGGAAAGACTTTCAAGAAGATATTTTTCTGAAATACAGGTAATTGTTGGCGACGAGAAAGATATTCCTGCTCCTGATATGGGAACAGACGGAAGAGTAATGGCATGGTATATGGATACATACTCAATGAATATCGGGCAGCCTGATCTTGCAGTTGTAACAGGTAAACCCCTTGAAATAGGCGGATCACAGGGAAGAACCGAGGCAACAGGCAGAGGCGTTATGATCAGTGTCGGTGAAGCAGTAGAGTACTTAAGATCAAAAGGTAAGATCACTAAGAAGAATAATGAGCTTACAATTGCTGTTCAGGGATTCGGAAACGTAGGGTCATATGCAGCCATTCTGATAGCCGAAGAGCTTGGCTTAAAAGTTGTCGGTATATCCGATGCTTCCACAGGTCTTTACAAGGAAGATGGATTTACTGGAAAAGAAATGCGAGAAATGATGGAAAAGATATTGGCAAGAAGAGTTCTCCTTGATGCTGTAAATCCTGGCTACAAAAAGATTACCAACGAAGATTTGCTTACTCTTGACGTTGATATTCTTTGTCCATGTGCTCTTCAGGAAGTTATTACCGAAAGGAACGCAGCAAGCGTTAAGGCAAAGCTTATTGTTGAAGGCGCTAACGGACCTATCACTCCCGACGGAGACGAAATACTTCTTAGCAAAGGTATATTTATAGTTCCTGACTTCCTTGCAAACTCAGGCGGAGTTACAGTTTCATACTTTGAATGGGTACAGGGTATGCAGTGGCACTTCTGGGGAATTGACGAAGTAAGAAAGGCACTCAAGCAGAAAATGACTTCCGCTTTTGCAGATACAATAAAGCAGATGGAGAAGTACGATACTGATATGAGAACAGCCGCTTACATAGTTGCAGTCAGCAGAGTTTACAATACCACAAAATTAAGAGGCATCTATCCGTGATTCTAGGAAACAAAAATTGACTGTTTTGGGGAAACCCAAAACAGTTTTTTTATAGGTAATACTCGACAGGAAGTTGGGAAGTTATATTCTTTAAGAATTTAATGTACTTGTCATTCTGATCACTGCGTTTTACAGTTTTTAAAAAAAGCTTCAGTCTAAATTTTTTTGAATATCCTGACTCTTTAGGAATGAAAGAAATAAGATCCACATCATTTGAATGATAGTTGCCCTTTGTTATAGAAAGAGCATCAAGTGAGAAAAAATCAGCTGCGGAAACAGTGAAATCCATAAAATCAGATCCTATAAGAGCATAGTCTTTTCCGAAGGAGTTGACACACGCCAGCTTGAAACCTAAAGTATTACGGTACCTTTGAGCAATTGAGAGCCTTTGAAAGGAATCATTGAAAGACTGAAACTCTGTTATTTCTCCATTGGCAAAGAAGAAAAGCGACTCAAGCAGATAGTGGTCATTCTTTATAAAAAGCTCTGGGGAGTCATCAAAAAGATCTTCCGGATTCCAGCAGTTTGCAAAAACATTGAGGGAAAGATTGCGTACAATATTCAAAATATCGATTTTCCTGCTTTTAAAGTTATTGAAGTCATATCCAAGCTCATCAAGGAAAATTCCTTTTACGCCCATGTTTTTCCATCTTATGCAAAGCTCTTTTATTTCGGAGTTTGTCCAGCACGAATCTACCCCATCACGGTTTCCGCAGGCAACATAACCGAAGGTATTATTTTTAAGATTTTTTATTATGGCTTCACTATTTTTATGATCTATATGTTCTGCAAACTCTATGCTTTTGAAATTTTTTCTTGAGCCTGCAAAGACTACTGTATCGTATACCGAAAAGTACTCTGTTGCCCGAAGGATACTATCGGCATGATTTACGGAAGAAGGAAATCCATAATAAATAAGAAGCCTGTCCATAAAATCACCTCCCGTAAAATTTTATCATAATCTAACTAGGTATTTAAAATAATTATCTGGAAAACTTAGTATTTTTTTGCTTTGCTGGGGTATAATAAATGTAAAACCAAGGAAAGGTGGATAATGGAAAAATTAAAAATAATAAGCAGTAATGCACGTAAGTACTTTTTGGTTAAGTTTAAGTTTGTAATAGCCAGAATAATCCTTATAGGCGTATTCATATTAAGTATAATATTTAATGGTATAATATTAATCTATAGTTTTATAACATTGGTAGTTCTTTTTATAATAAAAGTACTAACCAGTCGTCTTCCGTTGCAGACTGACGAGTATGACGGACCATATACTTATGTTTATAAACAGGAAAAGAAAGATAAACTCAAATTAGATATATGGTATCCTCTTGAAACAAGAAAAAAATATCCTGTGGTATTCTTTGCACACGGCGGAGGATGGATTGCCGGGTTCAGGAATCAGCCCAACAATGTTTCATGGTGCCGGTACCTTGCAAGCAGAGGTTTTGCCGCAGTTTCGATAGATTACAGATATGGAATAAAAAGTACGATGTTTGATATACTCTCGGATTATGATGATGCTTTAAAGTATATAAGGGAACATTCACAAAGACTTGGATTTGATGATAAAAACATTTTCCTTATGGGACTGTCGGCAGGCGGTCATATGTCTTTGCTGTATGGTGCATATAATACTTTTGTAAGAGATTTCAATGCCATGAAAGGTGTAAGGGCAGTTGTCGCATATTATGCTCCTTCTGATCTTCAGGAGGTGTTTAGTGTGACGGATTCTGTTTTTGCAAAAATTGCTACCAGAACGACACTGAAAGGCAGTCCGAAAAAACTGCCAAACGAGTATGCCATGTACTCTCCAATAAAATGGATAAGTGAGCGTATGGTTCCGGTTTTGTTGGTGCACGGAAAAGAAGATAAAACTGTTCCTGTAAAATCATCATATGATATGTATGAAAGCCTTTTGAACTATAAAGTTGACAGCGAACTGATTATTCACCGGCACGGCGGACATACCTTCGAATTTGAACTCAAGGATATAGATACTCTTAAAATTATAAGAGACACGGTTAACTTTATGAAGGAGCATATTAAAAATGAAGATTGATTTTTC
>ERZ795059.6808-NODE-6808-length-10031-cov-7.191359_pt1 | contig 10031 bp, 9 predicted proteins | sample MGYA00375143_ERZ795059 | MGnify/ENA primary metagenome ERZ795059 (study PRJEB30188, sample SAMN05720168) | activated sludge metagenome | isolation source: Anaerobic digester | place: USA | collected 2015-01-07 ... | reverse complement strand
GGAAGATATTGAAAAGACACGTTCAAGGTTAGAAATGACTGAAATTATATCAAATTTATTCAAAAAAACAAGTTCAAATGACATTGATAAAGTAATTTACCTTTTACAAGGTAAAATTGCTCCTGAACATAAAGGTATAAAATTAGGGTTGGGTGAAAGGTTTGTTGAACAAGCTTTAGCTAAATCTATGGGTTATGAACTAAGTGTTGTGCAAAAAAAGTTTTCGGAGAAAGGAGATTTAGGTGATGTTGCAGAAGAATTATCAAATAATAAGAAACAAATGTCACTTTTTAGTGAAGAGTTAACTCTTGAGAAGGTTTATTATAATTTTTATAAGTTAGCAGAAAAAAGCGGGCATGGTTCACAGGATGTAAAAATTAACATATTAACTGAAATGTTAAACAATGCAAAACCTATTGAAACTAAATACATTTCAAGGTTTCCTATTGGTAGTTTAAGATTAGGTATAGGTGACCCTACTATTTTGGATGCTCTTTCAAATATGAAAAAGGGGGATAAAACAGATAGAGAAATGTTAGAAAAAGCATACAATGTTTGTTCTGATTTAGGAGAATTGGCAAGAAAGTATATGGAAACTAAAAATGAAAATTTTGAAATAAAAATGAAAATATTCACCCCTTTAAGACCTGCACTTGCAGAGAGATTAACTTCTGGTGAAGAGATATTAACAAAAATTGAGGATTGTATAGTTGAAGCTAAATATGATGGTTTCAGGTTACAATGTCATAAAAAAGGGAATGAAATTGAAATTTTCTCAAGAAAACTTGAAAGAATGACAGAAATGTTACCTGATGTAATTGAATCCATAAAAAACGAAATAGATGTTGATGAAATTATATTTGAAGGTGAAGCTATAGGGTATAATGAAAAAGAAAAGAAATTTTATTCATTCCAACAAACTATGCAAAGGAAAAGAAAATATGAAATAGATAAAAAAAGTGAAGAAATTCCTTTGAAATTGTTTATGTTTGATGTAATGTTCTATAAAGGAAAGGATGTAACTTCATTACCTCTAAAAGAAAGAAAAAAAATAATGGAAAAAATAATTAAGAAAAATAAAAATGTTCAAATGTCAGAAGGGTATTACATAAAAACCCCTGAACAAATTGAAGAAAAATTCAATGAATTCATTAATAGGGGATTGGAAGGTTTAATGGCAAAGGATCTTAATTCCCCTTACATTGCAGGTGCAAGGAAATTTAGTTGGATAAAATTGAAAAAATCATATAAAACTGAACTATCCGATACAATTGATATTACAATAATAGGTTATTATTCTGGTAAAGGTACAAGAACTAAATTTAATTTTGGTGGTATATTGGGAGGGGTATATGATTCAGAATCGGATATGTTTTATTCAATAGCAAAAGTAGGTACAGGTTTCAGTGAAGAACAAATGAAAGAGTTCGGTGAAAAGTTAGATAAAATCACACTTAAAAATAAACATTCAAGAGTAGATAGTGAAATTGAACCTACTTTTTGGGTTGAACCTAAATATGTAATAACAGTAACTGCAGATGAAATATCAAAGTCACCAATTCACACATGCGGTAAATTTGATGGTGAAACTGGGTATGCTTTAAGGTTTCCAAGAATAATTGGAGGTATAAGGGATGATAAAAATCCTGAAGATTCAACAACCGTGGATGAAATAATAAAAATGTATAATTTACAAAAAAAATAATATAATTAAACAAAACCTAACGCATCTTTAAGTGAAAATGTTTTACTATCATCTTCATCATCTTTTTCATCCAATAAAGATTTCTTTTTCTTAACTAAATTTTCTTCCTGTTTAATTTCATCTTGTTTAATAGGAGGAGTGAATTTCTGAGGTCTTATTTTAGGTTGTTCGTATTGAACAGGTTTAATTTTTTGTTCGTATTCAAAAACGTCTGGTTTTTTAATACCATTAATTTTTTGTTCTAAATTGAATATTCTTTTTTCAATATCCAATAATTTATCATAAATCTCTTCATTAGTAACAGACATAATAAAATATTAGAGAGGAAATATTAAAATCTATTCCTCAGGCATATGTGCTCTTAATAAAAATAGGATACTTTCATTTTCCCCTGTTTCTGCATAATTTAACGCATTATTACCCTCATTATCTTGAACAGTTACATCTGCTCTATTTTCCAATAAATATCTTACCACTCTTTCTCTACCTTTAAAAGAAGCAACCATTAAAGGAGTTCTACCTTTTTCATCAATTGCATTTGGTGAAAAACCTTGAAGTATACAAAACTCAATAAATTCTAAATTACCTTCATATGCAGCCAATAAAAATTTTGAAACATAATCTGATTTACTAAATTCTTCTTTTTTTAATGTAATGTTTGTCATAAAAATATATGTATAAAATATTATTTAAATAAATCTTTTTTTGTCAAAAATCAAATCAATGAATGTTTCTTTATCTGAAATTATTAACACATTTATATTGAAATCTGAAAAAATAATTTCGGCAATGGTGCCCACTTTTCTATCACAAAAGATACTTGAAGTGCCTGTTGCAGAGCCTGGATTTATAAATAATTTGTTTTTGTATTCATAAACACTATAATTATGTGTATGCCCACTAAATAAAATGTTAACTTCTAAAGATTCGGCAATGTTATATAATTGATCCCAATCCCCTCTGGGAGAAACTGTATCACCATGAACTTGCCCACATTTTATACCTTCTATTTCAAAGACATTAGTTTTAGGTAAATGTAATGAATCACAATTACCCTTAACAACTAAACATTTTGAATAAGAACTTAATTCATTAAGAACCTCTTGAGAAGTAATATCTCCATTAATTAAAAATAAATCTGCTTTCTTTACCTTTTGAACTATCCATAAAGGAATTTCATCTTTAGAAGAGATATGTAAATCACTTAAGACATAAACAAGCATAAATAAATAAGTAATGTCAATTTTAAAAACCAATTTAACGTAAATAATGTATGCATGAAATTTACAAATTACATCCTTTAGAGAGAAAAATGTTACCATTACTTCATAAAAATATTAATGAAATTTTACTTAAAACTAAAATGAATGAAATGGAAATTCACCAAGGAATACAAATGCTTGCTGAAAAAGGATACACTAAAATTAAAGTTAATGAAAAAGAACTAATATTATTGAGTGAATTGGGCGAAAAATATATTGAAGAAGAAATGCCTGAAATTAAATTTCTAAAACAGCTTGATAAACCTAAGGAGATTAAAAATATTAAAATGGATAATCAAGGAGAATTTTCTTCTACATTAGGTTATTTGAAACAAAATAAATATATTGAAATAATTCAAGGTAAATTAAATATTACTGAAGAAGGTAATATGTTTTTAGAAAAAAATATAGATAATCCACTCAAAAAATTTCAAAATAATGATATTGAAATTAAAAAGATGGATTCTGAAATGTTGAAAATTTACAATCAATATAAAGATAGAAATTTTTTCAAAATAATTAAAAAGAAAGAATTTAACTATGAAATAACTGAAGAAGGGAAAAAAATATCTGAAAAATTAAAAAAGTTCAATAAAAATTTAATAGAAGAAGTTAATGAAAATGTAATTAAAAATAAAGAATGGAAAAATAGTGAATTCAGACATTATGAAATTAACATTGAAACTAAATTAGAAAATGTGGGAAGAAGGCATCCTACTATTGAAGCAAATAATATTTTAAGAGACATATTTATAGAAATGGGATTCAAGGAAATGGAAGGACCTATGCTTGAAGCTGCTTTTTGGAACATGGATATTATGTGGATTCCCCAAGATCACCCTGCAAGAGACGAACAAGATACTTTTTATGTTGAAGGTAATTTTGAATTAGATAAAAGTTTAATTAAAAGAATTAAAAAAATACATGAAGATGGAATTAAGAGAACACACACTGAAAAAGAAGGATGGAGTGAAGAAATAGCATCAAAAAAATTACTTAGAACACATTCAACTGCAACATCTTTCAGAAAATTAGTTGAATTAAGTAAAAAAGAAAAATTAGAAAATGGTAAATACTTTTACATAGCTAATAATTTTAGGAATGAAAAAGTAGATGCAACACACTTAGCAGAATTTTATCAAGCTGAAGGTTTTATTATAGGGGATAATTTAAGTTTAGCTGATTTAATGGGTTTTGTTAAAGAATATTATGCAAAGTTAGGAATTACAAAAATCAAATTTAAACCTACATTCAACCCGTACACAGAACCAAGTATGGAAGCACATTATTATGATCCTAAAATGAAAAAATGGTATGCATTAATCAACTCAGGAATATTTAGAAAAGAAACTCTTGAACCTTTAGGAATACATAAAACAATTATTGCTTGGGGAATGGGTGCATCAAGAATTGCAACGTTATTAACTGGTAAAAATTCAATGAAAGAAATTACAGGAGCAACATGTGATTTTAATTGGCTTAAAGAAAGAGAAAATCTTAAAAGAAATATAGTAAGGTGATTATATGGTTTATATTTACGCTAAACATTCAGAATTAAACAAGTATATAGGGAAGAAATTAACAGTACAGGAAATAGAAAATACTTTAATTGATTTAGGAATGGACATTAAAGGTAAAAGTGATGAAAAAGACATTGAATTAAAAATTGAAATAACTGCAGAAAAAATGGAATTTGTTTCTTCAATTGGAATTGCAAGAGCAATTAAACATTACTTAGAAATTGAAAAGGAAATAGAAACATATGAAATTAAGAAAGGTAAAAATACAATAATCGTTGATAGATCTGTTCAAAAAGTTAGACCAAAAATAGTAGGGGCAATAATTAGAGATTTCGAAGTTACTGAAGAGAATTTGGAAGAAATAATAAAAATACAAGAAAAAATACATGATTCCTTTGGTAGAAATAGAAAGAAAATTTCTATTGGTATTTACCCAGTTAAAAAAATTGAATTTCCAATTATCTACAAAGCAGAAAAACCTGAAAAAATTAAATTTAGACCACTTGAAAGTGAAGTTGAAATGAATGGAAACGAGATATTAGAAAAACATGAAACTGGTAAAAAATATGCGCACTTGATTAATGAAAGTGATGTTTATCCTGTTTTAATTGATTCAAAAAATCAAATATTAAGTATGCCTCCTATTATTAATTCTTATGAAACAGGTAGAGTAGTTCCTGGAAAATGTGACTTGTTCATAGATTGCACAGGATATAATTTAACGCATCTTGATAATATATTGAAAGTTATTGTGACAACATTACTTGAAATGGATGGTAAAGCAGAAAGTGTAATTGTAGATTATGATGAAGAGAAATATGAATTAAATTTGGATAATTATAAAGATGAAATTGATATTGATTTTGTTAATGATTGGATAGGAATTAAAATAAATAAAGAAGAAGCTGAAAAATTACTTAAAAGAATGTGTTACAAAGTGATTAAAAGTAAAGAAAATAAATTTGAAATTGAAATACCTCCATACAGAAGTGACGTTTGGCATGATGTTGATATTGCTGATGATATTGCAAGAGCATATGGTTACAATAATATTATACCAAAAATTCCTGAAATTAGTTCAAGTGGAGAACATTTACCTAAATCTTTAAAGAGAGAGGAAATATCAAAAAATTTGGTGGGCATGGGTTTCCTTGAACTTTACACTTACATGTTAACCTCAACAGATATTCAATATACAAAAATGAAAATTAAAGAAAAAAAATGTGTAAAAATAATAGATAGTGCGGAAGAAGGAATTAATACGGTTAGAACATTAATTCTACCGGAAAATTTAGTTGCACTTAACATTAATAGAAAATGTGGATATCCTCAAAAAGTTTTCGAGAATGGTTTTGTTATTGAAGAGGATGAAAACGAAGAACATGTTTGTGTATGTATTGCTGAACCTAAATCAAATTATACTAAAATAAAGGAAGTATTTGACATGCTCGTTAAAATGAATGGGTGGGGTATAACCTTAAAAGAAAAAGAATATAATTTTTTAATTAGGGGAAGAAGTGCATCAATATTATATAAAGAGAAAGAAATAGGGTTTATAGGAGAAATTCATCCAGAAATTTTAAATAATTTTGGATTAATTGTACCTGTAAGTTGTTTTGAAATTAATATTAAAGAAATAATAGAGGAATGAAGATGGCACAAAGAGAAGATTTAAGAAAAGAATTTCTAAAAATAAGAAGAGAATTTAATGAAAAGGTTAAGAGTAAAAAAATTAATTTTTTCAGTAAGGAAAATTTAAACGTGAATGAAAGTGGAATGGTTGTTGTTAAATTTCAAATAGGGAGACTTGATTGGTTAAACATATATGTAGATAAGGAAAAGGAAAAAATAATTGAAATGTTTACAAACTCAAAAAATTCAAACCAAATAGAAAAATCAATAATTGAAATGTTGAAGAACAATTTTAAAAGTAAAATTATATTTAATTGGGAAACAAGAAATGAAATTGTAATTGAGTATGATGGAAAGGAAACATTTGAGAAATATTCTAAATATACTTTTGAGTTGACACAATTGTTAAAAAGTGTTGGGATCAACGAGTAGCTTGAGAAACGTTTAAATACCTCTTTCTATTAGAATATATATTATGAATATATTAAATAGTAGAAAAATAAGAAAAATTAAACTTACAAGGAAAGAATATGGTACGTTATTAGAACAATTAAATGTAAATAAAACTGAAGAAGTTAAACATCATATTTCTCCTTTAATATATGAATTGAGTACAATTAATTCGGAATATGATAGTTTAAAGTTTCTTAATCGTACTATAGGAAACATCTCAAGTATAAAAAAATATTCAACTGATATCAATAACAAATTATATGGTGAAGTGGGTTATGATAGTAACTTTGCTGAATTTAATCTTAATGAAGAAGGAATGTTAAGTGAAAATGTAATGAAACATTTGTTTAGAAAAAATGGAATTTACATTAAGAATAATACAATGAAAGTTTTTAGTTTAATACCTAACGATAATCATTTTGAAATTTATGAAAATATAAATGAGAATGAAAAAATAGTTTTACCTTTAATTAACAGAAGTGATAAAATTACTGGTGCAATTGTTTTGGAAGGGGAGGAACTTCACGCAAAATATACTTCTAAAGATGATGTTTTAGGACTTTTGATTTTACTTGCAAGTGCTGCAAGAAGAGTTTCAGATAATAATGAACTTGAAAGTGATGAACTTATATGTAATATCAAAAATAAAAAAAGAATTAATAAAAGATTAAATTTCGCACTCAATTCAAGAATAGATAAAAATGAGGAGTTATGGTTCCTTATGATCGACATTGATTTTTTCAAGAAAATAAATGATAATTATGGACATGATGTAGGGGATGTTGTATTATACAATGTAGGAGAAACAATTTTACGTAACGTTAAGAATAATAAAATAACAGGAGAAAGAGATGAAGTTTTCAGGTTTGGTGGAGAAGAGTTTTGTGTTATAATTAAAGGTAATAAAGATGCTGCGAAAAAAGCAGGAGATAGAATTAAATGGTGTATTGCTGAAAAAACAACTTACGCAGACCAAGGAAATGAAATAAAAGTTACTTGTTCAATTGGTATGGCAGAAGGAACTTCGTTAGTTAAAAAGTATATTGAACAAGGGCAAAATAAAGAAGATGCATTGAAAAATGGTATTAATGAATTAATTAAAAAGGCCGACGGAGCATTATATGACGCTAAGAGAAGTGGAAGAAATACATTAGTTGAGGCTAAATAATATAAAAAAACAATGAGATGATTATTTATGGCAAATGGTGTTACAAAAAAACAAGAAGGAAAAAAATTACCTCTTCCAATTAAAACTGAAAATATAGAGGTTACAATTCCAGATAAATATTTGAATAAATTTTCAGATAGCCCTACCAAAATAGATTATGCAATAGGAAGTTTTCAAAGCAATTATGAAAATTTAAGTGATATTAAAGACCCGAAAAAAAGATTTGAAAGTGCTTTAAGAAACATGGAAAGGGAAAATTATGGGAAAAAAGATTTGGATGGAAATGACATACAATTAAATGATAGAGGTTTATATGAAGTTAAAATATTTTTAAGAAGATTGGAAAAACCGATTACACAAGGCGATAAAATAGATAAAGATTATTATGAATATGCTTTTATGGGAGTAGAAATATCACAAAATATGGCTAAGGTTTTTAACCCGGAAAATTCACTTGAAGAAAATGTAAAGAATTTTAAGGAAGAATATGCTGAAGCTAAAAATGTAATAAATGAGGAAATGGAAAAAGAATTTTTGTTTAAAATTGCAAATCATGAAAAAATGGAAAATGAATTAAAAGAATTAGAACAACAACAAGAAACATTAAATAGTGGAACTAAAAGAAGCGATAATTCAAGTGTTTATGTAAAAATGAAAGATCCAAAAATTGGAGAAATAACCATAAATACAAGAGAGTATAATGAATATAGTTTATATGAAATACTTCATAAAACAGAAAAAAATAAACAATATCATCTTATGGCAAATGCACTTAGACATGCTCTTGAAAATTCTGAAACTCTAGAATTAAATGGGAAAAAAATTACTTCTAAAGAACAAAAAATGGAAATAATTAATCATTTAACAAGAGGGGAATCTGAGGAAATTGTTAAAAGAATAAGTGAATTTAAAACAAGTAATATTTAGAAACATTTATATATTACTTTTTATTTAATTATTATATGCGTTCTATAAAAGAACTTATTTTTATTTCAACCCTTTTCTTGACTTCATTAGTTTACGGAGAAAAAATGAATGAGGCCAAAGTTGAGAATTGTGAAATTAAAGTAAATAAAAACAAAATGGAAATAGAATGTGAAAATAAGGATTTAGATTTCAAATTCGGTATAAACCATAAGTTACCGGATGTTTATGATTCAACTCTTTTTACTTATGAAGAAAATGGTGTTGAAAAAATAGGTATTTTTTATACGGAAAGTACAGGGAAAGCTGGTGCTTGTGCCATTAATGTTCAAAAGAGTCAACCTCTTTATAATTGCAGTGAAACAGAATTGAACACTAAAAAAGGTGAAATACTTGAAATTGAAAGGAATGTTAAACATAAATCAACTTCTTTTACAATAAAAGGCCATGGGAAGAAAATATTGATAAGGGATAAGGCATTAAATAGAAATTAATATAATATTTAACAAATTGAATTATGTATGCTTTGGCTTTTATTCTCAGGATTAACTGCATTATTTGAATCTTTAAAAGAAGTTTCAAGTAAGCATAACTTGAAAAACATTGATGAATATGTTGTTTCCTGGGCTATAAGAATATTTGCTTTACCTTTCCTTTTACCTTTGCTTTTCTTTATAGAGATACCTATTTTAAATGAAAGTTTCTGGATTGCATTGATTTTTGGCACAGCACTTAACCTTATAGCAACCATAGTTTACATGAAGGCCATTAAGAGTTCAGATTTGTCAATAACTATACCAATGGTTACATTCACACCTCTTTTTCTCTTAATAACTTCTCCTTTGATAATTGGTGAATTTACTAATATTTATGGAATGATGGGCATTGTCCTAATCGTACTTGGCTCTTATATGCTTAATATTAAACAAAGGAAAAACGGGTACCTAGCACCATTCAAAGCATTACTTAGTGAACCCGGGCCTAAATTGATGCTTATTGTAGCATTAATCTGGAGTATAACTTCTAATATTGATAAGATTGGTGTTGGGAATTCCTCTCCTATTTTTTGGGTTATAGCCATAAATATAACACTAGCCACATTAATGTTTCCCATAATGTTATACAAATCTAAGAATTGTAAGAAAATACTCCAAAAGGACTATAAAATTCTATTACCAGTTGGATTATTTAGTGCACTTTCATTAATTTTCCATATGACTGCTATAAGTATGGCCATTGTTGCCTATGTAATTTCAATTAAGAGATTGAATATTATCATTTCCATTTTATTTGGCCATTTTGTGTTTAAGGAAGATGGGGTTAAAGAAAGGTTAGTTGGTGCGGTTATAATGGTGGCAGGAGTTATA
>ERZ795059.6807-NODE-6807-length-10032-cov-4.945274_pt1 | contig 10032 bp, 8 predicted proteins | sample MGYA00375143_ERZ795059 | MGnify/ENA primary metagenome ERZ795059 (study PRJEB30188, sample SAMN05720168) | activated sludge metagenome | isolation source: Anaerobic digester | place: USA | collected 2015-01-07 ... | reverse complement strand
GCAGGAAATGTACCGAAAGCTATTCAAACGCTCTTACTGCCGAGATTATCTCGACTACATCTGCCTCGACCAAACAGGGAAGCTCATGCGCCCTAATTATGTGACGGATCACTTTAGCTGGGTGCTTGAAAAAGCCGACCTCAAAAAAATCCGCTTCCACGATTTAAGACATTCCTGCGCCAGCTTACTGCTTGCAAATGGGATATCAATGAAGCAAATCCAGATATGGCTGGGGCACAGCACCTTTTCGACCACAGCGGACATTTACTCTCATCTGGACTTCCACGCACAGATCGAATCCGGCTTGGTTATGGATGGGATGTTTGAAAGGAACCGAGTGACCGAACCTACTGGACTTGCAGCGGTCAACTGATTTTCTACGGACTGCTTTATGGGAATACAGAAAAGCCTTATAGGGCAAGGGCTCAGGCATATCCGTTTTCTACAAAAACAGAAAAAACGCCCTCAAAAGAGAGCGTAGAAAAGACCAAAAAATGGAGGGCCTGTTGCGGACATTGACCGCAAACAGGCCCCTGGCGGAGGCGGTGAGATTCGAACTCACGTGCCCGTGAGGACAACCTGATTTCGAGTCAGGCTCGTTATGACCACTTCGATACGCCTCCATATTATATTTTAATACACACAGCCTTTTGTAGAAACCAAGGCAAAGTGTAGAAAAACCAGAAATCGGTAAAAAGCTAAATTTTCAAAGTCCTGCAAACCCACGGAAACTCAAGGGTTTCCCGCATTTTCAAAGCAACTGACCGAGTGGATTTCGAGTCAGCCCCGTTATGACCGCTTCGATATCCCTCCGTATATATACGCCGTTACCAGGCAATGTGATGAATTATAACACAGGCTGCGGTTTTTTACAACATAATAGTAAGCGTCTGGCGGATGACCTGACATACGGTTTGTCATACCTTAGCCTGATATTGACAGACAACAGCTCCTTTTTAAGTGGATTTGTTTTAGATTCAGATTTTGATTATTTCAGTTTCAATCAATAAGTGCAGGTTTAGCAGGATGCAGGCTTGCCTCAAAAGCGAAAAAGGGGCAAATCTTTTCATTTTAGAGCTTGACTTTTTATAGTTAGTCTTTTGAGTCTCAGTTTAATTTGTTATTCAAAAGGGGCATTTTCAAAAGTTATTGACACATAATGATAAGCGTCATATTATTAAGCGTCATGTGTCATGTGTTTTATGCGTGCTGTTGTAACCCTATTCGTTTCTAATGAATACTTTATCTGTATATAGTATTGAAATTGAAAGGAAGAAAAAATGAATATTCCAATCAGCAATGACATTCCACTCTGGGCAAACATACCGGCGCGCGGTCGGTATGCGGAAGTACAGACTAATAATCCTAAAGATTTTGGCCCCGAGCCTTTTGTAACAGATATTGAGGAAGCAACCGAGAGGAACAGGAATTTCCGTACTGCCTTATGGACCGGAAAACATTTGCAGCTGACACTTATGAGCATCGATGCCAATGATGATATAGGACTGGAGATACATCCGGATGTTGATCAGTTTTTACGTATAGAAGATGGAGTGGGGATAGTTATGATGGGGAACAGCAAAGATAATCTTCCATTTCAATGGCGCGTCGAGGATGGGTACGTGATATTTGTACCTGCCGGGACATGGCATAATATAATTAACACCGGGACTAAGCCTCTTAAGCTTTACTCGATCTATGCGCCGCCCCAGCACCCGGCAGGCACAGTCCATGTTACAAAGGCTGAAGCCGAAGAGCATTAGCGGTATGGCGGTACGATAAAATCCGGTTCGGAATCGAATATATAGAATATAGAGATTTTTAAGAAAAAATATTACTTTACAGTACGAACCGGATGTGTTAACATGTATTTGGTATTATAGATGTACGAATTGATTCACAAGTATTTGTAAGTCATTTTTCGTTAATGATTTTAAAATACTCGTGAATTTTTTTACGACACGGGTACACAAATTAAGGAGGTATCTTTGATGAATAAAGGTACAGTAAAATGGTTCAATGAAAGTAAAGGTTATGGGTTTATTTCGAATGATGACGGCGGCGACGATGTATTCGTACATTTTTCCAGCATAGTAGCCGATGGCTTCAAAACCCTTACCGAAGGACAGAAAGTTACTTTTGATGTGGAGCAGGATCCGAAAAACAGCAGCAAACTACGTGCGGTAAACGTTCAGGGCGCATAATCGCACAGGCCGGGCTTATTATACCTGCAATCGGAAGGTTCTTCTGCTAAAAATCAGAAGACCTTCCTTTTTAGTTCAAATAAAACAAATAAAACAATAAAAAAGAAGCAAAAAAATGATTAACTCCAGGCTTGTATGTGTATAAAGTCAGTGTGTGTCTCTGCTGAACAATCAAACAGATCAAGATGGAGGGAATTAATAAATGATTAGACAAATTATTAAAATTGATGAAGCAAAGTGTAACGGATGCGGATTATGTGCGGCAGCCTGTCACGAAGGCGCCATCGCTTTGGTAGACGGAAAAGCAAAGCTTATACGGGATGATTATTGCGACGGCTTGGGGGATTGCCTGCCGGCGTGTCCCACCGGAGCCATTTCTTTCGAACAGAGGGAGGCTGCCCCTTATGATGAGGCTGCAGTTCAAGCCAAGGCGAATTCGGAAAAGCAAAAGACGGCACCTCTGCCATGCGGTTGCCCGGGGACACAGTCAAGAAGCCTTTCAAACAGACATTTGGAATCTCAACCGATACAAAAGGCTGCAGAGCAAGCTGCATATGCAAGTCAGTTGAGGCAGTGGCCTGTGCAGATCAAACTTGTTCCGGTAAATGCACCGTATTTTAATAACGCCAATTTGCTTATTGCAGCAGACTGTACTGCCTATGCTTATGGTAATTTCCATAACGACTTTATGAAAAACAAGGTTACATTAATCGGATGTCCGAAGTTGGATGCGGGCGACTATGCAGAAAAACTGACGGCTATTCTAAGCGAAAACAGTATTCGAAGCCTTACAGTTGTCAGAATGGAAGTGCCGTGCTGCGGCGGTATTGAAAATGCTGTAAAACAGGCTCTTATGAACTGCGGGAAGATGATCCCCTGGCAGGTAGTGACGATTTCAGCCGATGGGAGCATACTGGACTAATGGCATTATTTACTCTGGAAGCTCCGTAAAAATCAGACCTGCTCCCAAGCATAGGCCTTTAACATCAATAAAACCCCGTTTCTCTGTTTGTATGGTTTAAATGCATATAGAGCGGGGTTCTTTTTTATTAAGTAAAGGGTATGCCAGGTACAATAATGCGTAGAATTCATCCATTGCGCGGGACAGTAAATAGTGTTAAAATTAACTTGTATTCAGATGGATTATTTTGTATAAATCGACCAATTAACGGAATACTGCGATGCTGGGCTAAAGCACTAATGCGGTGCATAACGAATCATCATCGGCATCATGACATGAAGGAAGGGAAGACGGATGAGGAAAATTCTATTGGGAGAAGCAAAACTGACTATCGAAGAATTGATTGCTGCAGCAAGGGGCGAAGTTTTAGTCGCTTTGTCGGAGGAGGCCGAGGCCGCTGTAAACAAAGCAAGAGAAGTGGTGGAAAAGTGCGTATCGGAGGATAAGGTCGTTTACGGATTAACTACGGGATTTGGGAAGTTCAGCGATGTCACCATATCGGAAGAAGACACCCTTGCCCTGCAGGAAAATCTTATTATGAGCCATGCCTGCGGAGTAGGTGAACCTTTGCCCGACGAAGTGGTCAGAGCTATGATGCTGCTGAGAGTCAACGCACTATCAGTGGGATTTTCTGGCATACGTGTTTCAACTATAAAAACCCTTATAGAAATGCTGAATAAAGGAGTAATACCGGTGGTACCGTCTAAAGGCTCACTTGGAGCGAGCGGCGACCTGGTGCCCCTTGCACACATGTCCCTTGTTCTGCTGGGGATGGGAGAGGCAAAATATAAGGGCGAAAGAATGAGTGGCGAAAAGGCTATGAAAGCCGCCGGTATTACACCCGTCAAGCTCACTTCAAAGGAAGGTCTGGCCTTGATCAACGGGACTCCGGCAATGTGTTCTCTGGGAGCCCTTGCACTTGCCGATGCGATAAGACTTATGAAATCCGCTGATGTTATCGCGGCTCTGACCATGGAGGCTGAGTATGGTATAGCTGACGCCATGGATGAAAGGCTTCATATGATACGCCGTCAGCCGGGCCAGATAATAACTGCGGAAAACATGAGGAGACTGTTTAAAGGCAGCAAATACATCGGACATCAGGGTGTAAAGCGGGTCCAGGATGCTTATGCTTTCCGGTGCATCCCCCAGATCCACGGAGCTAGCAGGGATGCAATAAATTATGTTAAAAACACTATTGAAAACGAGCTGAATGCCGTGACGGATAACCCCATAATCTTCTCAGATACAGGCGAGGCTATCTCGGGGGGCAACTTTCACGGGCAGTATTTGGCTATCAGTCTTGATGTGCTTGGGATAGCTCTTTCAGAACTGGCAAATGTATCGGAAAGAAGAATAGAGCGCCTGGTGAACCCGGCTCTCAGCGGACTGCCGGCATTTTTAGTAAAGCACGGGGGCTTGAATTCGGGGATGATGATCGCTCAGTACACAGCTGCCTCACTGGTTTCGGAAAATAAGGTCCTGGCACATCCCGCATCCGTTGATTCCATACCGTCCTCCGCCAATCAGGAGGATCATGTTAGCATGGGAATGACCGCAGCGAGAAAAGCCCGGGAGATATTGAACAATGCAACCGAAGTTTTAGCTATCGAGGCTATGTGTGCGGCTCAGGCAGTCGAATTTCAGGGCAGCGAGGGCTTGTCTCCGGCAGGGGCGGCGGTATACAATGTTATAAGAAAGCAAGTGCCGCCTTTGGAAAAGGACAGGATACTCTATATAGATATTGAAAAGTGCTCGGCATTGCTAAGGAGCGGAGAAATCCTTAAAGCGGCGGAATCCGTCACCGGACCGCTGAAATAGCAGGGAGGTGAAAGAAGTGTTAAATAATAAGCGCATCGCAGATTCCATGAGTATTTGTCTCGGCGGAATCCTGCCCGAAAGGAAGCAGTTTTTAGAAGGGATTAGACGCGCACCTGTGAGAGAGTTCTCTTTGAGCGAGGAAGATACTGTATTAGCCTTAAAGAACGCTTTGCGTTATGTCCCTCCTGAGTGGCACAAGGAACTGATTCCGGAATTCTTAGAAGAGTTATTAAGCCGGGGAAGGGTATACGGCTATCGTTTTCGTCCGCCTGGCAGGATCAAAGCAAAACCCATTCATGAGTACAAGGGAAATTGCATAGAAGGCAAGGCATTTCAGCTTATGATCGATAATAATTTAGATTTTGATGTTGCATTGTACCCCTATGAATTGGTCACCTACGGCGAAACAGGGCAGGTTTGCCAAAACTGGATGCAGTATCTTTTGATAAAGAAATATTTAGAGGAGCTCACAGACGAACAAACTCTAGTGATTGCGTCAGGTCACCCGTCGGGTCTCTTTCAGTCTCACAAAAATTCCCCGAGGGCGATCATCACCAACGGACTGATGGTGGGACTCTTCGACGATCAAAGAAACTGGCACAGAGCGGCGGCTCTCGGAGTGGCGAATTATGGGCAGATGACGGCAGGCGGGTGGATGTACATCGGCCCTCAGGGGATCGTGCACGGCACATTCAATACACTGCTCAATGCCGGCAGACTGAAGCTCGGGATCCCCGATGGCGGGAACCTTGCCGGTAAGCTTTTTGTCAGCTCCGGCCTCGGCGGGATGAGCGGAGCTCAGGGCAAGGCCGCAGAAATCGCAGGCGGAGTATCCATAATTGCCGAGGTGGATCGATCTCGAATAAAAACACGCTTTGAACAGGGCTGGGTCAGTGATACAGCGGAGACGCCGGCTTCAGCTTATCAAAAGGCTGAAGAATATATAAAACAGGAAAAAGCTGCTGCGATCGCTTTTCACGGGAACATAGTCGATCTATTAGAATATGCCGACCGGTACGACATACACATCGATCTTTTATCGGACCAGACTTCATGCCATGCTGTATACGACGGCGGATACTGTCCTGCAGGATTGAGTTTTGAAGAAAGGACCAGGCTTCTTGCCGAGGATCATGCAAGATTCAAACAACTGGTTGACGAAACCCTTATAAGGCATTTTCATGTTATACAGAAACTTACAGCTAAAGGGACTTACTTCTTCGATTATGGTAACAGCTTTATGAAAGCGGTCTTCGATGCGGGGGCTGCGGAGATATGCCGAAACGGTAAGGATGAAATGGACGGCTTTATATTTCCTTCTTACGTTGAAGATATTTTAGGGCCGAGGCTTTTTGACTACGGATACGGACCATTCCGATGGGTTTGCCTTTCGGGCAAGCCCGAAGATCTAAGGAAAACGGATTTGGCGGCAATGGAATGCATAGACCCGAATCGGAGATATCAGGACCGCGACAACTATAACTGGATACGCGATGCTGAAAAGAATCATCTGGTGGTAGGCTCACAGGCGAGGATACTGTATCAGGATGCTTTGGGCAGAAGGGACATAGCTCTTCGTTTCAATAAACTGGTTCGAGACGGAGAGTGCGGGCCGATAATGTTAGGGAGAGATCACCACGACACCGGCGGTACCGATTCACCTTTCAGGGAAACCTCGAACATCAAAGACGGGAGCAACATCATGGCAGATATGGCCACTCAGGTCTTCGGAGGCAACTGTGCAAGAGGAATGAGCTTAGTGGCCCTTCACAACGGAGGCGGAGTCGGGATCGGCAAGGCCATCAACGGCGGCTTCGGCATGGTGCTGGACGGCAGCGAAAGAGTAGATGAGATCCTTAGAAGTGCCATCCCCTGGGATGTAATAGGCGGCGTAGCAAGAAGGGCCTGGGCACGTAATGAAAATGCAGTGGACACATGTATCGATTATAACGGTATCAGAGATAAAAATCACATAACATTGCCCTTTGTGGCAGAGGATGAGTATAAGCTTGCCGAATATGTACATGAGCAGTATAAAGCAAGATAAAGCTTAACATGATAATTAAAGGAGTGCTTAATATGGGATTTAACAGAATAATGGAGTGCGTTCCAAATTTCAGTGAGGGAAAAGATCTGAAAAAAGTAGAGAAAATTGCGGATGCTTTCAGGGCAAAGCCCGGAGTAAAGCTTTTAGATTATTCTTCGGACCCCGATCATAACCGAAGCGTCATCACAGTTGTAGGAGATCCTGAAGCTCTCCTTGAAGCTGTGACAGAAGCCGTTGGCACCGCAAGGGATATTATAGATATGAACCTCCATAAAGGGCAGCATCCAAGAATGGGTGCTGCGGACGTCGTTCCATTCATCCCCATAAGAAATGTCACCATGGAAGATGCTGTCGCTCTTTCTAAAGAAGTAGGAAAAGCCGTTGGCGAAAAATACGGTATACCCGTATTTATGTACGAAAAATCAGCAAGCTTTGCGCACAGAGAAAACCTGGCGGATGTCCGAAAAGGCCAATACGAAGGGCTGGCGGAAAAGATGAAGAATGCGGAGCTTTGGACGCCGGATTACGGGCCGTCCGCCCCGCACCCCACATTCGGCGCTGTTGCCATCGGGGCCAGGATGCCGCTTTGTGCCTATAATGTGAATCTTGGGACCGAAAGCATAGAGGTGGCTTCCGCTATTGCAAAGAAAGTCCGTTTTCTCGGCGGAGGGTTGCGTTTCTGCAAAGCTATGGGGGTTGAGCTTCATGACAGGAAGCAAACCCAGGTCTCGATGAACCTGACAGATTACACAAAGACATCTATTTACAGTGCTTTCGAAATGATTAAAATGGAGGCCGCAAGATATGGGGTTCCCGTTGTCGGCAGTGAGGTCATCGGGTTGTTACCCCAGCAAGCTTTGATAGATTGTGCGGAGTATTATTTACGAATAGAAAATTTCTCCAATGATCAGATAATTGAAAACCGTATTATGGAATAATTCTTCCTTAAGGAAGGCGGTGGCAGAATGACAAAGAAAATTTTGGCTCATGCAGCTCAGCTGGTGACCTGCAGCGGGTCTAAGGCTAAAAGAGGCAGCGATATGAATGACCTTCATATCATAGAAGACGGGGCGGTTATAATTACCGATGATATGATCAGTGCGGTAGGTACGACAGAGGAACTGCTGCCAAAGGCCGTTGGAGCTGAGATCATAGACTGCTGCGGTAAAGCTGTATTGCCGGGTTTTGTTGATTCGCATACTCATTTTATTTTCGGCGGCTATCGTCCTTTAGAGTTTTCATGGCGGCTTTCAGGGGTAAGCTACATGGAGATCATGAAGCGCGGAGGCGGGATCAATGCCACCACCATCCCCACAAGAACCGCCTCTTTGGAACAATTAAAGATAGACGGAAAAAAACGACTGTCTTCTATGCTCTCATACGGTGTTACTACTGTTGAAGGAAAGAGCGGATACGGATTGGATGCCGATACGGAAATCAAACAACTTGAAGCTATGAGGCAGTTAAATCAAGAGCACCCGATAGATATAGTCACTACTTTTATGGGGGCCCATTCCGTACCTTCGGAGTTTTCGGGCAGAACCGACGATTATGTGGATTACATCATAGCGGAAGTGCTGCCGGCTGTGGCAGCAGGAAAGCTTGCGGAGTTCTGCGATGTTTTTTGCGAAGCTGATGTATTCGATATCGAGCAATCCCGCAGGCTGCTTCTTGCCGCAAAGGATCATGGAATGAAAATAAAGCTGCATGCGGACGAGATCATAAGGATCGGAGGGACGGAATTAGCTGCGGAGCTTGGTGCGGTTTCGGCAGACCACCTGCTTCAGGCATCGGATAAAGGCATCGGGATGATGGCGGAAAAAGGTGTTATAGCGACCTTGCTTCCCGCCACTGCATTCAGCCTTAAAGAACCTTATGCAAGAGCCCGTAAGATGATCGACAGCGGCTGTGCCGTCGCTATGGCCACTGATTTCAACCCGGGGAGCTGTTTTACAAACTCCGTTCCACTTTTATTTGCTCTTGCTACCATATACATGGGTATGACAATAGAGGAAGCAGTCACCGCCATGACCATCAACGGCGCTGCTGCACTTAAAAGGGAAGAAGAAATAGGAAGCATTGATGCGGGAAAGAAAGCAGACATCATTGTATTGGAATTCCCAAGCTACCAATTCCTTCACTATCACTTCGCCGTGAACATCGTTGAGAGAGTGTTCAAATCGGGAGAGTTGGTGTATGATAAGCGGAAGTGCCATGGGGAGCAGCTTTAATCCTTCAAAACGAATTTTGCAATAATTATGAAAGGGAAAGGCAAATGTTTAAGCAACTCTCTATTGATCAATTTACGAAAACACTGGCTTCGGATTCTCCGGCACCGGGAGGCGGAAGTGCCGCCGCTATGGCCGGCGCCGCAGCGGGAAGCCTTGTGGCTATGGTAGCGTCTCTAACGGCGGGTAAGAAGGGTTATGAAGAGCACTGGGATGAGATGAGTAAAATCAGCGAAGAAATGGAAGGTGTCAGGAGCTTCTTTTTGGAAGCCATGGACAGGGATGCAGATTCCTATGCAAAGGTTATCGGTTGTTTCAAGCTTCCTAAAAACAGCGAAGAAGAAAAAAAGCTCCGGTCCGAGGCAATTCAGGATGCACTTTACGGAGCAGCATTAGTCCCTCTGGAAATAGCAGAGAAAGCAGCTGGTATTTTTGAATATGCTAAGAGCGTTATCGAAAAAGGCAATGAAAATGCCGCTTCAGATGGTGCTGTGGCGGCATTGATGGCACGGGCTTCAGTGAAAGGGGCTTTATACAACGTCAAAATAAATGCAGCCTCTCTAAAAGATCCTGCGAGGAAAGCGGGATTGCTTGAAAAGGCAGCGGATCTTGAAACAAAAGCCGATGCGGCAGAGCAGGAGATCCTTGGGTTGCTTGTATTTTAAAGCTACCGGAGTGCCGGTATGCTAAGCTACGATCGCTTCCAATGCGAGCTGCATCATATCAGTAAACGACTTTTCGCGCTGCTCGGCAGTCAGTCTGCCTCCTGTG
>ERZ795059.6802-NODE-6802-length-10038-cov-5.336372_pt1 | contig 10038 bp, 3 predicted proteins | sample MGYA00375143_ERZ795059 | MGnify/ENA primary metagenome ERZ795059 (study PRJEB30188, sample SAMN05720168) | activated sludge metagenome | isolation source: Anaerobic digester | place: USA | collected 2015-01-07 ... | reverse complement strand
TGACGCAAAGTGCAAGATTTGCGGCGGTACTGGTTACAAGGGGCGCTGTGGAATATTTGAATTGCTGAGCGTGAACGAAGAGATCGCTGGGGCAATAGCGAAAAATTCTGACTCCAAGATAATGTCAGAACTGGCTAGGAAAAACGGCATGAGGACATTGCTTGAAGACGGTATGGATAAGGTGGCGCAGGGCGTTACTACGAAAGAGGAAATAGCCCGAGTCACTATCAACGTCTAGAAATAACAGGGCGGACCTATCTTTCTCATCTTCGTTGAGGATTTTTAATTATGGCTTTCAAAGCATATTCCGGAAATAGGCTAGAAAAGCTCTCTGATATTCTAATCTCTGAGATGGCGAACAGTTGCAATGACGCTAAAAATTGCCTATTCAAAAGAGAGATAATTGTCGTTCAAAGCAAGGGGATGGAAAAATGGCTCTCCATGAGGATAGCCGAAAAAACTGGTATTTCCGCGAATATAAGTTTTCCGTTTCCGAAGTCCTTCGTATATGAAGAGTTGCTGCACCGGGAGTCAGGAGCTGATTACTTTGACACCGACGCTATGGCTTTCAGGGTAATGAATGTTCTCCCCGACCTTATATCGTCTGACCAGTCAGGTGTTTTTTCCGCTCCGGGGAATTACGTCGGAGATACGGCCGGAGAGGCTAAACTAAAGCTCTATCAGCTTTCGTGTAGGATCGCCAATCTGTTTGATCAATACATGGTTTATCGCCCTAGGATGCTTCTCGGAGGATGGAAGGACAACGGCTCTGGCATTAAACTAGACCAATCAAAAAGCGTTTGGCAGAAACTCTTATTTGAACGGATCTCTCGAGATCTTCATTCAGATATTCCAGCAAAGTTGTTTTTGGATATTATATCAAGGCTTGATTCTGCTCCGTCAGAAATTTTACACAGAAGCCTACGTAACATTCCTCCGCGGATATTCATCTTTGGAATTTCCGTCATGCCGCCGCTCTTCTTGGAAATATTCATGGCATTGTCAAAAGCTATAGACGTTCATTTTTTTCATATGAGCCCTTGCATGGAATACTGCGGCGATGTTGTTCCTGAAAAGTCCGCAATAAAAGAGAGCATAAAAAAAGGTTTGGACCGCAGGCAACTACATACCGATTCCACAAACTCGATATTGAATTCAATGGGTAAATATTGGAGCGACTTCAGCAGTCTGATAACTGATAGATTGGAGGGGAATGAGGAGGAATTCTTTGTGAAATCCGAAGGGAAAGACGTTCTTTCAGCAGTACAGAATGCTGTGTTGACTCTTCAAACGCCTGTCGGCAGGGAACAGATAAATGGTCTCAATATACAGTTTCACTCGTGTCACAATCGCATGCGTGAGGTTGAAATCCTATTTGACAACATCCTCAGATTTATCGACGAAGACGGTATCTCTCCTAGGGATATCTTGGTCTCGTCTCCGGATGTAGGAGCCTATGCTCCCTTTATCAAGGCTGTTTTTGATACGCCGGAACATCCTTCCGCCAACGGCGGAAATCCTAAATACATACCTTATTCCATATCCGACAGGAAGATCGAAACGGAAAGTCCCGTTTTCAAGGCATTCTCCGCGATATTGTCTTTGCCAGATGAGAGATATAGGGCATCTCTAGTGGCGGATGTCCTCGATATCGAATGCGTCAGAAGGAAATTTGACATCGGAATTGGAGATATGTCCAAAATCAGAAGATGGATATCGGAGGTTAATATAAACTGGGGAATAGATTTGGAATACAGGACGGCTTCCGGGTTTCCCGCTTTCGAGGAAGGTTCATGGAGGCAAGGACTTCAAAGGCTTGTCCTCGGATTCGCACTCGGAACGGAAGATAATTCCAGAACTTGGTCTGCCATTGAAAATGATCACGATAGCTACCGAATATCCCCTTATGATAAAATCGAAGAAGGCGACGCCATTGTTCTAGGAAAATTTGCGAATTTCGCAGAGAAAATATTCGAAACTGGCAAACAGGTTTCAAAGGACAGAACTTTATCGGAGTGGAGCGAATTTCTGATAGCCCTGCTGGATAAATTTATTAAAGTAGACTCTGACAATTCCAGACAGGCTGAACGCCTCAGAGCATCCTTGGCAAGACTTTCGGAGATCGAAATACTCTCAGGATATTCGAATGATGTGCCTGCAAAAATCGTCTTGGAACACATCAAAGAAAATCTATCTAAGGGAGGCGTAGAGGCTTCGTTTATGGTGGGAGGGGTGACCTTTTGTGAGATGCTGCCGATGAGGAGCATCCCGTTCAAGGTAGTGTGCATGCTGGGAATGAATGACGGCGATTTTCCTAGGAAAAATATTCGTTATGGCTTTGATCTTATGGCGGATTCTCCACTCAAGTGCGATCGAGATCTGAAGCTTGAAGACAGGCTTTTATTCCTAGAGGCCATAATTTCAGCGAGGCGCCATCTCCATATAAGTTACATAGGACAGAGCATGGAAGACAACGCCGAAATCCCTCCCTGTGGACCAGTCTGCGATCTGATGTGGTATCTCACCGAAACTTTTGGATGCGCCAAGAACGAAATATTTACAAAACACCCCCTTCAGGCTTTCAGCTACCGCAATTATATGCAAGGAGGAAAAGAAATCCAACTGAGTTACTCCAGAAATAATTTTCTTGCCGCGGTGGAACTTGTAAAACTTGGTGACAAGAAGACATCCCATGTATTTTGGCCGTATGGGCAAAAATTACAACGGTCTGAGCTTGATTCGAATTTTAAAATGGAAGAACTTTCAAGATTCCTTATTTCTCCTACAAGATATTTCTTGAAAAATATTTTGGGAATAAGACTTTACGACGGTAATATGAACCTTATAGATGATCACGAGATTTTAGAGCTTGACCCAAGAAAAGCTTACAATGTCAGGGCTACACTTCTGGAAAAATATCTTAGAACTCCAAATCAAGATTCAATAGAATACGAAGACTTATATCGTGAACTTAAAGCCGATGGGCTCTTGCCTCCAGAGCCATTCGCCGCATCCGCTTTTAGGGATATTTTGCACAGGATTGTTCAGTTGTCATGTGGGTTCAAAGCTATTATCGATGAGTTTCTCCCTGCTGAAATCCAAGACTTTACGATAGACATTGATGAAAATTTAAAATTGTCAGGCAGAATATCTGGAATCTATTCGAAAGGAGAAAATAAAATTCATGCTTTTTGCGTCCCGGCTAAGAAATCCGTAAAGAATAACTTGGAAGCGTGGGTAAAGCACTTGATATTAAACGCGGCGGGATATAAAACCGAAAGCAAAGTCATATTTTACGATGAGGATAGGCCGACGGTTTTCTCCGCACTCGAAAAAGAAGAAGCTGTTTCAAATTTGTCGTCCCTTGTAAGACAATATAAAGATGGCTGTAGTTATCCGCTGCCGTTTTTCCCTGAAACCTCATACGAATTTGTTCGGAATAAAACGGGAAGAGATTCTGAGAATTCTGCAATTTCCAAGGCTGAAACCAAATACGCTGGAAACGAGTACACAGGCGGGGGAGAATCTTCAGATCCCTACGTGAGATATTGCTTTACAGGCTCGTTTTTTAGCGCGAAAGAATTTAAAGATTATCGAGAGGATTTTAAAGCCCGCTCAGAAGAGATTCTTAAGCCAATGATAGAATCTCTTGGGGCAAATTCTAAAAAAACTAAAGCGGCCGAGGGCATTCCAAATGAGGGAATTTGATCCAATCAATAATCCTCTTAGTGGGATAAATCTCATAGAGGCCAGTGCGGGCACCGGAAAAACCTTCAGCATCCAAAAAATAATCATGAGATTGATATTGGAGAATAAAATCCCTCTCGAAAAAATTCTAGTCGTTACGTTTACCGAAGCGGCAACCGAAGAATTGAGGAATAAGATAAGAGGTGACTTACAGTCGGCTTTGGCTTATCTTGAGAGAGCTGGAAATGTGCAGGTCGATGAGATCTCGGAAGTGATACTCAAAAAATTTTCTCTCGAAGAGAAGTCTGCCGCTGAGGCCATGGCAAGACTTCGGCTCGCGCTCTTAGATTTCGATACATCATTCATATGCACCATACATGGATTCTGCAAGAGAATGCTGGAAGAATGCGCTTTTGAAGCGGGGATAAACTTTCAAACCGAACTCCTTTCAGATCAGACCGAAATGATATCTTCGATTGTCGATGATTTCTGGAGAAAAAGATTTTACGGCAGCAACATCCTCCTGGCTGCCGTCGCGGAAAAAGTTAAGATGAGCAGAAAAGATTTACTCTCGCTAAGTAAAAAACTTGTAAAACCAGGAATCAGACCTGATTTGAACCCAAAAGAAAGAACCACCGACAGAGTGATCGAAACTTTCGAAAAAATATTGTCAGTATGGGGAAAAGAAAAAGATAAAATACTCCAGATCATAAAAGAGCTACTTGAAGGCAAACTCTTGAGCAGAGCAAAGGAAAACTTCTCGTATGATAAATTGAGAAATTTGACCGACCTTTTAAATGGCTTGCCTGACAGCGCGAATCGTATGCTGTCAAAAAATGATATAGATCTTCTACTATCCTTCTCCCAGTCTTCAATAGATGCCGCCAAAACCCAAAGGGGAAGACTTTCCGTCTTCCCGCCGCACGAATTTTTTAAAAAATGCGAAGAACTCAAAGGGGCTGTAGCTGAATTCAATCTTGACCTAAAAATAGAATTTTATCATTATCTTGAGAGCGAGCTGTTGTCAAAGAAGAAGAGCGGTAATATAAGGACTTTTGACGATCTCATGCTTGATTTGAGGCACGCCTTGAAAAGTAGCAACAGACTTAAAGAGGCGGTAGGCGGAAAATTCAAAGCGGTTATGATAGACGAATTTCAAGATACCGATCCTGTTCAATACGAGATATTCAAATTGTTATTTATGGAACCTTCTGCGAATTTCGCAACGGAGCGACCGCTAGTGTTTCTGATAGGAGATCCGAAACAGGCGATATACTCTTTCAGGAGCGCAGATGTTTTTACATACTTCAAAGCCGCCGAAGATGTAGATCAGAAGAACATGTTGCCGGTGAATTTCAGATCCAGCAGCAAGTTCGTTGATGATATGAACAATTTCTTTTCAGCCGAAGAAGGTAGCGGGGTGAATCATTTTGTTTTGGATCACATGAAATATGAGAAGGTAAGGAGCAGTACGGAAAGCAAAGGAAACAGAAGGAATCTTTTCATAAATGGCGAGGAAAGTTCGGGAATAAAGATTTTCTGGAAAAGCCCATCGGAAGACATGAGCGTTGCAGATTCAAAGCGGGATGTATACCGTTCCGTTGTGAGCGAGATAAAACGACTTTTGTCGCTGGCGACTCAAAAAAAAGCAGTGTTCCGCGGCTCGGAAGGGGAGCAGCCTTTGAAACCTTCCGATTTTGCCGTTCTTACCAGAGACAACGATGAAGCTGCCAAAATGAAAGAATATATGGATTTGGTTGGCATCCCGGTAGTTTTGAAACATACCGGAACCGTTTTCGAAACGGACGAAGCGATGCTCATGGAAATTTTCCTGAAGGCATGCGTTGAACCGGGAAACCGTGGGGCCTTGCTCGCCATCCTGGGGTCGAAACTTTTTTCATGCGATATTAATGCGATGATAATGGAGGAGAGCGGTAAAGACTCTGGGAAAACGGCTCTCGATGAATGGCGTGATAGTTTTTTTAACTATAATCAGATTTGGCAGGCAGGCTCTTTTATGTGCGCGTTTCGCTCATTTTTGAATGAGACGCGTGCCTCTCACGATGGATGCGATCTTCGCTCAAGGCTTCTGAAATATTACGACGGGGAGAGAGCGCTTGCCAACATTATGCATATCGCCGAACTCTTGCATGAAGCCGAAATTAATGACAAACTCGGCATGCATGCGCTTTTGAATTGGCTATCAAAAAGAAAAGCTGAACCGGAAAAATTTCAGGGAGAGGAATCGTTTTTGATCCGCCTCGAAAGAGATGATGAGGCCGTAAAAATAATGACCATCCACAAGAGCAAGGGATTGGAATTCCCCATAGTATTTTGTCCTTTCGTGGCACATCACAGTATAAAAAGTGCCGAAGAGGATTTCATATATCACGAAAATTTTGACCGGCTCATACACTTCGGATCTGACGAATCAATGGAAATAACGAAACGTACCAATCTTGAGAACTTCTCCGAAATGATGCGACTCTTCTATGTGGCGATAACAAGGGCCAGAAGCATTGCTTACATTTATGGCGGCAGAATACGCAATATAGACTATACCCCCTTGGGATATATGCTTCTCGCACCCTCCAAAAATAATTCTGCCGCTAACGGCACAGCTTCAGAGTTCGAACGCTACATCGAAGATATATCTAAGATTTCAAAAAATAGGAAGCTGCCCGAAGATAGTCTGGAAAAGATGGAAGAAAATCTAGCAGACGCTCAGAGTTATCCCGAACCGGATCTTGATTCAAAATACTCTTTCATCCCGGAAAATCCCGTCCTTGTCCAAAATGAAAAAATATTTAAAGGCTCAGTGGATTTGAACTGGCGGATTTCAAGCTTTACTTCCATTTCTAAATACGTGCCAGAAATGGAATATGCCGGAGACTTATTTGAATCTGACCCATACGATGAAGGAAATTCCCAAGTTGAGGCGCCGATTGAAAACGCCACTGTTAGACAATTTTGGAAGATGCTTCCAAGTCAAGTCCCAGCTGTTACCGTAGGGAATTGCGTTCACAAAATATTTGAAATTATTGATTTCAAGGCCGATGACGCCGAGATAAGAAGGAAAATACAAAGACCTATTTCAATTTCAATCGCTTCGTCGAACGCTCTGATTGATCCGGCATTGGAAATGATAAGGGGAGTTTTGGATGAGAGACTTTTTGTCGAAGGGGCTGAATTCGCCCTTGCCGAAATAGCGATGTCTGAAAGATTGTCTGAAATCGGATTCTACTATCCGTTGAAAGATTTTTCGGCGGAGAAAACAGCTGAAGCTTTTGCCAAATATTCATCAGATGAAACCGTCCGACAGCTTTTCCCCAAAAGACTGATGGCCCTATCTAAAAACAGAAAGCTCCACGGATTTATGAACGGCAAGATGGATCTAGTTTTTAAGTCAAAAAATAAGTTTTACGTTCTTGATTGGAAGACAAACAAGATAATTGACAGCAATGTGGAATCCTATTCACCTGAAAACGTAATCGGGAAAATGATTGAAAATTTGTATATTCTGCAATCTTGCATATATGCCAAGGCCCTTGACAAAATCCTTTCAAAGGAGATAAAATCATATGAATATGAAAAAGATTTCGGCGGGGTCATATATCTTTTCTTAAGAGGGGTAGGGGAGAAGACCGATGACGGAAGGCAGACGGGACTGTTTTTCGATAAACCAGACCCTAGGATCCTTGAAACTATTTAGGCGAGGCGGATGGCGCTTCGCGAGTGCGCCGCAACACAAGCTAAAGGAAAAGACAAATGGAACTGAACTTAAAAAATATAAGCGATGTCGGTATATTCAATCCAATAGATATCCATTTTGCGAAACTAATGTCCAAGCTCTCAGCCAAATCCAATCCCGAAATCTTGGAATTGACTTCCATGCTCGTCTCAAATATCACCCTTAAGGGTAGGAATGTGTGCGTTGATATACGTAAAAATGCCGGCAAAAAACTGTCTGATTTTTGTGATGATATTGCCGATGAAAATAAGAATATTTTTCATAAAATAAGACTCCCTGAAGATCCTGAACTATGGATGAAAACACTCCTTGAATTTCCTGTTGTGGGAGAGGCGGAGTCTCAGGATCTTAGAAGGACGCCTTTAGTTATCGACCGAGTGGGGCGCCTATATATACACCGTTACTGGAATTACGAGAAAAAACTGGCTGGGATAATAAGACGGAAAGCCGCAAATAAACGTATCGAAAATCCTCAAGCTTTGTCTCTTATTATGGCGGGATACTCGGAAGAAATGAAAAACAGGAATCAGGGTTGGACGGCGGACAGATGGCAATCCATCGCCGTATTTCTCTCCCTTAGAAATGAACTTGCGATAATATCAGGCGGACCCGGCACCGGCAAGACCACCGTACTCGCCGCCGTATTGTCAGTACTCGCTGAAGATTTATCTCGAATAGGGAAAAGGCTTGAGGCTGCAATATGCGCTCCGACTGGCAAAGCGGCCGCCAGAATACAGGAATCATTGAAACAAAATCTTAGCCTAAAGGCAATAAAAATGGCGAAGGATTTTGAAGCTAAGACAATACACCGAACGCTCGGATATATCCCAGGATCTCCGTATTTTAAACACAATGCGGAAAATCCTATTCCAGCGGATCTCATGATAGTTGATGAGTCCTCGATGGTTTCCTTGCCACTGATGAGCAAAATACTAAATGCTTTGAGACCGGAAGCCAAACTCATACTCATCGGCGACAAGAATCAGCTCGCTTCCGTCGAATCAGGAAGCGTATTCTCAGATATCTGCTCCGCCTCCGGAGTAAATAAATTCTCAAGAAGATTTCAAGAGGAATTTGCGAAATTCGCAGGAGAATCAATCGAATTTGAAATAGCGGACAAGAATCAGGTGATGTTAGATTTGGCGGTATCCCTTTCAAAAAGCCATCGTTTCCCGGAAGACAAGGGCATTTCGAAAATGATAAAACTGCTCAACTCAGGAAAGACTGTGGAGGCTGTCGAGATGCTAGCTGGCATGAATGGAACTTCAAAAAGCTGGGATGACATTTCTAAGATTGCCCTGCCTAAGAGAAAAGAGCTAAGAACCGTTCTCGGAAATATCGTTTCGGCGTCTCCGTATATTTCTCTGCACGAGGCGAATGATGTTGCGGAGGCATATTCCCGCTTAAACGAGTTCAGAGTACTCTGCTCAAATAGGAGAGGCCCTTACGGTTCAGAAAAAATCAACGAAATCATCAATGATAAAATTTTTACCGTCATTACGGACATGAAATCGAATGTCGGCCTCCGCAAAGGAACTCCAATAATTGTAACTGAAAATGACTATACAATTGGACTTTTCAATGGAGACACCGGAATAATATGGAATGATTACTCCAGTCCGAAATCTACAGAAGGAAGGCTCTTGGCGTTTTTCCCAAAGCCAGACAAGGAGGGGGAATTTTTCTCCGTTCCCTTGTCAAAACTCCCCGCTTATGAGCTGGCATACGCAATGACGGTGCACAAAGCTCAAGGTACAGGTTTCAAACGTGTTCTCCTATTGCTTCCGGATGTTCACAATCCCGTTTTGACCAAGGAACTGATATACACCGGAATAAGCAGGGCAATGGAGAAGGTCGAAATAATGTCCAACGACGATGTTTTAAGCTCCGCTGTCAGTTGTAATATTGAACGGAACTCAGGACTTGAAGATGCCCTGAGATAAACTATTGCAAATCAGGATAATTCTAGTAGTGTAGGTGTCCATCAAGTTCCCGATGAGGAAAAGGACTAGAAGGACTAAGATTTGTTTGTTTTGTAGGACTAAATCCGTTTGAGATATTCGGCATGAAAAGGTACAAGGTCTATAATAATAACGGCATAACCTATATTAAAGGAAGAAAATACCTTTAATTTATCGCTTTAAGCCTCATTATTTTCCCAAAATTAACGCAGTTTGCGTATCAAAAATAAATAATTATAAGTATCTGACCCTAATACAAAAAGTATCTGACCCTAATACAAAAAAACCCTAATACATAAACCCTAATACAAAAATGATTCTCTCATGTATAAAACCAAAAAAATATAGGGGCAGACCCCATACGACTCCAGTGACACAGGGTGCCCCCCGCACAAGCAAAGTTATCTTTAGTTTAAAAATAAAAGTGAAGACGTAAAAGGAGGCGCAAGATGACAAAGATTCTAGTTCTTTACTACAGCATGTACGGACACACAGAAATCATGGCAAGCGCAGTAGCCGAGGGAGCCAAAAGCGTTGATGGCGTGGATGTCGTGGTAAAGCGTGTTCCTGAACTGATGCCAGAAGACGTTGTGCGTAAAGCCGGAGCCAAGCTTGACCAGAAAGCGCCCATCGCTACAG
>ERZ795059.6799-NODE-6799-length-10040-cov-9.165448_pt1 | contig 10040 bp, 20 predicted proteins | sample MGYA00375143_ERZ795059 | MGnify/ENA primary metagenome ERZ795059 (study PRJEB30188, sample SAMN05720168) | activated sludge metagenome | isolation source: Anaerobic digester | place: USA | collected 2015-01-07 ... | reverse complement strand
GAGTGTTGATTATTTCCTAACGCTTGGTGTGCAAAACTTTATGATCACAACAGCAGATACAGGTGCATTGCCATTGGCACAAGAAGATTTCAAACTATTTGAAGATGAAGCATACAAAGTTGCCAATCTTATTTTGAAGCACGACAAGCGTATTTATTGGCAAGACAGATTTGCACGTGGATGCAACACCACTATACAGGATAGACGCACGTGTAGCGCAGGAGTTTCTTATTTTGGCGTAAACGTGCTAGGTGAGATATACCCATGCCAACGTGCATTGGATTATGAAAATCTGATCATGGGAAATGTTTACAACGGCATAATGGAAGATAAATTTAATCATTACAAGAAACTTAGATTTGCAGATTTTAAATGCGATCCCACTTGTAGTATATATTCTGTTTGCAACGGCACGTGCTATATAGTTAATTATATACGTAATGGTTGCCACACATTTTCATATTATCAAACGTGCAACATAAACAGGATAATAATGCAAGTTGCAGATTACATGGCACACGTGAGGAGTAACAATGGATATACAGAACTACATAGTATTTGATATTGAAACGTATACAAAGTTTGAGAAGGGTGTATACAAGAAACCAGAGTTTGCGCTGTGCGTGCTGTGGGATAATATAGACGAAGAATTTTATACAATATGGGAAGATGAAATTAATTTATTGCCAACTTATTTTAGCCAATGCGATTACACGATTGGATATAACTCAAAGAGTTATGATATGTCCATATTGAAGGCGACAAACGTATTTCCATTAAATGAGTTAGAAGCTTTAAAGAAATACAATTTTGACATTTATCAATATTTAAGAAAATTAAAAGTGCGTGCATCGCTACCTGATGTAAGCATTGCAACACTCAATATGGGAAAATTGAAAACGCAGTATCCCCCACCCGATCTATATATTATGGGTGCGCATGATACACTAGAAGATTATTGCAAACAAGATGTTATATTAACAAGAGATATATTTGAGCACGGATTAAACTACAATTTTTTAAGATACAAGGATAGAAAAACAGGATATATAAACGACATATCCGTAGATTTCAAACCAACTATAATGGGGATGTTCTAATGGAAGAAACATATACACTAAAAGAATTTTTAGAAATACAGTTTAAAGGCATATACAAGAAGCTAGACGATATGGAAACAGCAATGAAGAATAATGCTGATAGGGAAAGGGGATGCGAGCTAGAAGTTAAGACACGCATATCATCAACAGAGGAAAGCATAAAACGTATATGGTGGATTTTAGGCATAGGATTTAGTATAATCGTTACGATCATGGGATATTTATTTAATCTTGTCAATGTCTAATTTTTTTATATAATCTTCAATTGCATCAAATATAAGCTGTGTTGCATTATCGTATTCTTTATCTTTTAATTTTTCACTTAGAGTTTCGCCACGTGTATGCGCATACTCTTTTAGTTTCTCAAACAATTCAGGCGGTAGCGATAACGCAATACGCCTGTCTATTTCAAAATCTACCATAATACCACTCCCCTTATTGCTTATTAATTTATGTGTATTTGTATTAAAATATGTTGTGTATTTTAAAAATGTATTACCGTTAAGTTTATATATAGCCTATACTTTTATTTTAATACCTGTTAGACAGGTATAAAAGGTGAGAAAATGACACCAGAAGAATATGAAAACACGCATAAAGAAACATTTGAAAAAGTAAAACAATTCGTTAATCAAAACGAAAAATGGGTTGAAGAAGTAAACAGCGAAATTAAAAAGCTTTCGGGCTTGGTATCAGATTTCGTTGTGTGGGAAATGGTAGCTGTGAAATATGGCTACAAGGATATTCCAAAAGACAAGCCAATATTAGCTTTTGAAGGTTGGCGTGTCGCCGAAGCCTTAAAGCCACAATTCAATGGCGCATACATCGATGTGCATGGATACTTAGGAAAGACATTTGAATTAAAGCAATCAGGCACAGGCGTTTTCTATTGCAATGGATACTTAAATGATCCAAAGGAAGATGGAAGCTTTTACATAACAGCGTTTGGTAGCTTGGCAGTTTTGCTTGGAAACATACAAACAGGCAAGCCATACTTATTCAAGAATTGGCAATGCAAGCAAACAGAAAAGGGATACCAACTTTTGAGTGGTAAGTATTCAAGCATTGAAGCATTGAACAGCAAAGAGTATAGGGAAACTCTTGGTATATCCGTTAAGGATGCTAATGACGAATACGATGATTTCACAGAAGCCGAAGTAAACACACTTGTTGAAGAAGTAGTTGAGGAAGATGGGGGAGTGATTGCATAGCAGTTCAATATGGTAAAGCGGGCACAAAGAAGAAGCTGTTAAAGGTGCACGTGTTTGGTATGAGCGGAGTTGGTAAGACAACTTTCGCTTCAACATTTCCTGCGCCTTTTTTCTTGGATTGTGAGAAGGGTGCGGATTGGGTGGCAAACAAAGACGCATACGTATGCGAAACTACAAACTTTAAGGCATTGCAGGAAGCAATGGAGATGCTTCAAACAAATCCCCCGCAAGACATCAAGACGGTAGTGTTAGACAGCGTTACACAAGTTTACGAATTTACAAAAGATTGGTGGGTAGAAAGAAAGAGATTGTTAAAGAAAAGCGATTATGCCATGATTAGCATGGAAGATTACCCACACATTAAATCAAGATATGGGCAGATACTTAGGGATTTGATTGATCTACCATACCATATTGTGTTAGTTGGGCAATCCAAATCAAAATGGATTACTGCAATTGAGAACGGAAGCACACAGATATTAGGCACAGAGTTAGTTGCAGATGTGCAGGAAAAGACAGTTTACTACCCCGAAGTTTCAATGGAGTTAGTGCTTAGAAATGGGAAGCGCTTTGGAATTATCGGCAAGAAATCAGATAACGATATGTTCCATAAAGACAGAACACGCACATTACCAAATGAGATTGAAGAACCTGATTTTAAGAAACTAGCATCGTGCATCAATGCAGGTGTAAAGGTAGCACCTAAAAAAGAAATATCTGAAATACCACAAGCAGAACCCAATATCGTAAATGATCACGGCAAATGGGAAATAGGTGTAAAAGCACCAATTTAATTTTTTATTTTTTATTTTTACACAGGTGATACAATGTTAACTGAAACTGAAAAAGAAGCAGATATGCAAGCGTCAATTGCATTTAAGGAATTGGCGGAAGAACCGACAACGGCTAATTGTCCTGCATACTTAGAATATTGTAGGAGTGAAGCCGAAAGACTAGGTGATACACAATGAAGAAACAAATATTAGTTGTGCTAGCTATACTTTTAGTTGCTAGCGTAGGAATTGCTACGGCGTATAATTCGCCGATATTGTATAATGCCAATTGGAAAACAAAATACGTTTCTGTTGAAGCCGTGTATAGAAACGGCGAAAACATAAAATATGCTATACGTGAGCTACCACAAGGCACAGAAACAGGCGATGGCGTAGTAATAGATACCTTTTGGGCAAAGGGTGCAACACACATCCAACCCGCTATGGAAAAGTGGGCATACAAGAATAGATACAATGTTTATTGGACATACAATGGGCACGGTGTTTATTCGGCAAAATTCAATACAACATTTAAGGAAGTAAAATAAAGCTTCCTTTTTTTTTATTTAAAGTGGTGATTGACAATGGCTTTTCAAGATAGCGTTAGGCTTGGCACACTAGGTGAAAACATAATACTAGAAGTGCTAGGCAAATATGGAAATGTGGAAGATGTGCGAAAGGAAAAAGAGTATCGTGCAATGGATGTTGATTTTGTGGTATACCCGCACAAAGCTATACACGTGGAAGTAAAGACGGATACACACGAACCAAACAATATATTTTGGGAAGTCATTAAGAACGATAACAAAGGCAACACAGGAAAACTAGAAGGTTGCCAAGCTGATATAGTGTTATATTATTTTATTAATCATAATGCGTGCTACAAGTTTTCACCTGTTGATGTAAGGGAGTGGATACAACAGAAAGGCATTGATACGTTTAGGTGTGTCAAAGTGCCTGACGGCACGCATAACAGTATTGGCGCATTGTTGCCAATTAAGGATATGATAAACGATGGGGTGATCCATGAAGTAACAAGAATAAACAAGGTGATGCAAAGTGGCGGATGATGAGATAGTTGCAAGCGCAAAGAGGCATAACGGCGATTGGATAACTAGCGGAGTGATACACAAGGAAAATCCGCACATATCCCAAGCTACTATTTCAAGAAGATTAAGTAAGTTACATAGACAAAAGCATATACTCCCTGTAACTATTATGGCGGAGTATACAGAATTTTACAAAGTATACAAGGTGAGATACAATATGTTAATCTGTCCTGATTGTGGCAAAACATACAAGTGTTGCGCATTGGATTGCGAGGTATGTGGTGCGGAATTAATAACAATGGAAGGTAACAATGAGCAAAATAATTAGTGCACGTGTAGACGATGCGTTAGCTGATGTTTGGGAAAGCATACCAAACAAACGTGAATACTTAGAGAAGGTTTTATCTTCTCATTTCTTTATTGAAGCAGAGATTGAGAAAACAAAAACTGAAATAAACTTTACACGTGAAAAGCTAATGAAGCTAGAAGAATACCTATTATACCTGCAGGATACGAAGAAGCAAACCGTGCTAAGCGATAGCGCAAAGAAAGAAATTACTGATACTATTATGTTGCGTGGCAGGCAATACTTTATTGATAGTGGCGCACAGAAGATTGCGCAGAAACATAACGTGCCTGTTGAGCAAGTTATTGATTATTTTAACAGGAGTGATAAAGATGTCGCAAGCATTGATTGAGAATTATTTATTAGAGAACGGCGAAGCATCAATAAGAGAAATATCCGATGCAATCAACGTGCCGTATAGAAGTATATTAGCGCAGATACAACGGTATAATAAGTGGAAGCATACAACGAAAAAAAGCATTGAAAAAAGATACGATGCACACACTAGAACATATCTATATCGGGTGGTTGATTGGCGCAAGGCAAATTAAGTTACGATGAAATACAAGAGGTATTTAAACAGTATGTTGAGCAAAACAATATTGTTATAGAAGCAAGCACGTTTATAGACATTGCAAGCTTAAAAGATTTCAATGAAACATTGTATGATGATCTATGTGCCAACGCTGATTATGTGTATGATGCAATGTTGCATACGTATACAAATATAACAGAGATACGATTTTATAATCATCCCAAAAGGAAAGATGTAAGGCAAATTAGTTGTGATGATTTCGGTAAGCTAGTTTCATTTGAGTGTGTCATTAAAACAGTTCCGCAACTAGAAAGCGTTGGGGATACAGTGATGTATTCATGTGGCTTTTGTGGCGAATATATAAGTATGCCACAAGACACACCAGATACAGCACGTGCGCCAACACGCTGTCCTAATCCAAGTTGCGGACGTGCAGGGAGTTTTAATCTAGTAAAGTATTTTAGCACGTTTAAGAAATTTCAGATTATCAAAGTGCAGGAGTTACCAGAGAAACTTAAAGGCGGTGAGATGCCATCCTCTCTCAAAGTTGAAGTGTATAACGATTTGACTAAAACATTTAATGGCGGTAATCGTGTTGTAATAACAGGATGGGTTAAGCCAAAACAAATACGTGCAAACAATACAAAGACAAATAGGTATACGCATATAGTGCACGCCTGCAACATTGAAGTGTTAGACAGCAAGAATAACGAAATACAGTTGTCCGAAAAGGATATAGATGATATAACTACCCTAGCCAAAACGGATAAACTACTAGACAAATTCGCACAAAGCATTGCGCCAACTATAAAGGGAAATGAGATTATCAAGCAGGCAATAGTATTGCAATTGTTTGGAAGCGATGCAATAGAGTTTGATACCACACGTATACGTGGGGATATACATATTCTTTTGATTGGTGATCCAGCAGTTGGTAAATCTGATCTGATAAAGGCAAGCACCATTGTTGCGCCACGTGCAATGTATACAGTTGGAAGGGGAAGCACAGGTGTTGGATTAACAGCAGTTGCAGTTAAAGACGATGAAGGAAGATTTAACTTGGAAGCAGGCGCATTGATAGTATGCAATGATGGTATGGTTGGAGTGGACGAATTGGATAAAATGCATCCAGAAGATAGAACAATGTTGCATGAAGCTATGGAACAGCAAACTATAACAATAAACAAAGCAGGGATACAAGCAAGTATGCCTGCTGTTACAAGTTTATTGGCGGGTGCAAATCCAAAGGAAAGCAGGTTTGATATTTACAAGGGATTGAAAGAACAAATTGATCTACCTGATACTATATTATCAAGATTTGATTTAATATATATTATCTTGGATACACCAGAAGAAGAAAAAGATAAAGCATTGGTTAGGCATATCTTCAATCTATACCAAGCAGAAAACAAGATAGCACCAAAAGTTGAAGTTGATCTATTTAGAAAATATATTTACTATGCACGTGAGCATTTTAATCCTATACTAGACAACACGTGCACGGAATACGTGGAAGTTATAGCTAGCTTCTATGCAAACAAAAGACAGGCAGGCAAGGATTTGTATGGAGTAAACACAGCGCGACAGATACATGGTATAATGAGATTGGCACGTGCGCACGCAAGGATGAGATTATCGAATAAAGTTATGCTAGAAGATTTCAAAGCCGTGCTAGATATATTTGAAAACAATATAATGGAAAGCGTAACAGGTATGTGTATGAAAGCACAACAGCAGGAAACAGAAGTTAGTATGTGCGAAAACAGTTAGCATAAGTTTAAAAATAGTTTGGCAAAAGCTTTTAAATATTGGGTATGCATTATAACTATACAACAACAAAGGTGGTGATAAAATAGCTGATCTAAGTTACGAAGAAATAGTTGAAAAATTATTACACGGCAAGCCATTGCTAGTGGACGTGCTTAAAGTTACACCAACAGGTGGCACTTATGTGTTGTCATACGTATCAAAGAAAAGCGTTGATGCGTTGCAACTGAAAGGCAGAAAAGTATTAGTTGCGATATACCCAATAGAAACAATAGCTGAAAAGGAGTAGTGATATAATGGAACAAAAAGGGGTATCTTTAAACGATCTAGCAAATGCCATATCTAAGTGGCGTGATACGCAAGGATTTGTAACGGAGTGGTTTAACACACCAACTAAATTAATGTTGTGCGTTACCGAGCTATCGGAAGCAATGGAAGCATATAGGGATAATAACCGCACCAATTTTGATGAAGAAATAGCGGATGTCTTTATACGATTGCTAGATATTTGCGGTGCGCTATACATTGATATTGAAAAAGAAATTGAAAAGAAAATGATGGCAAACGTTAATCGCCCAAAGCTACACGGCAGGAAGTTTGATGATTTCCTACACGTGAACGGTGATGATTACACAATGGAAGATTGCCTAGCATTGCGCAAACATTTGGATACAAAGCTATTACAAGTAATGGTGAAACAATATGCCAAACATTGAAGAAGAAACTAAAAGCAGATTGATGGAAGCCATAAAGATATGCAATGATCTAGGCATACGTGAGAAAGAAGCACGCAAAGTTAAAAGCGCATACGCAGGCACAACGATTGAAGATGTGCAAAAGCTTTTAGATTATGTCAATGCACACGGTGGGGAAATGACAGTTGAAGAAATAATGGAAGGCACAGGATTTACACGTGAGCAGGTAGACAAGATTGTTTTAGTTGCAACTGTTGAAAGGAAGATTGGAATAACTGAAATTATTTAATTTATTTTTTAGTTTATTTTTTTAATATATTTTTAACATCTACAATACATTTATATATCTTTTACATATACTTAGTATTGTATGTTAGACATAAACACAATTTACAATATACCCTGCGAACAGGGATTTGAAAAGATAGACGACAAAAGCATACCGTTAACAATAACTGATCCCCCATTTAATATTGCAGATAGTGCAAAGGTAACTAAGCAAGGCAATGTTATTATGTCAACGCAGGAAGCGTGGGGAAAAGAGTTTAAGGATGCTTGGGATACGTGGGAAGAATACGAAGCTTGGATACTCAAAGTAACAGGTGAGATACTAAGGGTAACACAAGACGGTGGAAGTATGGTAATCTTCTTAGGCAGGAAGGAAACAGGATTGTTTGCGCACCTGTTTGAAAAGCAGGGATGGACGTTTAAGAATAAACTTTATTTCGTTAAGAACAATCCATTGCCACACGTGCGTAAGAACAATTACAGGAGTTGCGTGGAAGAAGCATTGTGGTTATCAAAGGGAAAGCCAATGCAGTTTAACTTTATATCCCAACAGGAAATGAAGCAAGTATTTACAGGAAACATTGGCAAGAAAGCAACAAAGCACCCAACTGAAAAGTATGGATGGATGATAAACCCATTAATAGAACGACACTCAAACGAAGGCGATCTGATATTTGATCCTTTTATGGGAAGCGGAAGCACAGCAGTATATGCACTAGCGCAGGGTAGAAACTTTATTGGATTTGAAAAGAATAAAGTTTATTTTGATATGGCAAGCGAAAGGATAGAAAAAGCTATGCACGTGTTGGAAGCAACAATACCAAACAATCTAGGATTGACACCACGAAAAGAGTTAAACGAATTTCCAAAGTTATACATATCTGATTGTGCGGTGATAAGTTGATCAAGATAGCATACACAGGCACACATGGAACAGGCAAGACGGATAGCGCATTTAAGCAGGCATTAGAATTGAAGCGTGCTAATCCAGATAAGCACGTGGAAATACTAGCCGAAGTTGCACGCCAAGCACCGAAGATAAATAAGGATAGCAACATAACAACACAGCTATGGATATTGACAAAGCAGATTAATGCAGAAATAGAAGCAAGTATGCGAAGCGATATATTAGTTTGTGATAGAACAGCAATGGATTGCGTGGCATACACTAGCTACTTTATAGATAGGGAGTGGAAGGATAAACTAAGTTGCAGAAAAGACGAGTGCGATGCAACGGCAAGTGTTATGTATGATATGGCGTGCACGTGGTTGCACACGTATGATACCATCTATTTCAAATTGGCAAAGAACAATGAGTATTGTTTTTCCGACACGCACAGGGATATTACACCAGAGTATAGGCAGGGAGTGGAAGATATACTATTGAAATTCTATAAGGCATACCAGCAATTCCAACAGCAACATACAACACCAGCGTTAGTATATATCTAACCGATACATTTATATATATTATTTTTTCAATATACATTGTGGGTGCGTGTCCAAACTCAAAGAAAAAATATGTGCACCCACAAAAACATTTAGGAGTGATAGGCAATGAAAGTTAGCGAACTAATAGAGATGCTTCAAAAGCATGATCCAAACGCAGAAGTTTTTTATGATGACGGCACAACAGATGTATTTAGAGCGCAGGAAGTAATGACAAAAGAGCAGTATGCAAAACTAGGATATGGAAGCGATCTAAGTGATATAAGAGATATAGACATTATCCTATGGTGATCGTCAATGCACGTATACAAGATATGGGATTGTGCCAATGTGGGATGATTAAATGATAAAGCAGAATATGACAGTTATAGAAATGCGGATTAAGAATAAACATTTTTCCGCAAAGAGCAAAGCACCCGCCGAACTATACCCTCATTGGATGAGATACGTATGCAGGATAAGGCGCAGGATGTGCGGGGATAATTTTGCAGATCATAACAGTAGGATTATATGCAAGTTAGTTATGGGTGAGTATAGGTGATACAATGATGTATGAATTAATAATAAACGTGCCAAAAGAATATATTGATTATTTAAAAACAACATACCCTGACACAAATTTTGATGACGCACAAATCGCACGTATGGCAACACTAGCTTTAAAGACATACCCTGTATTAATGAATAAAGCGATATGGGATTAATATGATATACTGTAAGCATTGTAGTTATGAAATGCCAATCGATCCTGCACGTGTCAGGATAAAGCAAGTTAGGTGCACACGTTGCGGATGCATTGGCGCACGCAAGACAACAGGAAAATTTGG
>ERZ795059.6795-NODE-6795-length-10044-cov-5.462309_pt1 | contig 10044 bp, 10 predicted proteins | sample MGYA00375143_ERZ795059 | MGnify/ENA primary metagenome ERZ795059 (study PRJEB30188, sample SAMN05720168) | activated sludge metagenome | isolation source: Anaerobic digester | place: USA | collected 2015-01-07 ... | reverse complement strand
TCGGGCGCGGCTCCTTTACCTGGACCATCACCGACCTCGAACGCAAATTCAACATATACTCTGCCTGTGCTGCCGTCTACTGCAACATTACGAGGAGAATCAAACTGCCCGTCTGCGCTTCCATAACTCCCCCATTTTGTAAGAAACTGGACACTCATTGTTGGTGTGGGGGTTGCCGATAAAACAGCAACCGCGGTCTGAGTCGCATGTATCGCTTCCGCGCCGCTGACAATAGCTTCAATAGTCTGCGTTGCGTTTGGCGTGTTCGTTGCGGCCGGAACCGTTGGCGACACAGCCGTCTTGCACCCATGTATAAAAATTACCGCACTAATAATAGCTGTTAAAAAAATTATTTTTTTCACAATACCCTCCTGAAATATTTTGCCCTGCCCCTTATATTTCTTTTTTTATTATCAAACAAAAACCATATTACACCAGCCCAAAAAAACACGCAAGATAATAAAAGTAAATCTTCGGTATATGGCGCGGTGTGGGTTATTTTAGTGTCAGACAAAAAAAAATCCGGGCTTTAAGCCCGGATTTTTTTTGAAACTTGTTACAGAATAATTTTAATACCACCCAAAGGCAACACAATTTGATATGCCGTCGGTAAGTTCTGTCTTTTCACTTCCATCCGCTTTCATTTTGCATACTTTAGAATTACCGCCAATGTTCCTGTAAAATACTATTCCCGTGCTGTCAGGGGACCATCCCGCATGAATACTTCCGTCAGCATAATCCGCCACCTTTACACTGCCCGAACCATCGGCGTTCATTACAAATATTTCGCCTGAAGGATTTGAATCAGTCAGCGCATACATTATCTTCGTCCCGTCAGGCGACCACACAGGGTAAAAAACGCCGGAACTGGCCGCGCTTAAATTTGTAAGGTTAACCTGCACGTGCGTGGCAACATTAACCGTAAACGCGTCAAAACAAGCGTTTGTACCCACTGAATAGTAAAGTATCATACTGCCGTCCGGCGACCATACAGGCGAAAATTTTTCATGCGCGCCCGTGGTAATCTGGGTCTTATTGCTGCCGTCAGCGTTCATAACAAAGACCTGCGTTTCATTTGCACCCGTATATGTTACATAAGCTATCTTCTGCCCGTCAGCGGACCAGCAGGGATGCTGATCCAGCACGCTGTTATTTGTAAGATTCAACTCGCCGGTTCCATTGGCGTTTACCGTGAAGATTTCCGTATTGCCGGCAGTGCCCACATTATGCCTTTCAAATAACAGCTTTGAATTATCCGCAGACCACATAACCCCGGCCTCTGTTTCGGTGCTGTTTGTAATCCTTAAAAGCCCTGTGCCATCAGCATTAATAACATAAATATCATCAGTCCCTTCAAGATTGGCGCAGAATGCTATTTTTGTCATATCCGGCGACAAAACCTGGCATGATTCCTCTGCAGTGTTTGTGGTGACCCTTTTTTTGGAACTGCCATCAGGCTTCATTGTGCATATTTCTCTTGTGCCGTTTGTGCTGTAACCTGAATCCGCATAAAGAATCAGATCCGGCGAAGAAAGCACCTCCGGATTTAATGCAGCGGCAGGCGAAATGTGCTTTACGCAGTCTGTAACCAATACTGAAAAAACCGCCAGAACAAATCCAAAACCAAATTTTACCCTCATGTTACCCTCCATAACTTTTTTTAATTCCACCCATATGACAAAACTTAACTGATTTTAGTTCCAAAAAAATCAGAATAATTTGCAGCTGCCATATTTTTAACCATATACCCTGCTCATTGGCGTTGATTTCAGCCCCATAATTGAGTATTATATACCCATAAAGCAATACAGGAGGAGGGCATAATGCGGGTACAGTGGACAGAACATAAGGGTAAAAAGATACTGGTTTCAGACATGAGTAATATCAGGGACGTGGAACATGTTGTTTCAATACTTGATGAAGTTGATAAAAAATTCAACGAAAGTACGGAAAAAGTGCGGCACCTTTTGAACGTGGAAAACACAGCCGCAACGCCGGACTTTATGGAAAAAGCAAAAGCCCTTGGCAAAAAAAACGCGCACCTGGTGTATAAGGACGCGTACGTCGGAATATCCCCTCTTAAATCGGTTCTGTTAAAAGGTTTCCTTCTTTTCACGGGCGTGTCTGATAAGGCCAAAGTATTCAACAAAGTGGAAGACGCGAAAGACTGGCTTGCTGACTGAATAAATCCGTTATCTGATTATCACAAACGGTTTTACTTTCCTGTATGCCGTGCCGCCGGCTTTTGCTTCCAGGCAGGCTATGTATATACCCGAAGAAAAATTAGTCAGGTCCATTTCATGCACCCCGACGCCGCTTGTCAGTGATTTTTCCGCCACAAGCCTGAACGACTGCGTGTAGATTTTTATTATTACTTCCATGCCCGTTGTATCACCGGTGACAAACAAGACCCTTCCTTTTGACGGGTTCGGGTAAATTATAAAATCAATATTAAAATCCGCAGTAACAGCGGTAGTCATAACAGTCGGCGTGGCCGTAGCATCCGGTACCGCCGTCATTGTCCCGGTGGCGGTAAAAGACACCACAGTTGTTTGGGTATATGTCTCTGTCGCGGTTTCCTGCGCGGCTGTTTCCGTGTCTGTGAAAGTCGCAGTGGCTGTTTGTGTGTCTGTAAAAGTCGCGGTGGCTGTTGCTGTGTCTGTGAAAGTCGCGGTGGATGTTGCTGTGTCTGTAAAAGTCGCAGTGGATGTTGCTGTGTCTGTAAAAGTCGCAGTGGCTGTTTCCGTCTCTGTAAAAGTCGCGGTGGCTGTTGGTGTATCTGTGAAAGTCGCTGTGGATGTTGGAGATAATTCCGGTCCGTCGTGCAGCGTAAGGTTTACGCTGTTCTGCGCCCCTATGGAATAATACGGCCCACCCCAGAGTGTAATGGTAAGCGTTTCATCGCCTTCTGTAAGCGCGTCGCCAAGCGCTGTTATGTTTATTTCAGCAGATGTCAGGCCCGGAGCGATAACCACGCTGCCTGTTACAGGCGCGATGTCATCTAATGACGCGGTGCCGCTTATGGAATAATAAATTATGGTGTCGCAAAAGTCCGAAAGCGTGATGTTAAACTGCACAGATGCCGTGTCCCCGTTTTCAGTAGCTTCGGTGTCCGCGCTTAAAACCGTGGCAACCGACCGCCACGGCGATACGGACGCCTCGGCCGCTGTCTGAAACTGTGTGGAAAGCGCAGCTGAAAGCCCGAACACAGGGTCCTGTTTTACCGGAGCCCTGCCAAAAAGCACGCTGTAAAAAACACACGCTGTAAGGTACGCCCCGCGCTGGCTTGGATGCCGGTCATCCGCGTACAAAGTGGCCCATGTAGTGCTGTCATTCTGATACAGGTCATACCACGCGTCGCCTGCCGGCACCAGCACCGCGCACAGGTTCCCCGCCACGGTCCGCCACGCATTTTCATAATATGACTGGTACCCCATCTCTGTGTTTAAAGGCCAGTTCTGGTAAAGCAGCGTCCTGGCGCCCGCGGCTTTTATCAGCGCGTCAAGCGAGGCCGCGTCCGCGGCAAACATCTCCGGATAATAAGCAGAGGTCTGGCTCTGTTCCTGCAGGACAACATAATCCCAGCCTCCGGCGGCAATGGCGTCGGTGCTTGCAGCGTTGTTAAGGTGGTTGAACAGTGTCCAGCCGCCGTTGGCTATTGTGGTAACGGTTATGGTTATGCCTTCCGCGGCAGCTATCTGCTTTAAAGTGTTTGGGATGTCGTTTGTATAAGTAAGGGAATTCCCCAGAAAAAGGATATTCAGCGGCTTTTCGCCCGCGGCAAACAAGCCGCAGCCAAGGGATAATACAAGCGCTATGGTTATTAAAACCTTTCTCATTGTTCCTCCTGCAGCCGGAATCATGGAAATTACGGATAGTACATCTGCGGTTTTTATTGCGCTGGCAGGTCCCTACTTTACTTCAAGCATATCTTTAATTATTTTCTGAATATCCTGCGCGAATAATTCTTTATCGGGTTTTTTAATCCATTTTATGCCATCAAGCAGGACAAGGTTAAACCTGTCCATTTTTTCCGCAATAACAGGGGGAAAAACGCCTGCCGCTTTTGAATCCGCGGCTTCAAAGATTAATTTCCAGTCAGGTTTGATGTTGTTTGCTATTTCACGTATATCTGTTATGTCTTTTGCCTCATCCCTGTCTTTAAAAGCCGTAATTTTATTTGAAAGAATATTCATCAGATTGTCTATTCTGGAGTATGGGGCGCCTTTTATCTTCACAGGCTCGCCAAGGTAAAACGGGATGTCGTTTACAAACTCCACCTTTAAAACACCTTCGGCAATAATTCGGGCAAACCTTTCATCATTCATCTTAACTGCAAATTCCACGCCTTCGCGTTTTAACGCCTCAAAAATAATTTTTAAATACTCATGAAATTTTGGGTCATCATTTACAAAAAAATCAAGGTCATCGGAGTAGCGGTGGCTGAAATAAAACCTTGAAAGCGCGGTTCCGCCGGTCAGGTAAAAAGGCGTGCCCGCCTTTTCAAACGCTTTAAGCACCTTATTCTGCAGCGGGTATATTATACTTTCGTATGACATATTCTATCCCCTTTACCCGGGTTTTATTCCTAAGCGTATTTTTCAGCCTGTCCCAGTCCCTGGCTATTCTGTTAAGCCCCACTATTTCCATAAGGTCATAATATCCCATGCCTTCAATGGCCCTGCGCTCCGCCCAGATGCGGTCAAACCCTCCGGGCTTAATTTCAGAATCAAGCATTTTTATAAATTCTTCCTCTGTAATATTGTAATCCCACAATATCTCTTTTACGGCTTTCTTTGTTTTTTCATCCATTTTTTTCACCTGAACCAATTATATCAGAGATATGGCGGCATATAAACACGTTTTTGCCCCGTCAAAAGATTAAAACAAAAAGACAGTAATTTTAGCCGGCTGCAACGGCTTAAAAGAATCCCCGGCCTGCTTTTATTTTCGCCCCGGCATATTTTTCATCGGGCATTTTTCATTGCCGCAGCCTTTGCACACAAAAAGGAATATCTCCGCGGCCGCGATTATTACGGCTGCCCAGTAAAAAATCAAAAGAGAAATGTTTTTTATAAGCCATGGCTGCGGAATTATAACCGCCGCTGCCGCCGCGAAAAGCGTCAAAACAACCTCAGTCACTGTGTAGGCGGATTTGTTTGGCTTTGGTACAAGGATTTTGGAGATGGGCCCAAGTATCACATGCATGCACCTTTCCCTGCACGGGCATTTAGAGCAGTAAACCGCGGGTATTACGATAAAAAATACAACAATAACCGCGGCGTATATTAAACCAAATAATACCGAGTCCATAAATACAGCATACCCGCCCGCCAGGAACGCGCCTGTAAAAAGTACAATGGCTGCAGCGCCGTGAATTCTTGATTTCTCTTTGATGTCCATTAATTTTACTCCTTATTTATTTTTTTCCTGCGCGGCCTTAAGCTCCGCCTTATAATTCCCGTTTAATCCTGTCAACACTTTTACTATATCATTTAATTATTGTAATATAACTGTTTTTCTCAACTCACTTGCTTGCCGAAGTCAAAAACAAAAAACCATCCCCGTTTTTCATTTTTATCACTTATAATACATTTTTTTTAAAATAAAAAATGTATTTAAGTACATAAAATCAGAGGGACGGAAGGCGGAAAGAAGGATAAAACGGCATTGCGTCTGCTATTTCAGCAGAAAAACCGCTTTTCTTATTATTCCCGCACAAACAGCACTTGTGCTATATTTTATTGGCGTTTTTAATGTCAATGTCATCAGCCTTCAGTAAACTTTCGGCTGACAGATTAGTCAAGGCACGGTGCCGGGTTATTCATTTTATTCGATACTGCCCGATGATTTTTTTGTCCCTGTTAAGTTCATTTCTAAGTTCTTTTTCCGTCGGCAGATATAACTTATAACGGGACGCAAATATCTGTTTATTATTTTCAGGCAGCGTGTATTTAATAACTGTATCCTTTTTGTCCTCACACAGTATCAAACCTACTGTCGGATTATCGTTCTTCTCTTTAAGTTCCCTGTCGAAGTAATTTACATACATTTGCATTTGCCCTATATCCTGATGTTTAAGCCGTCCAATCTTCAAATCAATCAACATATAGCATTTAAGAATAGTATTGTAAAATACCAGGTCAATGTAATAATGTTCCCCTTCAAAACTGATGCGCTTTTGACTGGCTACAAAAGTAAAACCTTTTCCAAGTTCCAGAAGAAATTTGGATAAATTTTCAATAAGCGCCTGTTCAAGGCTGTTTTCATACATTTTCCTGTCTGCCGGCAGCCCTGTAAATTCCAGTATATACGGATCCTTTATCATATCTCCATAAGTCTGTAACTCCTGCCCTTTTTTAGCCATTTTCATAACCTCTTTTTTGTTTTTACTCAGGGCAAGCCTTTCAAATAATAATGTTGATTTCTGCCTTTCCAGTTCCCTTGCAGACCAGTGGTTTACCGCACACTCAATTTCATAAAAATCCCTTGCCTGTTTGTTGTCAATGCGTATCAGTATCCGGTAATGGGTCCAGCTTAATTCTTGACGCAGTGCGTCAAGAATTGGATAAGTAAGGTATAGTTTACGCATATTGGACAGATTACTGGCATCAAAGCCCTGCCCAAATTCCAAAGACAGGCGCTTGGAAAGATTTTCCAGAAGTTTCCCGCCATATTCCGCTTTTTTACTGCCTTTTTGTTCCTGCTCTACAATAACCCTGCCAATCTCCCAGTAAGCCCTGACCATGACTGTGTTTACCGCTTTGTATACCTTTAACCTGGCTTCATTAAGTATTACCCTTATTTTCGAATATGCCTCTGTCCGGGAAATAACTTTATTGCGCATTTTTACCCCCTCTATGTTTTTAAAACTTACAGCTTTGTACTGCTTTTTATTTTTTAATACTTATAAAATCAATTATTGTACCGTCGCATTCAGGATAATGCTTACATACAATATATTCAGACCCGCTTTCCATTTCACGAATAACCTTGAATTCATTAAATATGAATTTATTCCCGCAATGTATACATTCCACCTTTTCGTTGAATTCTTCCGGACTTTTATAGAAAGGACTGTAACTTTCCACATATTGCATTTTGTTTTTTATAACCATTTCTCTATACTGTTCTTCACCTTTTTTCATTACATTTCCTCCTTGAATCTTTTAGTTGATTTCCAGCTTCAAACGCCTTTAAAACAGGGACGGACCTTGACTTGAGAGTTGACAGCAATTTTCAAACATTTTCTGTTGTTTTATAATACATATCCCTGACAGATTTTATTTCTTTCTCAAGTTTCTTATCATCCTTCAGTTCAGCCTCAATCCTGTTTCTTGTCTTTCCTATTCCGCTGCTGTGAAGGCCGTTTAGTAACCGCGCAATTTCCGTGTTCTTTAATCCTGCGTCTTTTATTAACAAATAAGTCAGCACCTTTTTTGCCTTGTTCCATTTCCCTTTTTTTCCGGCCAATACTTCCATGCATGTGTCATAATAACGGCAGACAGGCCCTGCAATCTCTTCAAATGTGTAATAATTTTTTAACTTCCATCTGTTTGCTATATCATCCGGCAGTTTTTTATCTTTTAACAGAAGCTTGATTTTCCTTACATAGTCCGGGGAGCCAAGTATCTGCTGCCCATAGTATCCGACAATATCCCCGTCCCTATCCCTGTAAGAAGCTTCGCTGATATATTTTTCATACTTTTTAACAGCTTCAGCCCGGACAGGATCCATCATTGCCAAAACATCATGTATCTGCGCGGTACCCGTATCTTCCCCGCCCGCGTACTGAAAATGGCTGCTCCACGGGTATTCTTTCAAAGTTTCTGCCATTCCCGCCCGTATTGGATTCATATGTATATACCGCAGTTCTTCAAGCGTTCCCCATTTAAATTCAACAAGCACATGTTTAAAACGGCCCTGCAGCAGATGCCCCACCCGTTTATATTTTCTGTTAAAATACACGCAGTACTTTGTATTGATACACCGCATTATTTCTGAAAGGTTTGGATTTTTTATTTTCAGCAGAAGGTGGTAGTGATTGCTCATAAGTACATACGCATAAAGCTTGAATTCATATTTTTGCCGGGATTCTTGGAGTATTTTAAGAAAATAATGTCTGTCATCTGGATCGCGGTATATATTCTGCCGTTCATTTCCCCTGGACATAACATGATATACCGTATCCGGTAAAACTATCCGTTTTTGCCTGCTCATCTCTGGCCCCTCTATGTTTTTGTTCATTCCAATAACGCATTTAATATATCATTAAATTATCGGATTATAAATATTTTTTCTCAACTCTCAACTCAAGGTCCGTCCCCTATTATCTATTTTATTAGGATTTTTACTGTCAATGTCATGAATCAAGACACGGCGTCGGGTTTCTTTTTCTCAACTCTCAACTCAAGGTCCGTCCCCTATTATCTTTTTTATATTAATGTCATGAGTCAAGGCACGATGCCGGGTTTTCGGCAAGGGTAAAAAAAAAGCAGTTATCAAGAAATCCTTGATAACTGCTTTTAAGAAGTTAATTAGTATTAAAAATAATACTTACTGCTGTTTGAAAAGATATCCGGCAACTTTATTAACAACTTCTTTTATACCTTCTTTTGCTGTCTGTCCCAGATGTTTTTCCACGGTGGACGCGTCTGCGTCGCCTTCAAATTCACCTTCCCCTTCAAACTTTTGGGTGTCTATGACGCCTAAAGTATTACCGTTAATCATTTCCATTTCAACTTCAACATCATAATCAACATTCGCCCTTAAATTAAAAAATTGTTCCACAAAAACAAATTTCAGTTTTGCCCCTTTTATTGAAAACTTCATAATTTTATCATATTTTTCTTTCGGCAAAGCTTCATCATCATCGGTATTATCAACATTTAAATAACTGCTCTTAACGGCATTTATCAAACCTTCAGAAAAAGCATCACCCAAAGAAATTTTATAAGTATGCATGCTGCCAACCATACCGCTTGCTTTTACACTTTCAACATATTTAACTATTTCATCATCAAGAACAACAAGCACTCGTTCAGACTTCTTTTTGTCCGAAGATATATCCGGACTTATTCTGTCTTTTAATACATACTTCATTGTACAACCGGACAACATAAACACCAGCAAGAAACAAAAAATTATTCCCCTTTTCATAAACCCTCCGCCTTTTAAAATCTTAATAAAATTTTTAAGTATAATAACATTTTTTATTTTATTTTGCACCCCATTTTTTATGAAGAAATAAACGGGGACGGGCTTTTTGCCGAAGATTTATCAAAAACGGAAATTCCGTCCCCTATTACTATTACTACTATCACTTATAAACCTGAATCTGCTATGTATCTTTCCAGATTAAACAAGAGAAACAGCGGTATATTAAGTGTTTTCCCGTCCAGTTTAAGCCCTGCCATCGAAAACCTTACAGCTCCGGCTGTATCGTATTTTGCCATGAATTGTTTCAGGCTTTTAGCCTGCAGGTTTATGCCTGCTTTTACTTCTACCGGGTATATTTTCAATCCGTCAGTAATTACAAAATCAAGCTCTGCCTCTGCTCCGGAAGACCAATAGTACACGCCTTCGGAAAAAGATGTGGATGCCAGTTCCTGTGCCGCGTACTGCTCGGCAAGCGCGCCTTTAAACTCTTCAAATACATTACCTCCCAGCATAATACTGCCAATATCCGCCTTGCACATCACTCTTAACAGCCCGATATCAAGGTGAAAGAGTTTAAACGCCTTCATATCCACATAAACCGCCAGCGGCAATGCGCCCTTGCTTACCCTGCTTATTTTCCTTATTAACCCGGCATCCGAAAGCCAAAGCAGCGCCTCTTCATAATCCCTGCTGCGCGCGCCTTCACGTACATGGCCGTATACAAATTTCTTGTGTTCCTTTGAAAGCTGAACAGGCAGGCTGTCCCACAAATGCCTTATCCTGGGTACAATATTGCCCGGTGCGTGTTTTGAAAAATCAAGCGCGTAATTTGCCAGTATTGCTTCCTGCTTTTCCTGTACCGCTGAAAAATCATGTTCTTCGGCC
>ERZ795059.6794-NODE-6794-length-10045-cov-7.035736_pt1 | contig 10045 bp, 8 predicted proteins | sample MGYA00375143_ERZ795059 | MGnify/ENA primary metagenome ERZ795059 (study PRJEB30188, sample SAMN05720168) | activated sludge metagenome | isolation source: Anaerobic digester | place: USA | collected 2015-01-07 ... | reverse complement strand
TGTCGGGCGCGACCTTCAACGGTTTCTTCGGCGACCTGGCCGCGGCGATCGCCGCCGATTTCGCCGACCTGCCGATGCAGACGGAACTCGATCCCAACCTGGGCGGCTTCACGCTGCTGGACCTGGGCGAGATCGCCTGGACCGACGAACGAACGCCCGATCTCGAGCCGTTCGCCATCGACTTCGAAGTGCCCGCCGGCGCGCTGCTGGCCTATCGTTTCACCGTCGCGGACACGGCGAACATGACCGCGCTGACTTTCTCCGGCGACGGCGCGGCGATGATCGAAGGCGCGCTGCTGGATCTGCGCGACGACGAAATGACCGCGCTGCGCTTCAACGCCGAGTGGGATAGCTGGCCGCTGGTCAACTCGACCTTCGAGGGCGACACCGCGCTGCTGCTGGTGCTGGCCAATCCGCAACACAGCGAGGCCGTCGGCGCCGTCGAGCTCGACTTCGACTACCAGCAGGAAACGCCCGACGACGACGCGGACGACGATGACGACGACGACAGCGATGACGATGACGATGACAGCGGCGACGACGATGACGATGATGACGATGGGTGCGGATGTTAATGAATGCGGAATGGCGAATGCCGAATTTGGAATGTTAATGTATGCATGATGGCGTGTCTTGTTTGAACCGTCATCCCTTTGGCTTCAAGCCCGCAGGGCGCAGGTCAATAGCGAAGGGCTTCAGCCCTGGAATCAGATGAGGCATATTCAAGCAAACCCCGCAGGGGTGCAGGTGAAGCTTGCCTCCGGCGGAACAGCCGATCATTTTCAACGTATACGCTAATCGCCGTGGCCGATCTGATGCGAATTATCAAAGATTCCTTCACCCCTCCGGGGCTTGGCGGCTCCGCGTGTTCCAATTCGGAAGTCGAGCAATCCCTCACCCCGGGCTACGCCCGACCCTCTCCCCGTGGGAGAAGGGTCGGGGATGAGGACAAATACCCCCTCGACTAGGAGAAAAAAAGAACAGCCGCCACGGGCCGTCCCTCTTCGTTTTGATTCGGTGAAAATCAGAACATTGCGTAGATGAATTCCTGGGCCACGCCGGCGAACAACAGCGCGGTGGTGAACAGGCCCCAGGCCGCCAGGGCGATGCCGAATTCCTTGAGCGTCTCTTTGTTCATCTCATCAACTCCCCAGCAGTTGCCGCAGCAGCGGGAACAGCTTCGGAATGAACGGGAACATCTTGAAATAGTACAACACCGCGATGTGCATCGGGTGGTGGAACATCGGCCAACTGATGTTGAAGTACGTATGCACGAGGATCACGCCGACGACCATGCCGTACCAGGTCGGCTTGCGTTCGGGCATCAGCCGGTTTTTCGCGCGCAGGTAGTAACGGAAGAGAATCATGCCCACGCCGTGGTAGACGCCCCAGAAAAACATGCTGACCGCCAGTTTGTGCCACAGCGCAATGGCGATCAGCGTCAACAGCAAATTGACGTTCGTGCGCATTTCGCCTTTGCGGCTGCCGCCCAGCGGGATGTACACGTAATGCATCAGCCAGTTGGTCAGGCTGATGTGCCAGCGCCGCCAGAAATCGCGCAGGTTGGACGCCAGCAGCGGCCAGCGGAAGTTTTCCATCACGCGGATGCCGAACAGCCGCGCCATGCCGATGGCCATATCGCTGTAGCCGGAAAAATCGGCGTACAGGTAGAAGAACCAGAAATAGCCCGCCACCCACAGTTCCAGCGTGCCGACCGTCGGCGCCAGGCCCTGTTTGGTCATCATCGGCCCGGCCAGCTTGAGGAAGAAATCGGCGATGACGAACTTCTTCACCACGCCCTGCAAAATGCGCCAGATGCCGATGCTGATGTCGTCGGCCGTCGGCTTGCGCAGGCCGCCCGCGGCGCGCAGTTGATCGCCGAAGCTGTCTTCCGGCGACTCCTTGCCGATGGTGAAAAAGCGGTGGATCGGCCCGGCGACCAACGTGGGGAAGAACGTCACGTACAGGAAAAATTCCAGCGGCGTCGCCCGCAGGTTCTTGCCGCGGTAAACCTCGACGAGGTAATGTACCGCGCGGAAGCTGAAATAGCTGATGCCCAGCGGGATGCCGAATTTCTCGACCATCGCCGCCGCCATCTTGCCGCCGCCCATGCCCAGCAGCATGAAAACGATCTGCGTCAGACCGGTGCGCGCCTTGAACAAAAACAGAATGCCGATCGCGGCCAGGATGCCGAAAAGCAGCCAGGTTTTGCGCCCGCGTTTGGTCGGCGAGGTGTCGATCAAAATGCCCAGAACGAAAATGCCATACAGGTACAGCAGCAGAAAGACGCCGAAGACGATCGAACACGCGAAGTAATAGCCCAGGCTCACCGCCAGCAGGTAATGCGGGCGCAACTTCGCGGGCACGACGCTCCAGTACAGCGCCGCGCTGACGACGACAAAGAGCATAAAGGCCCAGCTTTGCATTTCCATCGTCGTCCTACCTGCGTTTGTTCTTCAGCGCCCGCTTGATCTGCGGGAACATGTATTCGGCCAGTTGCTCGTGGCCGTTCATATTCAAATGGTCGAGGTCGGAGAAATACCGGCTGTCGATTTTATCCACCGCGTCGACCACCTTCTTGTGATGTTTGAGCACGCGCTTGATCGTGCGCGGTTTGTACAGCCCCATCACCTCGTCCCAATCGAAGAACTCCTTCTGCTCGACGAAGGACTTGTTGATCGGGTTGAGGAAGAACAGCACGTTCACGTTGCGCGTTTCGGCGTACGCCAGGTAATCGCCGAAGGTCGCCCAGTTGATGTTCTCGTCGGAAAAGTCGAAAGCCTCGCAGTGGTGGTAGTTGAGCTGCACCACGTGCTCGGGAATGACCATCCACAGGTAATCGGCGTTGCGCTCGTCGTGCGTGGTCAGGTTGGCCTCGACCAGCAGCGGATCGGCCCAGCCCATTTCCATCTTGATCCAGTCCGAGGCCGACGACGCGGGCCGGCGATAGTTGCCGGTGAAAAAATAGGTCATCAGGCCGCGATAACGGTAGGTCGCCGACAGCTTGCGGGCCTGGAAGTCCAGCCAGATTTGCCGGTAGCGTTCGTCGCTCACCCGGAACCGCTGGCGGTAATTTTTAAAATAGTCCGGCTCGTCGCGGAAGTAGTGGATCGACTCGTCGTGCGTGAACGGGTCGATCATGCTCGCGTGCACCGAGAACATTTTAATGTGCACCGCCTGGACGATCAGGTCCGGCTTGTAGCGCAACGACTCGATCATGTTGCCGAAGTGGTCGCCGAACCGGTTGCCCGCGCTCGACAGGTTGTAGCAGCGCACGTCCTTGTCGCCCTGCTCGCGGAACATGCGCTCGATGATCGCCGGAAAGTGCTTGCCGTCGGCGCAGTTGCCGTAGCCCTGCACCACCGAACTGCCCAAAAAGACGATCTTGCGGCCTTTGTGCTTGTCCATCTGGTCGAACAGGTAGGGCATCGCCGCGGTCGTGTTGCCCGGATTGCGTTCGATGATGTGCGCGCGGGAAAAATAGATGCGCACGCCGATTTCGGTCAGCAACACCAGCACCAGAAAATATAGACCGATGCGGAAAACGCGATAGCGCGGCGCGTGCCAGAAATTGTTTTTCGTTTCGCTCACCTGTGCGCCCTGTCCCTCATCCGTCGCCGCGGCCGCCAAACGGCCCGGGCATAATCAAATGGAACGATGTTTTTAGCATAAACCGACCGATGCTGAAAAGCGGCATTTCAATTGGCATAATCACGCTGGCCCCGGCGGGCGCGGTCGTGTATCCTGCGGGCCATGATACGCGCGCAAAACCCGAACCGAAAAAAGAAACGCGGCGGCGATCCGCGCTGGGACCGCTTCAGCGACCAGGCCAAACGCGAAGGTTACGCGGCGCGCTCGGTCTACAAGCTGCGGGAGATCGACGAGCGCCTCGGCCTGCTCAAACCGGGCATGCGCGTGCTGGATCTGGGCTGCCATCCGGGCAGTTGGCTCAAGTACGCCGCCCAGCGCGTGGGCGGCAACGGCCGCGTGCTGGGCATCGACCGCACGGCCACCAAATCGCCCGCGGCCAACGCCGTCACGCTGACCGCCGATCTGACCGAGCCGCTCCCGGCCGAGCTGGGCGGCGGCTTCGACGTGGTCATGTCGGACATGGCGCCCGACACCACCGGCATCCGCCACGTCGACCAGGACCGCAGCTCGATACTGGCCGAGATCGCCCTGGACATAGCCGCGCGCCACGGCAAAGCCGGCTCGGCGCTGGTGATCAAGATTTTCCAGGGTCCCGAATTTCACGCGCTGCTGGCCCGCGTCAAGCAATTGTATGCGAAGGTGCGCTGCATCCGACCCGAGGCGGTGCGCAAGGAAAGCATCGAAATCTACATCGTCGCGGGCGGCAAGCGCGAGGCGGGCGAAGCGTCCGAGTGATCAATCAAAAATAAAAATGTGTTTTTAACATGACGCTCAGCGGAATGTACTGCGCTTCGATCGTCGCCTGCTCTCCGGGGCGCGGCTCGAAGTAATAGACGATGCCGAAGCGGTCCTCCAGGCGCGCCATGAACGACAACCCGAAGTTCTCGTGCGCGCGCCATTCGACGCCCCAGTCCATCATCGCCGCCGCGCCGTAGGAGGTCTGGTTGTAGCCGTCCAGTTCGGCGTCCACGCGCACCACGCCCGCGCCGATGTCCACGAACGGCCGCACGGGCTTTTCGTTGAACCACACGCGAAACAGCCAGTTGAGCTGGTAGAAATTCAAGGTCTGGTCGAAATCGTAGGTCCGCCCGATCTCGCCCGGGCTGTGGCTGCGGCCGGTCAGCGCGCCGCGGAACCGGCTGAACAACCCTTCGGTGATCAGCCCGAATTTCAGCCAGCGGCCGGTCGGGTAGTAGCCGAACGACAGGCCGTACACGCCGTTGGGATCCAGCTCCGATTCGTCGTCGGAGCTGCCCTTGTATTCGCGGTCGGTGAAGGAGCGCAGCTTGTAGCCGTAGGCCAGCAGCGGCAGCGGCGTGTAGCCGGCGATCAGGTCGGCGCTGAAGTGCTTGTCCGGCTGCCAGCGCGGCGCGCGGGCGGGCGCCTCGTCGGCCTCCTGCGCCATGACGGCAAACGGCAACGCCAGCAAAAACAACAACATGACGAGCGGGACAACGCGGCGCATCTTCACCCCCGAACGTTCGCCGGAAAAACGGTGTTCGCACCTCTATAACAAGTTTTATGCACACCGGCAATCAGTGGTCGGCTTTTCGCGGACGCAAAAAGACGCTTTGCCTTCATTATGAAATTCCTACCCAATGGTTGTCATTCCGACGGAGGAGCGCGTCAGCGCGACGATTGGGATAAACCCAGGGACATGTACTCGTTACGTGTCCCGGTTTATCCCGGAAGGAATCCCTTTTCGCTGAACGACAAAAGGGATCTCTTCCGCCGTCGCATAAAGCTTTGGTGGACTTCTCCACTCCGCTATCGCTCCGGTCGAGATGACAATTCACCCGTCATTTCCCCACCCGCGACAACTCGCCAGCGCCGGTTTTTGGTCAACAAAATTTGTCTTTACCGGACCGCAAGACACACGTATGGACGGTATTTCGTTAAAAAATCCGTGACAGAACCGCCGGATATTGGTTAATAAACACAATTATGCTATGTTTTTGGTTCCGTTGAGTCATTCGGCGCGTGGGGAACTCGCCATACGCAACATTTGAGGAAAGACCATGAAAGCGTTTTGCCCGGTTTGCTCGGCCGGTTACCCGATACCGGACGACAAGGTGAAAGACAACGGCTTGCCCGTCAAATGCAAACGTTGCGGCGCGGTGTTCCGCGTGTTTCCCGGCGATCGCGAAACGACCGTGCAGTCCGGGCCGACCGTCCCCGCAGAGCAGTGGCGCGCGGCCGAACCTCAACCCAAGCCTGACAAAAAGAAAGCGAAACCTTCCGCCGCGCGCGAGAGCGACGAGGCGAAGAAGGTCGTCAAATCCACCGCGCTCGACGAGATGCCGGCCCGGTCCGAGCCGGCGCTGCCGATGAAGGAAGAAATTCCCGAACCGGCCGAAATCGCGCTCGAGCCGGTTCCCGCGCCTGCGCCGGAACCCGCGCCCGCGCCGGAACCCGCGCCGGAACCGGTGCGTGAACCGGAACCCGAACCCGAAATGGTCGTCGCCCAGGCCGAAGAACTGGCTGAGGACGAACTGACCGACTACGCCGAGGTCGAAGCCGTCGAGGTCGAACGTAAGCCGCAGGCCGATTTCGACATGCCGCCGCGTCTGGGGAAAAAGAAGGCCGACCAGACCCTCGACGATGACGACTTTTTGAAGGTCGACCGCCTGGGCAATCTGCGTCCGTTCCTGATCGGCGCGGCGATCGTTGCGGTGGTGGCCGTTGTCGCGGTGATCATTCTCTCGCTCGTCCGTGAAAGCGGCGAGGTGCTCAACAACGTGAAGAAGCGCCAGGAAGCGGCGCAGGTTTCCTACGAAGACGCGAAGAAAAAACTCGATTACGCCACCAAGTTCCAGAACGCTCAGCGGGCGATGGACGCCGGTTCGGCGGAAGGCTACGCCGCGGCCGTCGATTGGTTCAACAAATCGCTGGCGGCCAAAGCCGAATACCTGCCCGCTCTGGCCGGCAAAGCGACCGCGCTGGCGCTGGCGGCGATCGAATTCCAAAAAGCCGACGGCGTCGAGGAGGCCTGCAAACTGGCCGACGAGGGGCTGGCGAAAAACGAAAAAGCGTCCGAGACCCTGCGCGCCAAGGCCGCGTGTCTGCTGGCGCAGGGGAAACCCGACGAAGCCGATCAGGCGATCCAGCGCGCCCTGACCGCCGCCGAAGGCGACGACGCCGAGGACGCCAACTCCAACTACGTGTTGGCTTTGATCTACGTGGCGAAAGAGGATCTGGACAAGGCGATGTACACGCTCAACAGCGTCATTGCGCTCAACCCGCTGCACTTCCGCGCCTATCATCTGCTGGCCGACGTGTACGCCACGCGCCGCGCCTGGCAATTGGCGTTGGATGCGGAAAACAAAGCCTTGAGCATCAATTCGCATCACCAGGAAGCCAAGCGCCGCCTCGAGTTTTACACCGAGCAGGTCAGCGGCAAACTCAAGGAAACCGCGCTCGTGCCCGGCATGTCCGCCGAAATGGGCAGCGAACTGGATAAAAAGAACACCGCCGAAAGCCTGCAGGAGAAAATCCGCTCGGCCATGCGCCGCGGTTCGACCAACGAAGCGCTGGGGTTGATCAACGAACTGCTCAAGCTCGGCACGCACACCGGCGTCGCCTACATGCAAAAGTGCCAACTGCTGGTCAACAGCAACAACCGCGACGCCGCCCTGGACGCCTGTTCGGTCGCCCGCAATTACAACCCCGACGCCTATTACTTCCTCGGCGCGCTTTACGAGGCCCAGGGCAACGCCGCCATGAAGGAACAAAATTACCGGGCCTACCTCAACGCCCGGCCCAACGGCGCTCACGCGGCGGAAGTGCGGTCGATTCTCGGCATGAACTAGGAGATTTCGTGAGCGATAAAATCTCACGCGAAACGGTGATGCACATCGCCGCGCTGGCCCGGCTGCGGGTCGACGAGCGCGAGTTGGAGGCGCTGACCCGGCGCATGGGCGAGATCCTCGCTTACATCGCCCGTCTGGAAGAGCTCGACCTGGACGCCGTCGAGCCGACCTGCCACGCGGTCGATCTGCCGGGCGCGCTGCGCCAGGATCTTCCCGCCGCCGGCCTGCGCGCGGCGCAGGCGCTGGCCAACGCGCCGGACAAAGCCGCGCCCTATTTCAAGGTGCCCAAGGTCATCGAGGGTGGGGGCGACGCATGAACCTCTCGCGCGACTGGTCGATCGAGCAAACCGCCGCCCATCTGCGCGCGGGCGACGTCACCGCCGTGGCATTGACCGAAGCGGCGCTGGCGCGCATCGCCGCCGACGACGAGCGCCTGGGCGCGTGGCTGCACGTCGACCGCGAGCACGCGTTGGCCCAAGCCCGGGCCGCCGACGACCGGCTGCGCGCGGGCGACGAGGTCACCGCCCTGACCGGCGTGCCGCTGGCGATCAAAGACAACTTCAACGTCGCGGGGTTGCCGGCGACGGCCGGTTCGAAAATCCTCGGCGATTACGTGGCGCCCTACGAATCGACCGCCACCGCGCGCCTGCGCCAAGCCGGCGCCGTGCTGGTGGGCAAGACGAACCTCGACGAATTCGCCATGGGTTCCTCGGGCGAGTACAGCGGTTTTCGGCCGACGAAAAATCCGTGGAACCTCGCCTACACGCCCGGCGGCAGCAGCAGCGGCAGCGCCGTGGCCGTCGCCGCGCGGCACGTGCCCGGCGCGCTGGGCACCGACACCGGCGGTTCGATCCGCCAGCCGGCCGCGCATTGCGGCGTCGTCGGGGTTAAGCCGAGCTACGGCCGCGTCAGCCGCTACGGCATCTTCGCCTTTGCCTCCAGCCTCGATCAGGTCGGCCCCTTCGCCCGCACCGTGCGCGACGCCGCGTTGCTCTTGCAGCACCTGGCCGGCCACGACGAGCGCGACGCCACGACCGTGCCGCTGGCCGTGCCCAACTACCTGGCCGCCTGCGAACGCGGGCTGGACGGCCTGCGCATCGGCGTGCCGCGCGAGTACTTCGGCCCGGGCATCCAGCCGCAGGTCGAACAAGCCGTGCGCCGCGCGATCAGGGTGATGCAGCAGAACGGCGCCGAGGTGCTCGACATCTCGCTGCCGCACACGCCCTATTGCGTCGCCGCCTATTATTTGATCGCCCCGGCCGAATGCAGCTCGAACCTCGCCCGCTACGACGGCGTGCGCTACGGCGCCCGAGCCGGCGGCGACGACCTGGGCGCGATGTACACCGCCACGCGGCAACGCGGCTTCGGACCGGAGGTCACGCGGCGCATCCTGCTGGGGACCTTCGCGCTGTCGGCGGGCTATTACGACGCCTACTACCTCAAGGCGCTCAAGGCGCGCACGCTGATCCGCCACGACTTCCTCAAGGTCTTCAACGAGGTCGACGTGATCGCCGCGCCCGTCGCGCCCGAGCCGGCCGTCCGCCTCGGCGAACGCCTCGACGATCCGCTGGCCATGTACCTGTCGGACATCCTGACCATCGGCGTGAACCTCGCGGGCATCTGCGGACTCTCGACGCCCTGTGCGCTGTCGAAGGAAGGCCTGCCGATCGGCCTGCAGTTGCTCGGCCCGGCCTTCGGCGAGGAAAAAATGTTCGCCGCCGCCGCCGGCTACGAAGCCGTCGCCGGCCACGAGTGGCCCTGGCCGGAGGTCGCCCCATGAGCTGGGAAACGATCGTCGGCCTGGAAATCCACGTGCAGCTCGCCACGCGCACCAAGGCGTTTTGCGGCTGCGCCAACCGCTACGGCGACGAGCCGAACACCAACGTCTGCCCGGTCTGCCTCGGCCTGCCCGGCGCCCTGCCGGTCGCCAACCGCGCGGCGGTCGAGCTCGGCCTGCGCCTGGCGCTGGCGCTGGGCTGCACGATCCATGAACGCTCGCTCTGGGCGCGCAAGAATTACTTCTATCCGGACCTGCCCAAGGGCTATCAGATCAGCCAGTTCGACCGGCCGCTGGCCACCGGGGGCGTGCTGCCGGTGCGTCTGAAGGACGGCACGCTCAAGAACGTGCGCCTCACCCGGCTGCACCTGGAGGAGGACGCGGGCAAATCGTTCCACGGCGCGGGCGACGATCCGGCCAGTTACATCGACCTGAACCGCTGCGGCGTGCCGTTGGCCGAAATCGTCTCCGAGCCCGACCTGCGCTCGCCCGAGGAAGCCTGGGCGTACATGAAGGCGCTACGCCAACTCGTGGTGCAGTTGGGCGTGTGCGACGGCAACCTCGAAGAGGGCAACCTGCGCTGCGACGTGAACTGCAGCGTGCGCCCGGAAACACGCTCCGGGCTCGGGGTCAAGACGGAGCTGAAGAACCTGAACACGTTCAAGGGCGTTTTCAACGCAATAGAGCACGAGGCGGCGCGGCAGATCGGGATTCTCGAAGGCGGGGGTGTTATCCGCCAGGAGACCAGGCGATGGGACACTGACGCCGGCGTCACCGAGCTCATGCGCTCCAAGGAGGACGTTCACGA
>ERZ795059.6781-NODE-6781-length-10062-cov-5.690317_pt1 | contig 10062 bp, 9 predicted proteins | sample MGYA00375143_ERZ795059 | MGnify/ENA primary metagenome ERZ795059 (study PRJEB30188, sample SAMN05720168) | activated sludge metagenome | isolation source: Anaerobic digester | place: USA | collected 2015-01-07 ... | reverse complement strand
CTCTTTTTATCGCTTAGTCAATTTTAGTACGTCAATGTAAAACTGTTTTATTTGATACGGATACTTTTCATAAACTGCATTGTCCTCATTTATGGTGTATCCACTTTTAAAGTCATTTTCACAATCAATTAATGTTTTTTCAGCCAATTCAATTTGGTCAGTCCGAAACAATGATATTGACTTGTAATACTTAGCATCTGAAAAAGTTGGATAATTCTGTAGTGCCTGATCAAAAAATTGAATCGCTTTTTCATGCTGATTTAATTCCTGACTCGCGATGCCCGCATACAATAAATCAAGAGAATGGATCCAGCTTTCTCCATTTGCTTTTCGTGTATGTTCGATGCTCCTTTCTAAATAGTCCAGAGATTTTTGAAAGTCATTCAATTGCAGGTAACATACTCCCATGTAAAAGTCGTATGAATGATCCATAACAAATCCATTCTCACCTTTAATCTTCTTTGCTGTTAAAAAATCCTTTATAGCATCTTGATACGTCTTCGCGAAAATACATTTTATAAATGCTCTATAGTCAATATGTGATTTTGGGTCAAGGTCAACAGCTTTGTCTAAAGATTTAAGCCCCAATTCATATTTACCTTGTTTGAAATAAGGCATGGCTTTCTGCTGATATAAATACGCCATGCCTGGGTTTAGCGCAATTGCAGAGTCTACATAAACTTGATACTCAGGAGAAAAATACCTTAATCTCCAAGCTCCGTTCTCCAGATATCTATTGATTACTTGGTCTTCAGTTAAGTCTTGTTGTTTTGACTTCAGTTCCCTTTGTCCTGATGTTGAGCATGATGTCAACATTAATGTCAAATAAATTAAATATCTCATTCAAGGTTTTTTTTATTTAATTTTATTCTATCCCAAGAACTACTAGTTAACATCAAGATTATTGTTGTTCAATAAACGTCCTTAATTTTCGAGGTTCACCAAATAATACGAGTCTGTCTTCAGACTTGAATTGAAATGTATCGAATACTCGTCCAAGGGTAGTCAATTTCTCATAGGTAGCTCCCAACAAGTTCTTTGCTTCTGACTTTCGCTTCACTGTTACCAGCATGATGTCGTAGTGATCAAACCCCGCCTCACTTACCTGACTTCCCATCAAGCGACTTGGCAGGTTTACCTCGAATACCCTATATTGATCACATACACGATACGAATCTAAGACCATACCTGGCAGACTCAGTGTGTTTGCCATTCGATCGGCTGAGTTTTGTTCAGGGTACACAAACTCATTAAGCCCCATTGTTTCCAAAACGGTTTTTTGAAGTTCTGATATCACTCGAGTGATAATTCGTTTCACTCCGATTTGTTTCAATAGAGCAGCCACCATGATAATGACACCTTCATTATCACCAATTGCAATGATGATTGCGTCCGCTTCTTTTAGCGGCAGATCGAGAATAGCATCTCGGTTTGTAGCATCCAGGGTAACAACATACGTAATTTTGTTTTTGTTTTTTTCGGTTCGCTCCTGTTGACTGTCCACTCCGAAAACTTCATGACCTAGTTCAACCAGTTTAGTAGCCACTGCAGCGCCATAGCTACCTAGTCCGAAAACGATGTACTTCATACGATTAATGTTTAATATAAAATTTCCTCCACCGGATATTGATGCAATTGTCTTTTAGGTTGTATTGCGAAAGCCATCAACAACGTTAATGAACCGACTCGCCCGATAAACATGGTAACAATCAAAATGATTTTACTCGTTACTGACAATTGGGGAGTAATACCAAGCGAAAGTCCTACGGTACTAAAGGCTGAAAAAGCTTCAAACGAAATTTGTAATAATCCAAATTGGCTATCGGAAACCGAAACGAGCAGAATGGCCAGACCTATAATGAGTATTGAAAGCAAAATAACAGCGAAAGCCCGGTTAATCGAGGATTCACTGATTTGTGTGCGAAATACCTCTATCCGGTTGTTGCCTGTTACTAATGCACGCATGTTTAAAAAAGCAACTGCAATGGCAGTCGTCTTAATACCCCCACCCGTTGATGAAGGCGATGCCCCAATCCACATCAGCAGAAGATAAAGCATCACGGTGGGTAGTGTAAGCGCTTGCATCGTTACGGTGTTGAAGCCCGCTGTTCGAGGAGTTACTGCTCCAAATATTGAAGTAATAATCTTTCCTGTAAAGGTTGGGTGCTCTTTCAATGTAGCATTATGTTCGAAAGCAAAGTAAAGTAAAGTCCCACTTATAATAAGGATGAGGGTTGTCCACAATGCAATTTTAGAGTTCACCTGAATAACGCGGGTCGGGTTTTCCTGACGGGCATTACCAAGCAGCCGGTTGCCAATAGAGTTTGCTTTTCCACGAACGTATGAGAAGATATTGAAAACAATGGGGAAACCCATGCCACCCAAAACAATCAAGAGAGCTAACAGTAAATGCAACATGTAATTAAATTTTACAACCGGTGTTGCCAGCCCTTGACTCAAGGTAGAGAATCCAGCATTGCAAAAGGCAGAGACAGCATGGAACACCGAAAAGAAAATGCGTTCAATCTGGCGATCAAACATATCAGCGTCTATGCAAATGTAAACGATGAATGCTCCAATTCCTTCAAAGAAGAATGTTACCAGAATAATGCGGCCTACAATGCTCATGACATTACTGATGCGCTTACTGCTCACCATACTTTGAAGCGCCAGCCGATTATTAAAAGACACCGAGCCTGCAGCCAGATATGCCAGTAGTCCTGTAAAAGTCATGATGCCAAGGCCTCCTACCTGAATCAACAACAAAATAATAATTTTGCCTACGATGGTAAAATCAGCAGCCGTATCTAACACAGCAAGACCCGTAACACATACTGCGCTGGCCGAGGTAAAGAATGCATCCACAACGGAAATCCCTTTCGATGTGGCGGTCGGTAATAGCAAAAGCAACGCACCGGCTGTTATAATAATGGCAAAGCTAGCGATGAACAAGAAGGCAGCATTTTGTCTTCTGCGATAAATATATTTCAGAAGTTCCGATGCCTCGGTAACAAACAAAAAAATAATCAGCCCATACAACGCTATTTTCTTAGTCAGGTAATTGGTTGTGTTGACACCATCTAATACCTGCACCTGCGTAGCCAGTCGATATAAATAAAAAGTAAGCACAATGAGCATCAGGGAATAAAAATGAGCACGCCAGTTCCTCATTTCAAAAAAACTGCACAGAAAACGGATGACAAACAAAATTTTCAGAATCGTTAGAACCGGAAATAAGTAGCGGAACACTTGTGATTGTGAACTAAAAAAAGGATGAAATCCAAAGTCATAAATAACCAAAATAAAAGCGGCAACAGCCGCAAATGGTAAAACCACATTGCAACTGAGGTAGAGAAAATGCAGTACATGCATGAGCCAATACTTGCCTTGCCCTATCATGCGGTCGGTAATTTTGCGCTTCAGCCAGCGATAAATAATTCTGATAGAATGAATCAGGGCTTTCAAATTATATAACTGTAGTTCAGAGTTAAACTTAAAACAATGAAACTCCAAGAGCAAATTGAATTAATAACCTCACTCCTTTTATTCATAACTAAGTTGGTATGGTGTCAGGTTTTTTTGCTTCAATAGAATTCATGAAAGGCGGTCTTGACAATTTCTCGGAGAGTAGTAGTGCGAATCCGGTTGTAGAACTTGGCTATTACAATTTAACAACTCTACCAATTTCTCTTGTAATACAGAAACCTACATGGTTCTGTTTGAAAAAAGAGAGGGAATTATGCAGTGCTAAGAAATATAAGGCATCTGATATGCTCTTGAATAAATTGATACGCAAACGAAAAGTGAACCCTTGGTTCAGATTCAAGAAAATGCTATACCTTAATTTGGAGCCAGAATAATTTAGGTTTTTGACCGGGAAGTTTTTTCGGAGATAAAGTCGTAATGAAAAACCTTTTTCATTTACCGTCTTCGGCCACCACCACCCCCTCTTGAACCACCACCACTAAAGCCTCCACCGCCTCCTCGTGAAGCACCACTTCCACTATAGCCTCCTCCTCTGGATCCGCTATTACCACCATTGTAGCGGGATGATCCGCCTGAACCAGATCGTGATGGCTGACTAGACCTGTTCGACTCACGACTATTATTGGATGGCGCCATTCCTGCTGCTTCACGTGTAGGTCCAGCTTGACGTGTGGACGTTGATGGGCGATTAGACTGTGATGTTCCCGCTGAAGGACGAGTAGAGGCTCCACCGGTTTGACGTGTCGAAGGGCGTGTTGACGCACTATTGTTTCTGCTATAATTACCGTTCGCTCTATTATTAGAAACGGTGTTGGAAGTGTTTCTTGTCTTGTTATAGTTGTTGAAATTGTTCGTATTGTGAATTACGGTTGTGTTGCCATGATACCCACCACCATAGTATCCATGATGATAATGCGCATGGCTGCCCCAGTATATACCAACTGCCATAACCGAAAACGCAGCAAAATATGGTGGATAATAACCATAATAGTAGGGCGGAACATAAGGTACATAAGCAGGCGAGTATACATATTGCACAATGGGTGCTTGTTCAACAACAACAACGGTAGTTGTGGCCGGAGCACTAACAACTTTAACCGTATCTGGCCCCTTGTACCCAGGATTCGCTGTAACTGCAGGAGTTGAAGTCTCTTTCAGTTCAACAATATAATCCTTGCCATACAAATCCTTATCACCCACAATCTGCATCGTAACTTTTTTCGTATCATCCTTCGATACAAAAATAACGGCAACATCCTGGGTCTCTGTTTTACTTATTGCAATCTGAAGAACAAATGTAAAATCATCTTTCTCCTGTTTGGATACAACCTTTATGAAATCAACCTTTTTATCTAAATCCAAATCCATATTGTTAATCGCTGTTTTTTCAAGGTTCAATGATTTTTCAAAATCTTCAATGGTCTTTGATTTTTGAAATAGATCCAGAACGGCATACAGATCAAGGTTATCTCCGGGCAAGCCTAATAATGTCGAATCAGCCACGGATTGAGAAAAAGCAGGTAGGCTCAACAAAATTATGGTTACTATTGAACAGGATAAAATACATTTTTTCATAACAGGTCTGTTTCGTAATAAACTTCCCGTAAGGTATAAAATATATACCAACTGCGCAGAATTTTTCACTGCGTTAATCACAAGGATTTTGATTAGTCATCTCACATTTGAATCTGCCTTAGTCACCTCTAATTTTGGTCATCAAGATTTTCAATTATTATCGGTAGGCTATGACTACAAACATAATGAAGCGTAAGCCGCGCTATCTTAGTTATCCAACGCACGAGACTTGAACAAGGTAAGGTTCAATTGTAAAATCCCTTTCCTTAAAATCACAGTATACAAAATCAGCACGTACAGGATCTAATCTGCTTGTATACCTTTTGATTTTAAGATTTCCATGAACTTATCCTCCATACCCTGCTTTTTCATTTCAATATAAATCGTACCAATGATACTCTCAGCATCGGTTCGATAAGGCGATTTCAGCTCAACGTATAAGTTGTAGGCTGTACACATATTGATTAGACCTTCTTCCAACTGATTTAAATTGGTGGCGTAAATTCGTCCTATACCATAATAAATCTCGGGGTTCTTTTCATCAAGTTCAGCTAGCCTCTTATAGGCATCAATCGCCTTTTGATACTCTCCCTTGTATTGATATACCACAGCAATATTTTGCAATGGCATTACGCCTCGAGAATCTATCTCTAATGATTTCTGATAGGCCGCAATGGCTTCATCGTAGTCTTCTAACTTTCGATAACACAGTCCAATATTATCCCAAGCAAAAGCAAAGATAGGATCTACTTCAACGGCACTCTTAAAGTATTTAAGTGCTTTTTTTACATTATCCTTTTTCATTTCATCCAATCCCTTTGAATACCATTCTAACGCCTTCGGACTTAGAGACATTGAATACGTATTTTGCTTTTCATGTGAGGCTATCTTTTCTTTGACAGAAGGACAATTATTCAACATGTATCTTTCCATTTCAAAATAATAATCCTTATACTCTTTCGAGTCCTTGTTCATATCGATCGAAACATTAATTTCCTTCTTACCACTCTTGCTATTCATCTCGGCAGGCAAATCAGTGACATTTATCAACTTAGATCCAATCTGATACGCACCCACCTGTTCATCAATGCAGTGGCCGATTTCTGTTGAAACTTCCTCATCTGATTTATTATAGATATCAATGGAGTCAACACATTTGCAACCATTCTCTGCCAACTCTTTCAGCAGCGCATTATTCTTTGGTTTTTCGGTATTTTGAGAAAATCCATTTATGCAAAAGCTAATGGATATAAGGGATAAAATTATTTTATTCATTGTTAACGGATTTCTTTTTGGTTATGTCAACCGCAGGCTCCTGTGCTTCTGATACCTGCAACATCATTATCTTGTAGCATCATTTCTTACGAATATAATGGAAATTTTGTTTGGCGAGCAAGTGAGTATAAAACTTTGCTCTTCCAGAAAGTATTGGAAAATCAAGAGCCATTTGAAATATCATCATCTTCAAAGTTTCAGAACGAAACTCTTTTGAAGTTAGCGTAATTTTATAATCCAGAATACCTATATGCTATCGGAATATAGTACATACCACCAATCAGATGAGGATAAAGATTTGATTTCAGTACGAACTTCATCGGTGAACGAATCTGCTGGTTGGTGAATAACAAACTTTAAGTGTTATCATTGCAATGATGAACCTATACTGAACCATGTCGGTGATTATTTCTGTTCCGGATCATATTTTATACGAGGACGAATATATCCTTGTTATCAATAAGCCTGCGAGCTTAATGGTTGAACCTGACCGGAATGGATATCCTAATTTGTTGCAACAGGTTCAGAAACATATTAAGTCATCTTTACCTAATGGCGAGAAAGTCTATGCACAGCACCTTCATCGGCTTGACCGACCAGTAAGTGGTATTGTTCTATTCGCTAGAAAACGAGCGGTGTTAAAAAATCTGAGCGAACAATTTGCTGAGCGTAGAGTAAAGAAATTGTATCAAGCATTAACCGATCATTCTCCCCAACAAAACAAAGGCACACTACAAAATTGGCTCCGCAAGGAAAAAAAGAAAGCCACGATCTACGATCAGGAAATAGAGTATGCAGAAAAAGTAATACTCGATTACGAAGTTACGCCCTTGTCTGAAAAATACTTTCTCTGGAAAATTGAATTGCATACAGGTAAGTATCACCAAATCCGTGCTCAGTTGGCTCACATAAACTGTCCTATCATAGGAGACCTGGAATATGGCTCTACCCTGCCCTATAAACCCAATTGCATTGCTCTACATGCTTGCCAATTGATCTTTTTTCATCCAATATCAAACGAGACGATTTGTATTGAGAAGCAGGCTGAGTTTCAATTGTAATTTCAAAGGAGAAATGCAGACACCATCGCAGAAACAAATTACTTGGTACCTATACCATTATATAATTCTTAAACCTGTCCTTATCAGACATAATTTTCTTTAATCCATTGATGTTGTCTAATAATGGGTGTTGACTGACTGTTCTTTTAATTCTGTTGTCAACTAATATCTTCTCTCTCAAAAATTCAATAGTCGATCCGCCTCCTGTAAAGTAGACACCATTTGCTATGATTCTCCCAATATCACTGTGACCACTAACACGTTCTATTGCCTCAAGGAATTCATCATTAACTAAATTAAAGAAGTTGTCTAATACGTCCTGGATTTCCTTAACCTTTATAGTTGTGTGTTGAATTTTTACTTCGTCTTCAGTTTCATAATTATTTAGTACAGTCAATAAGTTTTCAATTTCCGCATCACTTAGCTCGACCTTGTATTTTCTCCGAATGTGATTTTTTAGCAACCTGAATATTTTCCATGTCCCAAGTCTGATTACGCCTTCCGATATAATAAGGCTATTTGCAAAAACAATTATTTCAATTTTGCTCGGACTAAAATCTATCAATATGAAATTTTGTTTCTCAAATAGAATATTCAAACCAGCTGCTGAGCAACAACTTTGATGAATCATATATACTTCAACTGCTCCGGCATGCTCTGCAGAATCCCGATAAGCTCTCTTTTCAATTTCGGTCGTGCTTGTCGGGATGCTAAAATACATTGTATAGGATGGAGGAAGTAATCTTTTTGAATTGCTTACTATTTTAAGTGCTCCCCTAAGTAGCATTTCAAATCCTTGAAAGTCAGCGATCACATAGGTCACTGGTTTTATTGTGTTGTCGTTTGCTGTTGTTCGTATTGAATCCCCAAGTCCGGAAACAATGTTACCTACGGTATCAATTGAAATTTGAGATTGTTGATTGAATATTAATTTCCCATCTTTTACAATCCTTAGATTTTGACTACCAGGGTCAACACCAATTGTGTTTTTAAAGAAGTCCAGAATTCCCATACTTAATTTATAACTATAATACCTATCTATAACTGTACCTATCTCTTGTGTATGTACAGCAATGAGCTTACACATCACTCAATTACGTGACGTTTCAGCTTTCTATCCATTGTTTTTTGCAAGCCTCGTTCTTTACTTTTAAACGGCCGAGTTGAAATATAACGAGGGCGTCCTTAATGTCCTTTTTTCTAATTGAATTTCGTAGGTTCTCATGTCATCAAATGACATTCCTTGAAACACCAGCGTAACACTTTTCTGGTCAACTGGAATTGAGAATTCTCCACAAAGATCAGTTACCGTTCCAGTACTTGTTGCCTTTATCATGACATTAATTGCAAGAATTGGATTTCTATGTCTATGAACAGCTATCCCTTTGAGCACTTTATTCTACTGACCATAGGAGGTAATTATCAGCAGTGTCAATATTGTCATTAAGATTGTGCTTCTCTTTCTCATTTGCTCAATGCTGTCAACGTTCAATTATCTGCGGTTTACTAACCTTTAAAAATAATTAATCAAATTTGAATCGCATAGATCATCGTTGCAATTTGCCTAAGCTGTTATACACACCTCTCCCTAAAATTACAATTAACAAACAAGAAGAGAAAAACACTTTCCATCAAAAGTTTTCCTCAACTCAAATGACTTTTTAAATTTTACTACAAGGATTCAAGTCTTGCGTCAAAAAGAGAGAGCGATTAATCTCTAAACATTGCTATTTAAAATCAAATGAGGTACAGAGTTCTTTGCAGCACTTCGTAATCCTTTCTCTTTTAGCATTTCACTAATCGTGTTTATCAAATACAAAGAGGCATCGATTTCTTCTTTTCGGATAGCAACGCTTTCAATATTAAATCCAAACGGGATTGATTTTTCGGTGCAGTACCGAATCAGTTCAGTGGAGATACCTAAAGCAATTTCAACCGAACGACCCACTGGGTTTGATGTTGCGCTAAGTTCTTCCTTAATATCTTCCGGAACGTGTATTCCCAACCACTCCATAAAATTTAAAGTTTTAAGAGAACCACATACGGTTAAGGTAAAGATCATTGTAGGTAATTCCTGATTCTTCTGCTTACAACTCACAAGAAGATCGTCCAACACTCGCTTGGTATATTGAACATTAAAAATGCATTGCGATATAAAGTAGGAGACTCCAGAATCTACCTTATCCAGAATTCGAACGTTTTCGTCATTCAGTACAGCATGTCTTTCCGGAATCATAACGGCACCTATTACCGACTGATCCTGATAAGCACTCCAAATTTCATAGGCCTCTTTCAGACTTGTTTTAGGAATGTAGTCTGGTGAGGGCAAGCCCACAAAGACAGGATAAAACTGATGCTTTTTTATCTCTTGAAGCCATTGTGATAATTCTTCCTTTGTAAATTTTCCAGCGGGTCGATAAATTATTTTAGGAATAGAAAGCTGTTGTAAATATTCACTCGCATAGATAAACGGATCAAGCGCATTTGAAAAAGGGAATGGTCTTTCTTCAGTAGTCCTTTCCGATTCGTCCTGTACATCATAGACAACCAAAGCATCTATATCCAGAGAAGAAATCGTTTCCATGGTTTTCAATGATATCTCATTTACTCGCTGAGCAGGCGTTTGGGCTTTCGGTGGTGTTATTCCATACAATAAAATTCCCGA